>ERZ772851.1230-NODE-1230-length-25629-cov-3.393251_pt1 | contig 25629 bp, 20 predicted proteins | sample MGYA00512137_ERZ772851 | MGnify/ENA primary metagenome ERZ772851 (study PRJEB29015, sample SAMEA2737663) | human gut metagenome | biome: human gut; feature: human-associated habitat; material: faeces | place: China | collected 2012 ... | reverse complement strand
GGCTGTTTTCTTTTATCATAGTAAATTTGATGTACAACCAGACGCTCTGGCCAAACTCCCGCTGCTGTTGTTGGGATCGTTTCAGCCCTCTGTTCTCCTGGTGTTACTGATTATTCTTTTTTCTTCCCGAACCAGCAGCAGAGATTACCGCATTTTGAAAAAACATGTCCAGTATTGAAAGATGGTTTACAGCATCCACCTTCTTCCGGCTCCAGCCATACCCTTGTTCATGAGAAAATGATCGCACTTGCCATCGATTCTGTTTTTTATAGGTCAGATTATTCTGATATTGAGTAACGCTGGCCATTTTGTTGTTCCGGTTGAAGAATTCGAACGGCCGTATATCGTTCTTCAGCAGCTGTAAACAGTCAAACTACAGAATTTTTCCCATCTGTTCGGCGAGTCTTCTTTTCATGAGGACGAGAATCGGGCTGAAAATCACTTTTCTATTCCAGCTCTCATCTGGTGCACTGTTGCCCAGAACGGATACCTCTCAGAGGTCGGAAATTATACAGGGTATTTTTCGAATTCCCAGGGTGGTAAATACTGCTACTCCCCAAGTCTGAATGCCACCTACTTCCATTTTCTGATTCCCGCCCTAGCCAAACCGGTTGCCCAGTCTCAGACGGATCGAAATCGGGCAGTCAATGTATACTGGACCTACGAGGAGTTGTCGTATCCAAGTCTTGATTTCCTAATCCTTGCAACCGAACCAGCTGGAATCTGCCAGTGCTTAGCGTTGGGAAGCGATGTCTGTTTTGCAGTGTTCCACTATAGTGGTGTAGAACAGCTCACCGATCACTTAGACATCTTGACAACGATGGTCATGTAAATAGTATTTTAGGCATCCATCGCGGCTTCTGCCGTTCGAGATGGATGCCAATTCTTCATTTCATAATGACTCAGTGTTTATTTTCCAGCGCCGGACTGACGGGTAGATATCGTTTTTCACCCCATGTGGTGAAAGAGCCCAGGATGTCGACACGTCCTTTCAAGCAGAGACTCCTACTGCAGAGAAGTCTCATAACTGTTCATGCGGAAACCTCCAAAGCATCTTGGTTTGAGGGCTTTTACCCTCGATAATTCTGATTTTTCTTTACATTTGCTTGTGTGGTTTTATATCGCCGCAAGGAATTTGGGCACCACAGCACCGAAAATCAGTGTGTTTTCCAGTGTCCTAAAAGGCAAAAAATTCCGTATTCTCAAGGCGTTTCACGGTGCAACGGCTTTTTGCGGGGCGAATGCAAATACTATTTCTTATAATATCACGTTCGTGAACTTAAGAGTGAGAGCTTATCTTCCTTCTCGCCATTCCAAGCCATTCTCAGAAAGGAAACTAATATCGTCCAGAAAGGCGAATTGCAGGACAAAGGAGTTGTTGCAAAAAATGTAACAAGCACGCTCTACGGAGCGATGGATAGAAAGACCAAAACGAGGGAAGCCCGCTTTTACAACCTGGACCATCGCTGCGGGCCGCCCACATCCGCATTTGGGCCACCAGTGAGGTGATGAACGCCTCAGGCAGGGTAGGACTACTTTCAGCATCGGCTCCTTCAAAACCGCTGGAGCGGAGGTAATTCCATTCGGACCAGTGAGCGCCGTATCTGGCAGCAGATCATTGACATCTGTGCCGGGCGCCACCGTACGGGACTTCTATACCGTGGTATAAAATAAGTTCTGCGGGCTTTTACGCCGTCACAGGGCGCGGTGGGGCAGAGATCATTTGCACCAATGCAGACCGCAGCAAGACCAATGGGCCTGACCGCCTGGAAACGTGCGCTGGATGGACGTACGATGAGCGGATATTGCAACTACATTCTGCATTGAGTATCTGATCGGGCGTCAGAGCACTTTCGCCATGCGGAAATTTGCCGCCTGTGTCAGTGAGCTTCAGGCTTTCCGCCGATATGATATTTTTGGGATAAGGGCACGCCTCCAGACAAGCGGCCGTCGTCAAGGCAGACAAGAAGCATGATGCGTTCAACAAGACCCGGAAAAGGGTCTCCGACTCTAACAAGGAAGTGCTCAAAATGCTGGAGTCAGGAAAAGTCAGGAGAAAAATATTGACTTGATATACTTTGTGGTTTAGGATTATTATAGATAAAGTATAGTTAAAGCAATATCGTATTGTCGGAAACAGGGATCCCTGTTTCTATGTTTGCTTCGCAAACATAGAAACCATGCTGAACAAACAATGGCTTCCGGAAGCCATGCAGGAAGGAGGAAATTTGAGACGAGTACGATAAAAGAAAGAGTGGAGGAATATTTCCCGGAGATGGTAGAGATTCGCAGGGATATTCACCGCCATCCTGAGATTGGAAGAAACGAGGTAAGGACATCGGCCCTGATTCGAAAGAAGCTGGAGGAATACGGGGTTGATGCAATCGAACGGCCTGTACCAACCGCCGTTGTAGCGTTGATCCATGGAGCCAGAGGCCCGGGCCGCTGCGTGGCACTGCGCTGCGATATCGACGCATTGCCCGTGCAGGAGGAAACCGGACTGCCGTATACCAGTGAGAATCCGGGGATTATGCACGCCTGCGGCCACGATATGCATGCATCCATGATGCTGGGCGCGGCCAAGATCCTGTGCGGAATGAGAGAGCGTTTTGCGGGCTGTGTCAAGCTGATATTCCAGCATAGCGAAGATACATTACCTGGCGGCGCCAAGGAGCTTGTGGAAAAAGGCGTGCTGGAAAACCCCCATGTGGACGCGATCTATGGAATGCATGTGCTGCCGGACGCCCACCGGGCAGGACAGGTTGGGTTCCACATCGGGCCCATAACAACTTCCGTGGACCTGTTCGACTTCACCGTCTCCGGCAGAGGGGGACATGGCTCTCAGCCGCAGAATACAACGGACCCCGTGCTGGCTGCCGCCCAGATGATCGTGATGATGCAGCAGATCGTCGCCCGCCGGGTGGACCCTATGGAGATGGCGGTGTTCTCTCTGGGGAGCATCCATGGCGGCGACGCGCCCAATGTGATCCCGGCGGAGGTCAAGTTTGGCGGCGTGACCAGAGCGTATTCGGAAAGTGTGCGAAGCGTGATTAAGGAACAGGTCCAGGCAATTGCAAAAGGTATCGAGGCCGCCTCCGGAAATACAGTACATATTCACTATGCCGACGGATATCCCAGCGCTTTCAATGACAAAGAGCTGATGGATCTTGCCGCTGACGCGGTCCGAAAGGAATTGGGTGAGGACGCGGTGGTCCCCATGCCCGATCCAATGCCTTTCAGTGAGGATTTCAGCTTCTATGGAAAGCTGGGTGGTATCCCCAGCGCCTATCTGATGCTTTATGCAGGACACGAGGGAGAGCTGGCGCCCCTGCACAATCCCAAGTGTGCGGTTCGGGAGGATGTTATGCCGGCAGGCATCAGGACCTTGGTTTCTATTGCTCTGGAATTCCTGAAGTAATCAGATTTGGAAAGTTCAAAATGATTTAACCATTTAAAGCGAAAAAATTCGCGAGAAAAGGAGAATTGTTATGAATGTGCAAGAGGTCGCCGCCCAATACGGAGAGTATCTGATCGAAAAGCGCCGCTATTTCCATCAGCATCCTGAAGTCAGCACCAAGGAATATCACACCAGCAAGGCAATCAAAGAGGCGCTGGACGAGATAGGCGTTTCCTGGCGGCCCTGTGGGCTGGAGACGGGTGTGCTGGTCACCATTCAAGGCGCAAAGCCCGGCAAGACCATTTTGCTTCGCGGAGATATGGATGCCTTGACGGTTCAGGAAACCACCGGGGCGCCTTATGCGAGCAAAAACGAGGGCATTATGCATGCCTGCGGCCATGACTGCCATATTGCGATGCTCCTGACCGCCACCCGCATCCTTCATGACATGAAAGAAGAACTGTGCGGCACGGTAAAACTGGCTTTCCAGCCTGCGGAGGAGGTAGCTCTGGGTGCCAAGTCCATGGTTGAGCAGGGCGCTTTGGACGGCGTGGACGCATGTTTTGCCATTCATGTGTGGACAGATGTGAAGTCCGGCATGGTTTCTCTGGAAGCCGGCCCCCGGATGGCGTCGGCAGACGAATTCCATATCACTGTGAAGGGAAAGGGGTGCCACGGCGCACAGCCGGAGCGGGGTGTGGACGCAGCTGTTGTAACGGCTGCCATCATCAATAACCTGCAGTCCGTCGTCAGCCGGGAGATCTCGCCTATGGACCCGGCGGTCGTTACCGTAGGGACGATCCAGGCGGGCACCCGTTGGAATGTAGTGGCGGAGAACAGCTATATGACAGGAACCACCCGCTGCTTCAGCAATGAGGTGTGGGAAACCTTTGAGGAACGGATGGAAAGAGTTATCAAAGGCACAGCCGAGGCTTACCGCGCTGAGGCAGAGCTGGAGTACCTGCGTATCGTGCCGCCCACTGTCAATGATGAGGCGGTGGTTTCCATCGCCCAAAAATCCGCGGTTGCTGTCCTGGGTGAGAATTGCCTCGCATCCAATCCGGCTACCACCGGAGGCGAAGACTTCTCCTACTTCATGCAGAGGGTGCCGGGAGCAATCGCACTGCTGGGAACCGGAAACGAGGCCTGCGGAGCCGTTTGGCCAAACCATTCCGGCAATTTCTGCGTGGATGAGGCACAGCTTTTGAAGGGCGCCATGCTCTATGCGCAGGTGGCAATGGATTTCAACGCACAGTAATTGGTCAGACTCATATTGGGTGGGAGAATGCAAAACCATGAAAGGAGGCAGTTCTGCCGCCGAAATATGTGCTGAATAAGTAAAGAGGGGGAAAAGACATGTATAACTTTGCACTAGCGTTTGTGCTCTGCGCTGCAGTGTACATCATTGGCGAGGTCGTTTCCACGGCAACAAAAGCATGGATTCCATCGGTATTCGTAACTGCCGCTATCATTCTGGTGGGCTACTGGACAGTCCTTCCCACTACGCTGATCAGCGACGCCGTACTGATTCCCTTTGGCAGCACAATCGGTATCTATCTGCTGATTACGCACATGGGCACCGTGATCAGCATCAAGCAGCTGCTGGAGCAGTGGAAGACCATTGTGGTCTGCCTTGCGGGACTTGCGGGTATGTGCGTCCTGGCACTGTTCGTCTGCCCCCTGCTCATGGACCGCAGCTTTGTTGTCGCGGGACTACCTCCTCTCACCGGAGGCATCGTGGCTGCAACGACGATGATGGAGGCGGCCAATGCTGCCGGCCTCAAGGAAGCGGCTGTGTTTGCTATCGCCATGTACTGCGTCCAGGGGTTCGCGGGGTATCCGCTTACGGCGGTCTGCCTCCAGCTGGAGGGCAAAAAGCTCCTGAAAGAATACCGGAACGGCGGTGTGTCGGTTGCCGGCGTTTCAAATGCGGTAGATGCAGTCAACGGAAAGCTGGAAACCACCGAGAGTCCGCGCAAGAAACTGCTGCCCCCCACGCCTGCCAAGTGGAATTCTGTTGTGGTGATGCTGGGCAAGCTGGGATTCGTGGCCTGGCTGGCCACACAGCTGGGAAGAGTTGTCATCCCCGGCCTGAACATGACGATCAGCGGCGCTGTGTATGCGCTGGTTCTGGGCATTATTTTCACCAGCATTGGTTTTCTGGATGAGAACGCACTGAATAAAAGCAATTCCTATGGCATTGTCATGTTCGCTCTGATGATGTATATCTTTGACGGCCTGAAGGATTGCACGCCCCAGATGCTGGGCAGCATCATCGGGCCGATGGTCATTCTGATTGTTGTCGGTGTTGCTGGCATGGCGGTATTGTGCTTCGTCAGCGCAAAAATACTGAAGATCCCGTTCCTGCTGGCCTTTGCCACCGCATTGACTGCCCTGTATGGGTTCCCGCCCAATGCAATTATCACTGAAAACACCTGCAACGCTCTGGCGGAGACCCCGGAGGAAAAGGAATATCTGATGAGCAAGATGTTCCCGCCCATGATTGTCGGCGGCTTTACCACTGTGACGATCACGTCCGTTATCATTGCAAGCGTATTTGCCAAGATGTTCTGATTGTAACGGCCATATCATCTACAAAAGCGGGACACGAAGTGTTCCGCTTTTGTAGAATCAAATGTTGGTTGGGATCATAGAATAGGAGCGTATCGCTATGAATCGGAAACTGATTTGTCAAATATTGAATCATGAGATGATGCTGGCCACCGGCTGCACAGAGCCTGCCGCGATTGCGCTGACAGCCGCCATTGCCCGAGAGCAGTTGGATGGAGAGCTGGAGCATATCAAGGTCAGGGCCAGCGCGAATATCATCAAGAACGCGATGTCTGCGGGGATACCCGGAACGAACTATACTGGAATAAATTATGCAGCTGCTTTGGGTGCTGTGTGCGGGGCGGTGGACCGCCAGCTCCGGGTTGTGGATGACGCCCGCCCGGAAGACATTGAAAGAGCGGCCCATCTTGTGGAAAATGGATATGTGGACGTGAGAAGGGCGTTTGATCCGGACAAGCTGTATGTGGAAGTTGAACTGGTGAATAAAGAACACCAGTCCCGCGCCATTATTAAGGGAGCGCATACCAATGTGATCCTTGTGGAGCGGGACCACCAGAGGGTGGGCTGTGAGCTGCCCGGGCAGACGATGGAAACGGATATCACGCCGGAGCAGATCAGCAGGACGCTGAATATCCGGACGATCTATGAATTTGTGGAGACGATGGATCGCCGACAGGATGATTTACACATGATCCAAGAGGCCATCGAAGTCAATGGGCATATCGCGCAGCTGGGCGCAGCGGGTGATTACGGACTGAATATCGGCCATGGTATCCGGAACAATCAGGAAGCGGGGCTGATGGGGCACGATGTTGTCATGGATGCCGTAGCCATGACTGCCAGCGGGGTGGACGCCAGAATGGCGGGAGCCAATGCCCCGGTCATCACAAATTCCGGATCCGGCAATCAGGGCATTACCGCAACAGTTCCCATCTTGTCTGCCGCGAAGAGTCTTGGTATTGATGAAGAGAGAACGTTTCGCGCCGTCACGCTGAGCAACCTGATGGCGATTCATATCCACGCGGATTTCGGACCGCTCTCCGGGCTCTGCGGGGCGACCATTGCCGCTGCCGCCGCAGCCTGCGGCTTGGTGTATCTACAAGGAGGCACGCTGGAGCAGATCGGATTTGCTGTAAACAATATGTTTGGGAATGTGAGCGGAATGCTCTGTGACGGTGCCAAGGCAGACTGCGCCTTGAAGATCAGCACCTGTGTCTTTGCCGCCTTCCAATGTGCCGCTATGGCCCTTCGGAGTGAAAGCGTGAAAGCGACAGATGGAATTGTAGAAACAGACCCGGAAGAAACGATCAGAAATTTCGTGCGGCTTGGGAATGAGGGTTCCTCTAAATGTGATGATTTGATTTTGGAGATGCTTCTTCAGAAATAGGAGGACTGTTATGAACTATAAAGAACTGGCTGAACAGGCATTGGATTACATTGTGGAACAGCGCAGATGGTGCCACCAGAACCCGGAACTGAGCCTCGAGGAAGTCCAGACCACAGAGCATATTGCGGCAGAGCTTCAGAAAATGGGCTATACCGAGATCCAACGCTTCCCGGACCATACCGGATTATGTGCGATGCTGCGGGGGGGAAAGGCCGAAAAGGCGTGCAGAACTGTGGCTCTCCGGGCGGATATTGATGCCTTGCCGGTAGAGGAAAAGACAGGCCTGCCCTTTGCAAGCCGAAATAAGGGCGTCATGCATGCCTGCGGCCATGACTGCCATATCTCCATGCTTCTCGGTGCGGCAAAGATGCTGATGGAGACGAAAGACGAATTGCAAGGCAACGTCAAACTGATTTTCCAGGCTGCGGAGGAGACCTGCCACGGTGCGGAATACTATGTTGAAGCGGGCATCCTTGATGGCGTGGATGCCATTATGGGCCAGCACGTGTGGGCGACACTGGAGGAGCCATACATCAATGTGCAGGCGGGGCCCCGCATGGCCAGTGTGGATAACTTTGTAATCAAGGTAGATGGCGTTTCCGCCCATGGGACACAGCCGCATCTGGGTGTGGACGCACTTTTGGCTGCCGCAGCGATTGTCAGCAATATCCAGTCATTTGTCTCCAGAACGAACGACCCCTTAAACCCGCTGGTAGTAAATATCGGAGAGATGCACGCCGGACAGCGGTATAATATTATTGCAAACCATGCGGAACTGTTTGGAACCACCCGGACTTATAACGCAGAATTCCGTATGAAGATTGAAGAGGGGCTGCGGCGGATTGCTGAAAACACAGCCAAGGCTTTTGGCGCGACTGCCACGGTTGAATATGATTACTATGCAAACTCTCTTTATAACGATGATGAAGAGTTGAATAAAATCGCCCATGACGCAGCTGTGAAACTCTATGGGGAAGCGTGTTTGAAAGAACTTCCCCAGATGATGGGCAGTGAGGATTTTGCTTTCTTTGCCGATAAGATTCCAGCGGTGTTCGGTTTTCTTGGAACGAGAAATGAGGAACTCGGTATGACGGTGGGGAACCACAACGACCGCTATACAGTCCATGAGCCGGTGCTGCAGAGGGGGGCCGCACTGTATGCGCAGTTTGCGGCAGACTATCTGGAGCGTGGCAAATAAACTGGCAGCTGATGAATTGCGCAGGGGACATTCCGGACTCAGAAAATGCCCGGAAAGGAATATCCGCTGTACAGTAGAGGCCGGCATTCCATCGACTGGAATGCCGGCCTATCATTTTGTCATTTCAATCAAATGGTGTTCTTAATATATTCCTTATCCCAGAGCCGGGAAACTAACACTATCTTCATCGGAAGTGCTCTATTATGACTTTAGCGGGCACCAGAAGCACTCCAATAAATGCGACTGTGGTAGAAACGAGGTTGTACTCATGGAATATGGAATATGGACACTGATCCCCGTCCTGTTCGTCATTGCCTTTGCGCTGAAAACAAAGCGGACTCTGGAACCGTTGATCTTTGGAACTCTGCTGACCTATGTGATTACCAGCGCTGCACGGATCCCGTCCGAGGGAGTGTATGCACTGTCTCACATCGCCACCGACTGGATGGATGCTTTTTTCCGCGTGGCGACAGATTATTCGCACCAATGGGTCTTTTTGGTGTGCGCGTTGTTCGGCAGCCTCATTACGCTGTTGGGAGAATCCCATGGAACACTGGGATTTACAAGGGCGCTTGGAAAGCTCTGCCGGGGGCCAAGGTCCACCATGATGGTCACCTGGATCATGGGGATTCTTATTTTTGTGGATGACTATTTGAATATCATGACACTGAGCACCTGCATGAAAAAACTGACCGACCAACGCCGTGTGCCCCGGGAGGCCCTGTCTTACATCATCGATTCCACCGGCGCGCCGGTGTGTGCCATTCTGCCGTTCTCTACCTGGGCAATCTTCTTTTCCGGGCTATTTTTCACGCAGCCGGGGATTGCGGAGCTGGGCTATGGAACGGCGATAGAGACATTCTATCACGTGATCCCCTTTGCCTTTTACGCCATCGCAGCGGTTATCATCGTGCCGCTGTTTATCGTTGGCGTTGTTCCCAAGCTGGGGCGGATGCGGACCGCTTACCGCCGCCTTCAGGAGACCGGCAAGGTCTATTCGCCGGAGAGCGCACCGCTCAACGAGGAGGATGAGTCGGAATTTCAGACACAGGGCAGCCTCATGGACTTTATCCTGCCGGTGGGCGTGTTGATTATCTTGGCAATCATTTCCGGAGAGCTGTTTCTGGCCGTGGTTGCTGCGATTGCAGTGTGCTTTGTACTCTATATTCCCAGAGGCAAAATGAGCTTTTCCAGGTTCTGTGATCTGGCGATGCACGGCTTTTGCAACATGATTCCCACGGTGGCCATCATCTTCTTTGCGTTTGTCATGCAGGAGGCAATGACCGATATCGGGATTGCCGATTACATCATTACCCTGGTGCAGCCCCATGTCAATGCCGTGATCTTCCCTCTGGTGACATTTCTGGTGGTGGCGATCCTGAATTTCAGTACAGGCAGCGTGTGGGGGATTCCGGCCATCGTTGCGCCAATCCTGCTGCCGCTGGCGGAGAGCATCGGCACAAATCTGCTCCTGGTCATGGGGGCGATTGTCTCGGGCGCCACGCTCGGCAGCCATGCCTGCTTCTATTCCGATGCCACGGTATTGACATCCAGCTGCTGTAAGATCGAGAACATGGATCATGCGTTGTCTCAGATTCCGTATGCGCTGTGTGCCAGCGGAATTTCCGCTTTGGGGTATCTGGTATGCGGTGCTCTGCTGTAAAGGAGGAAGGCCTATGCCGTATCATCTTTGGATGGGAAATATTGTAAATATTGCCACGGATGCCATTGTAAATGCTGCAAACACAGAACTGAAGCGTACGCCGGGGATCTGTGAGGCAATTTTCGCCGCAGCGGATAGTGCAAAGCTGGAGGAGGCTTGCCGACGTCATGGCCATTGTCCTATCGGACATTCTGTGATGACGCCGTCCTTTGGGCTGCCGGCCCGCTATATTATTCACGTGGCCGGACCTGGCTGGTTTGGAGGCGCGGAGCGAGAGCGGTTACTGCTGGCAGACTGCTACCGCCGCGCCATGACAAGGGCAGTGACCAGCGGATGCAAAAGCATTGCGTTTCCACTTATTTTTTCGGGAGAATATCACATCCCACGAGAAGAAGCAATCTATATTGCCGGCCAAGCGATTACGGACTTTATACGCCGGAGTCCTGCCTTGGATGTGGTTCTGGTCCTTTACAAGCCGGGAATCTATCTGATGGCCAAACGGATTTTGGGATGGGACGATACACACAGTTATGAAACGAGCGCCAAATGATTCTGGCGCTCGTTTTCCTGCTGGTGGGAGCGCCCCAATTCTATCTTCCGATCATGACGCCATTATTCACGGTTTGGTAGTATTACGCGTGATACGATAACGGGACAAGGTATTGATTCTATGACGAGTTGTGGGAGGGTGAGTACATAGGGGGCAGACAAACAATGAATGCGCGAATTTCCCATACGATCCGGAAGCGGAGGCCCCTCCGGGGAGGCTAAAAATCCTTTTTGGCTATGCGGCCGCGTGAGCAAAACGTATGCCCTGTCGTAAGCGGCGCATCAGGCGCAGAAAGAGGGCGCTGATCTGGTGGTGGGCTATGTGGAGCCGCATGTAAGACCGGATACATTGTTCCTGCTGAACGGACGGGAGGTCTTGCTGAATAAGAAAAACGAATACCGCGGCACTCAACTCCGGGAGGGTTGATATTGACCAGATTCCAACTGTCCTGGTGGATGAAGCGGCGCACAACAACACCCAGGGGTGCCGGCATACCAAGCATCGGGATGTGGAGAGGCTTCTTCGGGTGGGAAAAGTCTGTCGGAAACGCCAGACCAAACAGGTCCTGCAAAATTTCTTTACCACAGGGAATATAAAGCAACTGCGCTGCAATCTGCACTTGGCGGAGCAGCAGGGAGCGCAGATTTCCATGGTGTACGGGACGGCTCCTGCGGTGCAGATCGCGGAATACGCAAGGGTCAGCGGCGTGGCAAAGATCGTCATGGGCCGCATCAATCATAAGTCAGGAGCCCATCACGGGGAAAACAGCCCGGCAGACCAACTGACGGATCTGGAGGTGTACATCCTTCCGAACTGTCAGCATTTATTAAGAGGCCGATTGGAGAATTGCGTGTGCCGGAAGCACATTTTTCCTGGAGAGATGCGGGCGTCATGCGGGCTTCGCTGCTGCTATCCGCAGGAAACTTGATGTGCGAAGCCCAAAACAGATGCGCACTGTCCGTTGAGAAGCAAAAAGCACCTGAAATCTTTAGATTTCAGGTGCTTTCCTGCTGTAAGTGGCGCACAGATTACAGGGCTGTATGGAGAGGCAACGGGAATCGCGTTTGCAGAGACGCTGATATCTTCAAACGTTGTACGCAGACTGCCCCGCCACGTGTCGGTGGCAGGCTTCCGGACGGCGGTTCCCTCCGCAGAGCGTCTTCCGCCCAAAAGCTGAGCCCCAGGGGGCGGCGCACGGAAAGGCAGCTTGCCCACAGCCAGGGGCATGAAAATAACTGCCGCGAGGCGTTTCCGCCGATCCCGTCTGACAAAAGACGTCAGTTTGGATCTCAATCCGGCGGAGGATCCTGTTCGCATGGCAGCTTCAGGACGAATCGGCTTCCCGCTCCCCGGGATTTTTCCACATAAACAGCGCCGCCGTGGAACTCCGCGATGGCCCGCACCAGTGCCAGTCCAAGGCCGGCACCGCCCAGCTGTCGGGAGCGGGAATCATCCACCCGGAAAAAGGGCTCGAAAATCCGCTGGCGGAGCGATTCCGGGATGCCGGGTCCCTGGTCGGCAACCACGATTTGGAACCATTCCCCATCCCGGTGGCCCGCGATGTGTACAACGCTGCCGGCCGGGCTGTACTTGACGGCATTTTCCACCAGATTGCATACCGCCTGCCGGAGCAGCTCTGCATTTCCGGCCAGGGTACAGGGCGCGGCATCCACCAAAATGGTGATGCTCCGCGCTTCCGCCTGGGGGGCGGCCTGGTCCGCGGCGCTCCGGATCAGCTGGCCGGAGGAGAGCCGCTCTCCGCGGGATGCCCGCTCCAGATTGGTCAGCTCCAAGAGTTCGCTCACCATGGCGGACAAGCGGTCCACCTCCCCCTCGACGATCTGGAGCAGCTCCAGTGTGGCCTGGGGGCGGAAGTCCTGCTTTTTGCGGAACAGGCCGATTCGGGTCTTCAGGACTGCCAGCGGTGTGCGGAATTCATGGGCCGCGCTGCGGGAGAAGTTCCTCTGCATGACGAAGACCTGGTTCAGCCGCTGGGACATCTGATTGAACGCCAGGGCCACTGCGGCCGCCTCATCCCCGCTGTCGGGGATCTCAACGGGCTGCGCCAGATCCGCAGCCGTCCGCTCCCGGATCCGGCAAGTGAGTGTGTCCAACGGAGCAAGGGCTTTTCCAACCAGCCGGTATATGAGGAACAGGCCCAACGCCAGGATGGCAACCATGGCCAGCAGGCTCTGCATGTGGAACGCCCCCTGAGCCTGCTGGATCGTATCGCTGATATGCAGTTCCGCCATGGGCAGGCTGACACTGTCTTCCAGCTCTGCGCGCTGCGCCGGAAGAAGCGGCACCGCCTGAATGGCGTCGGCCATCCGGATGGCCGAAAAATTGTTAGTCACAGTGAGCAGGAGGCAGCAGAGCGTCAGCAGGGCTGCGCAGAGCAGAGTGACCCGCAGGCGCAGGGACATCGGTTTCCTCATGCCGTCTCCTCTCCGGCCAGGCGATAGCCCCGGCCTACCTTGGTCTGGATCGGATCATGGCCCAGCCGCTTCCGCAGTTTTTTCCGGAGCGAGGAGATGTGCATCCGCACGGCGTTGCTGAAGGGGTTGGCATCCGCCTCCCAGATATGCTCCATCAGCTCCTCCTGGCTGATCCAGCATACAGGCTAAAGCCGCTGTCCTGCCGGGCCATGGTCAGCAGCACCGCCAGCAGTGCAAATTCCCGGGGCGTCAGGGGAAGGGGTTCCCCACGGCCGGAGACCTCCCGGGTCACGGTGTTTAGGGTCAGCGCGCCCACCTGTACAAGGGACTCCCGCTGACGAAATTCCCGGCGCAGCAGCGTCCGCACCCGGGCCTCCAATTCCTCCAGGGCGAACGGCTTGGTCAGGTAATCGTCCGCGCCCAGATCCAGCCCTGCCACCTTGTCTGAGAGCTGTGACCGGGCGGAAAGAATCAGCACCCGCAGCTCCGGCTGTTCCGTCCGGATGTGCCGGAGCAGCTCCAGCCCATCCATGCCTGGCAGGTTCAGATCCAGGACCACCAGATCATAGGGTTCCACAAACAGCCGCTCACAGGCCGCCGGACCATCGTAGCAGCAATCCACCGTGTATTTTTCCAGTCTCAGATCCTCCGCGATCCCGTCGCACAGGAGACGCTCATCCTCCACCACCAAAATCCGCATCCCACTCACCGCCCTTTTCCATGTGCGGCTATTATAGCACATCCAGATAAAATTTCCATCAAGACCGCCTTGACAGGAAATTTACGTTTTCCATGCTACAATGCCTCCTGTCCAAAATCCGCCGCAGGTGCGGCAAGGAGGTTTTTTATGAAGCGATGCAAGAACAAACGGAAGCTGGCCGTGCTGGGTCTGGCCGCTGCCATGGCCCTGTCCCTGGCGGCCTGCGGAGAGAAGCGGCCCAGTCAGGAGGACGTGGAACAATCCATCGAGGCTGGTACGCTTACCATCGAGGACGCCCTGGATAAGGGCTGGGTCGATCAGGCGTGGGTGGATGCCTATTATGAGGAGAACAGCGTTCCCGCCGCCAGCAAAACAGAGAGCAACATGGTGGGCGACTTTGCCACGACCACCCTGTCCGGAGAGGCGTTTACCCGGGAACAGCTGGGGGATGTGGTGTTCTTTGCCTTCCTGGATCCGGAAGCGGAGGGGACGCAGGTCTTCTATAACGCACTGGCGGAGGGATATGGGGGCGTTGCGGAGAATGGGGCGGAAATCCTGGTTTGCACCAAAAGCGGAACCGGCAGCGAGATGTTTGCCGATGCACCCTTCCCCGTCATCCTCTACAACGACTCTCTGGCAGCAGCTGTGGGCAGCAACAGAAGCATGGTGGAGGACGGGGAGATGCCAAACGTCGCCTCCTGGTATGTGAACGGAGCATTCCTCTCTGCATGGTATTCCGCCGTGGACGCAGAGGAGCTGCCTGCGTCCGCGGCCGCCTTTGTGGAGATGAGCCGGAACGCCGCGTTCCAGTCTGGGACGGCGGCAGAGGGCGGCGCCGCTATGGCGGCTATGGGCTGATATGAAAAAGATCACGATCTGTTGTCTGGCAGCCGCCCTGCTGATGATTGGACTGGGGCTGTGGCGCGGGGAAGCGGACATGGTCCTGCACAAGGGCGTCAACCTGTGTTTGGAGTGTGTGGGCATTGGCTGAAAACAAGCATCGCTGGAAGATCCAGCTGGGGGCCGCGCTGGCTTCCAACCCCTTTTTGATGAACTTCCTGCATGGAAGGATCTCCAGGACCGGCCTGAAGGCCGTCTGCGTCCCCGGGCTGAATTGCTACTCCTGTCCGGCCGCGGCAGCTTCGTGCCCCATCGGGGCGCTTCAGGCGGTGATCGGCTCCTCCAAGTTCCAGTTTGCATGGTATGTGGTGGGATTCCTCATTTTCGCAGGCGCGCTGCTGGGGCGGGGGGTGTGCGGCTTTCTGTGCCCGTTCGGATGGTTCCAGGAGCTGCTTCACAAAATCCCTGCAAAAAAGTTCAGCACCAGGCGGGTCCGCATCTTGACCTATCTGAAATACGGGATTCTGGCGCTCTTCGTCATTGTCCTGCCTATGACGGTGGTCAACGAGGTGGGAATGGGCGACCCGTTCTTCTGCAAGTATATCTGCCCCGCCGGCATCCTGGAGGGCGGCATCCCGCTGGCGCTGGCCGATGCCGGCGTCCGGGCCGGCCTGGGCGGACTATTTACCTGGAAGAGCTGCATCCTGCTGGGGACAGCTCTGCTGGCGGTGTTTTTCTACCGGCCTTTCTGCAAGTGGCTGTGCCCGCTGGGGGCCTTTTACGGGCTGTGCAACAGAATTTCCATCTGCCGCCTGCAGGTGGACTCGGGCCGGTGCACCGCCTGCGGGGCGTGCAGTCATGCGTGCAGAATGGATGTGGATGTGTTCAAGACGCCCAACCATGCTGAGTGCATCCGCTGCGGGGACTGTGCGGCTGCCTGCCCCCATGGGGCCATCACCAGGGTATTTTCAATCAAAACAATACAAGAGAAGAAGGAGACTGCCACATGAAACGTGTTCTGATCCTATTGCTGTCGGCGGTACTGATGACCGCCGCATTGACCGGCTGCAGCTCCGGTGAAGAGGACGCCCTGGTGTCCAAGACACCTTTCCCGGAATTTTCCGAGGTGGACATTGCGGGCGATGAGATCTCCAGCGACATTTTCGCCGACTATGACGCCACCATCGTCAATTTCTGGAACAATGGCTGCGGTTCCTGCATCGCCGAGATGCCTGAACTGGAGGAGCTGTATCAGGATTTCAAAGAGCGAAACATCAACCTCATCGGTGTGGGTACCGACTCCGGCGAGAGCCGGGAGCAGCTGGACACGGCCCGGGAGATTTTGAAGGAAAAGGGCGTGACCTATCACAATATCTCTCCGGATCCGGAGGGCGATTTCTACAAGGACTTCGTTGCGGATATTTCCACCTATCCCACTACATATATCGTGGACAGCGAGGGAAACATCGTGGGTGCGGATATCGTGGGCAATGTGAAGAAGCAGCTGGACACCGTGGAGACCCGGCTGGCGCTGATCACCGGCCAGAAATAGAGTGAGAGACTGACAGGCGGCCGCCTGTGCCGGATTCGTTGGCCGGGGAGAGGGGAGCGGGCGATTTGCCGGCTGTTCCGGCAGGCCGCCGCGGCGGCACTTCTGCCAGCGCAGAGCGGGAATTCCGCTGCATCAGCAGACGCGGGAATCCCTGCCGCACGGGGGCCGCAGATGGGCCGTCGGTACCAAATCCCGGAACAGACAGGCGAGGGGCATCAGATCAGCACACGGCGGCTGGGGTCACTCAAAACTTCCCGTTGGATGTAGGAGGCAATGATATCAATAAACTGGGAGGCGCGGGGCGGAGCCGTCAGCGTAAATCCCGCCATTTTGACCAGAAGCGGTCAGTTTGTATGCCACGCGCAGAGAACGACAGTCCGGATGTTCCGCTCCACGTTGGAGGGATGGCACCGGGTCTGCAGGGCCACGACTTCATAGATCTCTTCGGTGACATTGAGCAGGCGGGATTCGTCTTCCAGGACCAGAGCAATGGCGCGGACCGTCTGCGGGTAACCGCGGTAATTGCGCGTAATGCCAAAGGGGCGCAGCGTTTCCCGGATGATCGTGTCCATGGAGAGCACCTCCTCGAAATTTGCGATGAGAAGATTGTACGACGAAAAACAGCAAAGCCTGAAAAAACGACATCTCTCAGAAAATTCGACATCTTCCATTGCGTGTGGAAGCTGCGCAGCCTGTCTTCCAGAATTTGGAACCCCCTTTCAATCTATCATAATATATTTTTTTACTTTTGTCTTGAATCTGGCTGTATTTTACAAAAAAATGAGCGCCGGAAGACCGGCACCCATGGGGAAGAGGGAAAAGTTATCTGAGCAGACAGGATCTCCTTCAACTCCTGGAGAGACCTTTTTGAAAGCTGCGGGCCAATACGCGGGGCTGGAGGACGATGGATTTTTCATCAACCACGAGGCACCGGCCAGTCAGGGGGGAACGATGCCGACGTTGTTCAGCACTACTGGCCTGGATGTGATGGAAACAGGGAAAGCCCCCGCTCTTACGAGCGGGGGCTTTCTTGCGCAACAAGTTACTTGAAAGAAACTATTTGCCTTACGGCTGGGCAGTGTAGACGAAGCGGACAGTGTTGGAAGTGAACTCATCCACAACTCTGCCGTCTTCATTTTCGATGGTGATAATTACATAGTAATTACCACTTTCCTGGATCGCGATTTGTCCCAGGTTGTTCCAATCATTAACCTCATAGGCAGTCCCGTTTACATGCTCCTTGGAGCCGACTTCCGCATCGCCCTCGGTGCTGTTGGCCTTCATCAGAGTCACAGTAACAGGATAGTTAGCGGGAATCTTTCCGGTGCCGACCAGGTCAACAGTAACGATATTGTTGTTGCAGGCGAAATTCTCCACACCGGTCAGGTCCAGCTCGCCGCTTTCCTGCTCACCGTCGTCTTTGGCAACGCCGCCCACGTCGGTGACGCAGATGAAGGTGATCTCGCCGTCCTTCACGTACAGATCGATCTCCACAGTGCCCTTGGTCTCCAGATCCTCGTCTCTCACGGCATCCAGAGCGGCCTCCAGACGGGAGATGCTGTTGATCTCGCGGTCATACACGGAGTCGTTCCGGTCGGAGTTGCTGCGGCCATCGATGATGGTGGCGTTGGCGATGCTGACATCGTCAAACTCGACGTTATCGATGGTGCCGCTCAGAGCGTTGCGATAGATCTGGTCCGTGTTGTCCAGCGCCAGATCCTCTACGACGATGCCGTCGGAATCCTCATCGATAGAAGAAGCGGTCTTGTCATAGTCCTTCAGCGTGTAGACGCCGTCCTCGTCGATGCTGTCCACCTCATAGAAGCCATGGGCACTCAGCTTTTCATCGATGGTGATGTCCTCGCTGGTGTTGTCCTCCATGGACCAGAACTCGCGGACGTACTTGTCGGTGCCCACCTTGTCGGTGCTGCTGCCGGCGGCGTACAGGATGTCGGCGGAGCCAACGGAAGCGCTGCTGTCAACCAGAATCACATACAGGGCATCGCGGTCCTCATCCTGGTCAGCAATCACGATGACATTACCAGAGGTGCCGGCCTTCATGCCGCCCATGGCATAGACGGTGTCGATATCATCGGCATAATCATCCACGCCGAGGTACTGAGTGTTCTCGTCCACATAGAAGGTCTTGCTGCTACCGCCGGTGGTGGAGAACTTGGTGTCGTCCATAGCCAGAGCATTCTTCAGACTGGTGTCCAGACCATCATCCTCATCGATGCCATAGACGGTATAGTCTCTGTCCCCGTCCCAAGCAGTGGCAATGTCATCATCAAAGGTATACAGTCCCTTGACATCAGTAAACGCATCCTTACTCGCATCATCAATGATAGACTTCAGTGCATTGTCCGCATCAGTTTCATCCAGCTCGATGTCAGAGGCAGAACCATCCGCCAGGGACACGGCCTGGGCGTACCAGGTAAACTTGTTGGCATTGTAACGGCTCTCCTCGCAGTAAACGCCGGTCACATAGTACACGTCGTTCAGGTCCGCACCAGCGGCGCCCTCCACACCGATAACATAGCCGTCGGCGGTCAGGTAGATGGTGTACTCCTTGTCGAAGTCAAAGTTTTTGGTGATGCCGTCCACGAAACCATCGGTGCCATCCTTGCTGCGGGCGAACTCATACTTGGTGCCGTCCATGGTGACGGTCTCGTCCTCACGGAAAGCGGTGACTTCGCCGGTGACAGCCTCGGCCTCGTAAGAAGCCAGGACTTCATCGCCGAACTTGCCGTCGCGGAAGGCCACGGCCAGGACACTGCCCTCGTCATAGGAGGAGGCATAGCCCCGCAGGGTCTTCTCGGCATCGTCGTACTTGTCGTAGTAGTCGTTGCTGTTGTCGCCGTCCAGATCGGTGAGGGTCAGGACCTCGGAGGCGCCGTTGCGGCTCTCAGCGGTGCTGACGTCGGTGTCGACCTTGTCGATCTTGGCAACAGTGTAGCGGGAAACCACAACGGTCTCCACATCGCCGTTGTCATTCTCGTAAGCCTCGACGATATCGCCCACGGCAACCAGCTCAGAGGACTTCACCTCATTGTCATCGCCGTTCAGGAAGTACTTGGCATCCTTGGCTTCGGAGCTGCTGTAATTCATGTAGCTGGAGCTGGTGACCACCTGGCCGACGTCCATATCGTCGTCCTCCACCACATAAGTGGCGTCAGCCTCGTTGGCATAGGTGCCCACATCGTCGCCATCATAGACCCACTTGCTGGAGGGATGGCCGAAGATGTCGGTGGCATCCTCCTTCTCCAGGTCCTTGAAATACTTCTCGCCGAACTGCATCAGGCCGTCGCCGTTGCGCTCGCCATCGATGTTGCCGTCGGTGTTGGTATTGTTTTCCACGTCCTTGCGGGTGGAAGTGGTGTTGATAGTGATGTCGCCCACAACGATGGTGTCCTTCTTGTCATACTCGACCATGGTGGCCTGCAGCATGTTGAAGGCGTACAGGGCGGCCTCCTGACGGGTCACAGCCTGGGAGCCCACGAACTCGTCGTTGCCATCGTCCAGACCGATGCCGCTGGCCTGCTTGATGACGCTGACCTGCCAGTTGGCGCCGGTGTAGCCCTCGATGGAGCTGTCATAGCCCAGAGCGCCCAGCAGCATCTTCATGAACGCGTTGCCGCTCAGGGTGCCGGTGGGACGGAAGGTGCCGTCAGCATAGCCGCTGATGATACCCTGCTGAGAGCAGTAGGTGATGTAGCCCGCGAAGGTGTTGGTCACGGGAACATCCTTAAAGGGAGCGGTGCCTGCGCTGAGCGCGGAGGCGGTGGTGGGGCCCAGGATCAGGTTGCAGATGATCTTGGCGGCCGCGCCACGGGTCAGGACATCATCGGGACGGAAGTCGCCGCCGGAATAACCGTCGACAACGCCCAGAGCAGAGATCACATCCACAGCTTCCTTGTAGGTGATCTCGCTGTCGTCCGTGAAGTCCTTGGCGCCGGCGCTGACGGTGACCAGAGACATGGTCATCACCAGAGCAAGCACCAGAGAAAGGAACTTCTTCATTTGGGATTTCTCCTCCTTTAAAATATTTGCGGTCCGCCGGTATGCCTGCCGCCGGGTCTGAGATTCGTGTGGGGGCTAGCCAACCAACTTGTGTCGGCCTACACCAACCACAGAGCCGGCCGCCAGTGACACTCCCGCCGTCCGCAACGCCAATGTATCAGTGTTTTTCCGGATTGTCTACGGATTCGGCGTGATTGTTATTCAAACGAAACACGCCGTTCAAAAGCGCCTGATTCGTGGTAATTTATGTAACAAAAGTTGCAGATTTCCAAAAAAGAGAGAGGCGGGAAACCGGGGCTGCCCGGTCTCACGCCTCCTTCTGCAAGAGGATGTATTTCTGCCCGTCCTTGGCGATCTGGTGCTCCGCCAGCATCCGCTGGAGAATGGGCCAGCACTGGCGAGGGCCGATTCGCAGCACCCGGGCAATGTCCTGGCGGTAGGCAAACCCCGCCTCCGACAGGTACGCCAGGATCGCCTGCTCCTGGTCCTCCGGCGGCACCACCGTGCTGGGCAGGTAATAGCGGTTTCCCACTTTGGTCAGCTTTCCCCGGGCCACCATCTGCCGAAGCCGGTTGTAGGCCGTGTTCTTGGAGACCCGCAGAAGGGCCATCACCTCATTCCGGGTGATGGAGCCCTGGCGCCGGACAACGTCCAGCACCTGGTTCTCGCCGCCCACCCGGATGTCGTAGTCCAGGCGCAGGTCCCGCAGGGAGAGATCGTCCAGCCCGCCCTGCACCAGCGCCGCCCGCACCAGCTTGGACAGGCGGGTGCGCTCATAGGGGCGGCGGCTGCGGGGGGACATCAGGACCCACTCCGCCTCTGGCGGCGCCGCCTTGCGCAGCTTCTGGAGAATGGACAGGACGCCGCTGGTCAGGCGGACCTGCCGGTCCGGCAGGATAAGCCGCTCCTTCTGCAGGTCCACCTGGTCCCACCGCAGCGACGCGATCTCCTCCACCTGGAGCCCCAGCTGCCAAGTGAGCCACAGTGCCGCCCCGGCGGGGGTGTCCTGTTCCGCCTGCAGCAGCTTCCAGAGGGCGAACTCGTCGATCTGCGGCGCTGCCTTCCGGCGGATGCGGGTGGAGACCTTCTTCTCCGTCAGGTAGGCCGCGAAGTGGACGTTCATGGCGGCGGCCTCCAGCCCGGTGATCCGGGAGACGTACTGCCAGTCGTGACGTTCCAGCTGCCGCAGAACGTAGTCGTGGCGCAGGTCGATCAGGCGGACGGCCTTCAGGTCCCCGGCGTCCAGCGCGGCGCGGGCCAGGCGGGAGATGGACTGGGCCGCCAGGGGCTGCTGGTCCCGGTCCGACAGCACCACCCGTTCGCTGCTGCCGTTCCGCTCCCGGCGCAGGGCCTCCAGCCAGGCGGCCAGCTCCGGGGCCAGCGGGACCGCCCGGTCCGGCAGCAGGAGCTGTTCGCCCAGCAGATCCACCTGAGCCCAGGTGAGGTGCTGGATTTCGTCCCGCATCAGACCGGCCATCCACGCCAGCCGCAGGATGGCTCCCGCGGCATCATTTGTATGCTGTTCCAGCACCCGGCAAAGCAAGGCTCCATCGGGGCGGTTGAGCGTGTAACTCTGCATGGCGTCTCCTCGTTTTGTTACGCTTGTGTGTCACAAAAATGACCTTCCTGCTTTTGGAAGCCTGCGGGTGACGGAATCTTCTCTATAAGCTAACGTTTTTTGTGACAATTGTTATGCACGTGAAACCGCTTTTGAAAAAACTCCTAAACCATTGCACCACAATGGATACGGAGATTTTCTCACTCAAAATATACACTATAAGATAACTAAAATCAATATCTTATAGCATATTTTGAATGGACACGTTCCAGAATAGACTTATTCTAAAAGGAGCGTGAAACAGATGACAAAACAGGAGCGAGTCGCCATGGGGCACCGGCTGCGGCAGCAGAGGACCCTTCTGGGCCTCACCCGGGAGGAGTTTGCCGAGCTGGCGGATATCAGCGCCGGCTATTACGGCCAGATCGAGGTGGGGACCTCGCAGATGTCCATTGACACGCTGATTAAATTATCGAAGACGTCGCAGCTCTCAATGGAGTATATCCTTTTGGGAGAGGAGATTCAGCCCGATGCAGATCTGACCGCCATAGAGGCCCTGCTGGCCCGGTGCACGCCCCGGGAGGTCCGGCTGGCTGAGAAGGTCCTCCGGCTGTTTCTGCTGCGGGGAGACGCATAGCGGGCCTGCGGCGGCCGGATAGATCTGCGCCCGCTGGGTTGAAAAACCGGATCCACTTCTTGATTCGGCGGCCGCCATCCACTAAAATAGGGAGGTAAACCCGCAGGGCGGAGAAACGGATATGCGAGAAAGGACGGGATCCCATGGAACTGCAGAAGGGACAGAAGTGCAAACTGGCGGACCTGACCGGAAGCGGACAGCTGCGAATCTCCGTGACGGTGTCCCTGCCGGGGAGCGAGGCGGACGTGACCTGCTTCGGCGTGGACGGAGCGGGGAAGTTGTCCGACGACCGTTATTTTATTTTTTACAACCAGACCAGTTCGCCGGAGGGCGCCGTCTCCATGCACCAGTCCGGGGAGTCCACGGTGTTCTCGGTGGACCTGAACCGCCTTCCGGGCTTCCTGCAGAGGCTGGTGGTGACGGTGGCGGCGGAGAGCGGCACCATGCAGGCGCTGGCCCGGGGACTCCTGACGCTGGAAGGAGAGTTGGACCGGGCGGCCTATGTCTTCACCGGTGCGGGGTATCAGCAGGAGAAGGCCCTGATTCTCTGCGAGGTGTACCGCAAGGATGGGATTTGGCGCTTTTCCGTGGTGGACAGCGGCTTCAACGGGGGACTCTCCGCCCTGCTGGCCCACTTCGGCGGGGAGGAGGTCAAGCCTGACCCGCCGACCCCGGCACCTGCTCCGCCGGAGCCGAAGGTGAATCTCTCCAAAATCAGCCTGAAGAAGAGCGGAGAGAGCCACAAGATCGACCTGACGAAAAACCGTCGGCGCATCCACGTGAACCTGAACTGGGACCAGCGGCGGGGCCTGTTCAGCCGGGGCATCGACCTGGATCTGGCCTGTATGTACCGGCTGAAGGACGGGCGGCAGGGGGTCATCCAGGCCCTGGGCAACAGCTTCGGTGCCGCCGATCAGCCCCCCTACATCAAGCTGGACAAGGACGACCGCTCCGGCGCCAGCGCCAACGGCGAAAACATGGACTTCTTCCGGCCGGAGCTGATCGACTTCGCCGTGGTTTTCGCCTTCATCTATGAGGGCGTGCCCAACTGGCGGTCCACTAACGCCCGGGTGGTGTTGAGCCAGCAGGGGGCGCCGGATATTGAGGTCCAGATCGACAACCCCAACAGCAACGAACGGTTCTGCGTCCTGGCCAGCCTCACCGGCCGGGACGGCGGGCTGGAGGTCCGGCGGGAGGACTTGTTTTTCAACAGCCACCGGGCTGTGGACGCCCATTACCACTTCGGCTTCCGCTGGGTGGCGGGCCACAAATAACACGGGAGAGGAGCCGAAGTCATGTTGGATTTGCAGCGGGGACAGAAGATCTCCATTCAAACCGTCTGCCGGACCTGGACCCTGGAGGTGGAGCTGCGGCATCAGGGGCCCCTGGCGGTCGACGTGTCCTGCTTTGGCCTGGACAGCGCAGGCCGCCTCTCCGACGAGCGGTATTTTCTTTTCTATAACCAGCGGCGCTCGCCGGAAGGGGCCATGGCCCTCTCTGAGGGAGCATCCGGCGGAACGGCCCGATTCCAGGTGGATCTGGCGGCCCTGCCGGACCATATCCAGCGGCTCTCCTTCACTGCCGCCATTGACGGCGGCCGCACCCTGCGGGAGCTGGAACAGGGCAGCATCGGTCTGTGGGTCAGAGGGGAGGAGATGGCCCGGTATGCCTACGCGGGGAACGAGTTCTCCGGGGAGCGAGCCATCGTGGCCGGCGAGCTCTACCGGAAAAACGGGGACTGGAAGTTCAGCGCCGTGGGCCGGGGCTTCAACGGCGGCCTCCGGGCCCTGGTGGAGAGCTTCGGCGGCGTGGTGTCAGACCCGGTCCCGCCGCCTCCGCCGCCTGTCCGGACAGCTGTGTCTGCCCGGACAACCCGGCAGCCGGCCGCGCCCGCCGGCGGTCCGCCTCCTTCCGTGGGGGACATCCTGCGCTCCCTGCCGCCCCATGTCTGCACCCGCATGGAGGGGCTGGCCCGCCGCTGCCAAGGGGACCTGGACTTCCTGGCGCCGTTGTACAAAGCCTCCTTTGCAGCACTGGCCCAGGTGCCCCGGGCAGCGGAGAGGGACCTTCAGACGGTCCTGTGCGCCGATGCCTCCGGCTCCATGTTCGACCTGTACCGCGGGGGCCGGGTCCAGCAGATGTTCGACAAGTTCTTCGCCCTGTCCTCCACCCTGTCAGACAGCGGCGCCCTGGACTGCTGGGCCTTTGCTGCGAAGAGCCGCCAGCTGGAGCCGGTGACGCTGGATAACATCCGGGACTACACCTTCTCTCAGGCCGGCGGATACGAGCGGTGGATGAGCATGCTCAACTACCAGTACAACAACGAGCCGGAGGCCATGCGAGACATCATGATGATTTACGGCGGCCTGCGCAGGCCCATTCTGGCGCTGTTCCTGACGGATGGCCGGTTGCAGTCCGACTGGGAGATCGAGGAGATCCTCATCAAGACCTCCCGTTTCCCCGTGTTCTGGCAGTTCATCGGCCTCTATGGCGAAGAGTACGGCGTGCTGAATCACCTGGATGAGATCGACGGCCGCCACACCCAGAACGCCGCCTTTTTGAAGATGGAGGATTTCGACGATTTCATGGACAGCGGCTTTTACCGGACCATTTTCGCAAACACGGCCGCTTGGCTGGAGGAGCTGGACCGGAAGCAGATGCTGCCGTAGAGGAGATGCGCTGGGGCGGATGCTATTTACGGGGCAGCAGGGGCGGGAGCCGAGGCATGGGACTTTTTCGGGTGTCAAATGATGCGGAGACTGTGAAAAGCCCCTGGGATGGAACCCGGCGCATCAGGGATTTTGCCGCTGGGCATTGCGCACTCCAGCTGATGCGGCCCTGCGGGATACCCCTGGTTGCCCGGAGCGGCAGGCCGTGAGGCTGCGGGATGGCTGTGCCTTCGGATGCGGCACGTCTCCATGCTTCTGTCAGGGGCCATCCCGGCGCTCTCGGGTTTGCGTTACCCCCTTGCCCGGACAGGAAAAAGAAGGTATAATCATTTTGTTCCATCACAGCGGGCGGACAGCCCGCGGCAAGGAGAAACTGAGGAGGTCTTCTTATGCTGTGCACGAGAGAAGTCACGGTCCAGGTCCCTGACGGCCTGCACCATCAGACGGCGGCC
>ERZ772851.1227-NODE-1227-length-25693-cov-3.450971_pt1 | contig 25693 bp, 19 predicted proteins | sample MGYA00512137_ERZ772851 | MGnify/ENA primary metagenome ERZ772851 (study PRJEB29015, sample SAMEA2737663) | human gut metagenome | biome: human gut; feature: human-associated habitat; material: faeces | place: China | collected 2012 ... | reverse complement strand
ACAAATCCTGACCTCTTTTCCAATCCATAGCTTGCCTTTTCTAAAACAGTATCCAACTCCTGATCCTGCGGCAGCGCGCCGGACAGCAGCATGCACACAAGCACAAGACGGTCGGTGCGGATGCCGATGAAGCGCGCAAAGCGCTCGTTCTGCCCCGTGAGCTTCATTTCATAGCCGCGCGATGTCTTCTGCATGACATACCAGATAACGAGCGCAAGGACGGCCGCGGCCAGAATGGCCGTTGAAAGGTTCGAGCCGCCGATGAGGCCGCCGAAACGGCTGCGGCAGCTCAGAAAGCCGTCGCCGATGCCAAGACGGAAGCCATTCGGGAGGCTATTTCTCAATGCCAGTCTCTGATTTCGGACAAGGCCGACCAAAGCGCGCTCGACGAGCTGGCCAGCCAGATCGAAGGTATCGAGAAAAACCTGTCGCAAACGCTGAAGGACTATGCCACGATCGACGACATGCAGAAATTCGAGAAAGCGCTGGAAGTACAGCAGAAAGCGCTGGAGAAGTACGCCGACGAGCTCGGCGACAAGGCTTCCTCGGCCGATCTGACGGCGCTCGATCAGAAACTGTCGGGACTGATCGAAAACATCCGCAAGAGTGCGATCGACCAGGCAACCCTCGAAAAGGCCGTGAAGGACCTGAACGCCGAGATCATGGAAAAAGTGGGAGAACAGCTTTCCTCGCTCAGCGGCGTACTCTCATCCCGGCTGACGAGCGTGACGCTGGTTCCCGGCCTCTATGTCGACGGAATCCCCACGATCGAGTTCCTGTCCGTATCGTACAATGCCCTGACGATCAATCCGGACGGTAGCACGAAGAAAGCCGCGAAAGCCACGATCGTCTCCGACGAGTCGACAACGGCCGATTATCGCCTGAATCCTACCGGAGTACAGAAGGAGGATATCGGAACGCCCTCGTTCGTTTCGACGACGGCCGTGACCCGAGCCGCCGAAACGGGAGAAAATACGCCTGTGAAAGTCGTCGGCCACGACATCGAAAACGGCATCCTGACCGTCAATGCGGCCAAGACCTCGACCGAGCCGCTGAAGCTCGACGGAAACAAGATCTATACCGTCGCGTTGAAAGTGCCCGTAGCGGACGACTGTCTGTTCGAGAACGAGACCGAAGCCTACGTCTACTCCGAATATGTCCGGCTCGCTGAGTCGACCGTAACGCCCGTTATCGCCGCGCAGTTCGATAATTCGCAGCAGATTACCGATTTCGATTGTGCACACGGCGCGCATCATCATTTTTCGGACTACGCTACGATCTACGGTGCGGCACAGGCCGAAAAAATCTCCAAGAGCATCAAGTACAACGAGCCGTTCGACCTGGCCGGCATGGTGACGGGTTGCTACGACGACGGGGCGAACGCCAATGAAATGACCGCAGACAAGCTCGAAGGCTACGGCCTGAAGTTCCGTTTCGAGCTGGCACCCGATGCTTACAAGCTGGGACCCAACCAGACCGATCAGCAGCAATTCGCCCGCATCGACGGAACGACGATCACGTCGCAGGTTCCGGGCGGCGAGGTCAACAACCGCGCGGCTATCGACAAGGAGCCCATCGTGCGGGTAACGCTGGTCGACACGACGAACGAGAATCAGATAGTCGACGTGGCCTACTTCAAAATCAAGTGGGTAGAAAATTCCGTCAGCCCCGACCCGATCGAACTGGGCGAGATCAAGACTTACGTCCAGAATCTGAGTTGCTCGGCCATCGGAAACGACTTCCTTTGGAAAGACATGACGCAGTACGTCTATGCTAAGGTGAAGGAAGGCGGCATGTCGAAAGACGAATTCGAAGCTATCTATAAACTGAAAGCCAACGACGAAGGCACCTTCGGCGAAGGCGACGGCGTAATCACCGAGCAGACTTCGGACGTATCCGAGGACGCCGTAGCCCTGAAATGGACGCTCGACGCCGAGGCGATCGGCAAGATCGTACCGGCCACGTCGAAAGAGTACAGCATCCTGATCACCTATACCGATCCGAAAGGCGTTGCGGGCGATGTGACCTTCTCGCTGAAGTGCACCGTCAACGTCACTCTGCCGTCGATCAGCGGCTACTACGACCATTACTGGCTCACTCCGGGCAAGCTGGTCAACATCTATCCGGTTCAGTACAACCCGGATACGAACGTGATGCCGGCAGGAACGACCTGCGTCTACAACTACGACCTGATGCAGCTCTTTACGCCGGGCGCGGATATCGTGAAAGACGTGCTTACGCCGTGCGGGAAATGGGATTTGCAGTTCGCCCTGACTCAACCCGTAACGGGATACGCTCCGAACCTCTCCGTCGAACCGGCCGGAGCGGCCGATGACGCGGGCTACTCGCTGCTCAAAGGCGGGGAAACGGCCGCTGAGCTGACCTTCGCCGACGGAGTCGACAACTGGTATGCGCCGAGACATCCGGACGCGAACGCCGTCAGCTTCTCGATCGAGAAAAACGACGCGGGCAAGAACCTGATCGACAGCGATACGCCCAAGCAGGTTACGTTGAAAGTATGGGCCGACCTGAACGGATACAACAAGATGCAGGTGGCCGAATTCAACGCGAACATCATCGCCCCGCTGACGATCAACGCCGAACTGGAAAACGCTTCGTTCCGGGATCACGTGATCGGAGGCTCGGAGATCGACTGCTCGAACGCTTTCACGATGACCGACTTTAACGGCTATATCGTAGCCGAAAGCGACATCGTCGACGCGGAGGAGAAAGAGAAGTACGCCGCTGCGCTCTGGAAATACTATGAAGTCGAAAGCGTGGTATGGGACACCGACAACGCCAAGATCGGCATGAAACGGGAGGGAGGCAGCATCAAGCCCGACGACCAGCTGACAGCCGAGCAAAGCATGCCGCTTGCCGATGTCTATGCCGGAGCCTCGATCACGGCCAAAGACTCCAAGCTCGTATTCACAAACAACAGCGCAGGAGCCGGCGTCGAAGAAGCCTGCAACGTCTTCATCCCCGCTACGGTGAAATACGGCTACGGCGAAACGACCAAGTGGGTCAAAGTACGTCTGGAACCGGGCAAGTAATCGTCGCCTGACGCACTCTGTTTACGAAAGAGCGCCTCGAATCTTCGAGGCGCTCTTTTTCTATTCCGACGACAACCGGCGTTCCCCGCGCCTCACGGAACCGACCGGCTCCGTCGGGCGATTCGTTTCGTCCGAATACAGCGGTATGTCCGACGGGCGCACTCGTTCCGATCTCCTCCATCAAAGCATGCCCCGGGCAGGAAAGAACCGTCGCCCCGCCTAAAAAGCATCCGATCCACTCCGCAACCGGCCCGAGACGGGTATCGCGATAAAAACGGAACAAACACCCGAAAACGCCCCCGCAAGCGAAAAAGCATCCGGGTTCCCTCCCTCTTGTCCGATTCCGCAAACCGACCCGCCGAGAATCATCCCGGCGAGGCAGACCGGAAACAGCTCTATCCGTGACCGGAAAAGCGAGAACCGAGTTCTTGCCGTCCCGCCGAAGCGTAAAAACACTTGACGGAGCGATGCGACCAGCTTATGATCGCACCGGAATCCGTGCAACCGGCTCCGGCAAACTACTTTTTCTCCGGAACCCAGCAGTTCAGATGATTGCCGGGCGTCACGACGACGAACTTGCAGAAACCGTTCGGATCGTCGCCCGTATCGAACACGAAGCGCCGCTCTCCCGCTTTCACGCGGCCGGCTTTCGTCCACTGGTCGCACTGTCCGTTTTTGAAATCGTTGGTCCTCGAAACGTAAACGGTAGCCGGCGCCCGGTCGTCGAGACTTTCCCACGTCAGCTCGATCGTCCGGTTGCCGCGCACGGCCTCGAGAGCGCAGATATCGGCTTCCCCGATGAAAGGCGCTCCGTCCTGTTCCCACAACACCTCCTGAGGCACGTCGAAATCCAAAAAGCGAGCGAGCGACGGAGCGATGTCGACGATCGACAGCCATGGTTCGGCGAAGCGGGCGTTTCCCCGAACGTTCGTCGCGATCCACGAGGTCCGCTCGCGCGCGGACTGTCCGCCGTGATGATGACCGTCGTCGCCCCGGCCGTGGTCGGTCGTCACGACGACCATCCACTCCTCGTCGAAATATTTCTCGCGGTATTCGACCGCTTCCCAGATGCGTTCGATCTGACGGTCGGCCTTCATCACGTACTCGTCGAAATAATCGCCGTTGCCGTAAATATGCCCGGCATCGTCGGTATACCACAGATAGACCCAGCTCAGGTCCGGCGCCTGCTCGCGGATACCGGCCGCCGCAGCCCTCGACACCGTATCGTCGATGCGATAGACTTGCAGATCGTCCTTCTCCTTGGGATAGTTCTTCTGGTCGAGATCGAAACCGTCGACGACATAGTCGATCCTCAGGTCTCCCGTCTCGGGCAACCCTTCGCCGAGCAACACGGTGCGGTTGTCGGTCCAGCTCGAATAGAGAGCCGTCGTCACGTCCCGCTTCTGCTCCTTGGCGATCCGGAAAATCGACCAGTAGCTGTAATCGGGCTTCGGAGAATTGTCCCATACGTTGTGCTTGTTGGCCCATGCGGAGGTCAGGATGCAGTTGTACCCGACAGCCGAAATGGTCGGCGTTTCGCAGTACGTGCCGGCGATCCCGCCGCAGTAGGCCCTCGAATAGCCGCCCTCGGCCGCGATCCGGCCGATTGCAGGCGGTTTCAGCCGCTCGATCATGTCGGCCGGAACACCGTCCACGATGATAAATACCGCCTTTTTCGCCTTCGCCCCGTATCCGCCCCAAGGGAGCAGCAGCAGGATCGACAGAATGATCAGGATGTGTTTGCGATTCATGCTTTCCTCGTTTAAATCGTTCAATGGAAGCCCAAATTAACGATTTTTTTCGGATTCATCCTTTGCTTCGCAGGAAAAACCGAGCACGCGCCGGTCTTTTCCCTCTTAACATTCTTTTTACGTGAAGCCCGGTTCGTAACTTAAACTTCACGGTTTGGTCTCGGTACGTTAACCAGCCGTACCGCAGGGACCGGTAACTTTGCGGCATCGAAAACCAATACGCCTCTATCAACTCATGACCCGACTGACATCGTTCTTTTTCATGCTGAGCATGCTTTCCTTTCCGGCACGGGCCGACGCCCAAGCCGCTTCGGCCGTCGTGCACGGCACCGTTGTCGATGTATCGAGCGCCCCGATCGTCGGAGCGACGGTCGCCATCGAAGGAACGACGCTCGGAGCGATCACCGACTCCGAAGGCAAATTTCTGATTCTCGGCGCCGAACCCGGAACGGCCGTTGTCACGGTGTCGTTCATCGGCTACAAACGATTCCGCAGCGAGCCGCTCGAGCTGCGCAGGGACGAATCTTGCGAGTTGAGCGTAACGCTCGAGCCCGAATCGTCGCAGCTCGACGGAGCCGTGGTCGTTGCGACGCGCAAGGTCGACAGCGACGCGGGACTGATCGCGCAGATGCGATCGGCCCGCTACGTCGCCAGCGGCATATCGGCCCAGACGATCGCCCGCACTCAGGACAAGGACGCTTCGGAAGTAATCCGCCGCGTCCCGGGCATTTCGGTCATCGACGACAAGTTCGTCATCGTCCGAGGACTGGCCCAACGCTACAACAACGTATGGATCAACGGGGCGGCCGTGCCGAGCTCCGAAGCCGACACGCGCGCGTTCTCGTTCGACGTCCTGCCCAGTTCGCAGATCGACAACCTGCTAATCGTCAAGTCGCCCGCACCGGAACTGCCGGCCGACTTCTCGGGCGGTTTCATCCGAATCCGTACGAAAGTCGTACCCGAGGAAAACTCGCTGACGATCAGCTACGGCACAGGATTCAACAGCGTCACGCACTCGAACGATTTCCGCTATGCCCCGGGCAGCGCAACCGACTGGCTCGGCTTCGACAACGGCATGCGCTCGCTGAAAAACGTTCCGCATCGCGTGGACAACGACGACGTCACGACGGTCAACCGCGTGACCCGCACCGGCTTCAACAACGACTGGAGAGTGCTGAGCCGCCGCCCGACAATCGACCAGAAACTGAACATAGCGCTGAACCGTCGCTTCGTGACCGCCCGCCGCGACGCGGTCGGGCTGGTCGCGGCATTGAACTACTCGAACACGAACAAAAGCCTGCTGCGCATGGAAAACTCGCAGTTCGGCATCTACAACTACACCGAAGACGAACCTCTGTACAACTTCAAATACACCGACAACCAATACACGAACGACGTGAAGCTCGGCGCTATGCTGAATCTCTCTTACGTTCCGGCAGCCGACAAGCGCTCGTGCGTAAGCCGTTACGAATTCCGCAACATATTCAACCAATTGGGACGCAACCGTTTCACCGACCGCGAAGGATGGCGCAACGTCAGCGGATATTACGAGCAGCAGCAGGACGAATACTTGTACGTGAGCCGTAGCGCCTACACGGGCCAGTTCGCAGGCAGTCACGACTGGATCCGCAGCGGCGCGAAGTTCGACTGGAACGCAGCCTACTCCTACTCGAACCGCCGCCAGCCCGACCGCCGGATCGTCGAGCGCGAGAAGAATCCCGAAAACGGCATTTACGAATACTCGATCGATCAGGGCAGCGTATCGCGCTACTTTACCTCGCTCGACGAGCACGTCGTTTCGGCCGGAGCGAACCTGAGCCTGCCGCTCTTTCCCGACGGGACGCTCCGCCCCGAGTTACGCACCGGACTATACGGCGAATACAAAACGCGCCGCTACGCTACCCGCAACTTCCTCTACAAGTGGAATGCCTATCAGAACAAGCTGCCCGCCGGTTTCGGCTCGCTGCCCGCCGAGCAGATCTTCGCACCGGAAAATCTGGGCGCACCCGACAAGCTGCACGTTCAGGACGAAACGCACAACACGGACGACTACTCGGCCCACAGCGACGTGCTGGCCGCCTACGCGGCGCTGAACATGTCGCTCGGGCGCTTCAACGTCTACGCCGGCGTCCGTTTCGAAAGCTACCGCTCTTCGCTCGAAAGCTATCCGTCGGAAACCAATTTCCGGACCCGGACGAACACCTACCGATACAACAACGCGCTGCCGTCGCTCAACGCCACGTATAACCTGACGCCCCGGATGCTCGTCCGGCTGGCATACGGCATGAGCGTCAACCGGCAGGAGTTCCGCGAGCTGTCGCCGTCGACTTACTACGATTTCGACATGTTCAGCACGATTACCGGCAATCCGGACCTCCGGCAGGCCGTCGTGCAGAACGTCGACCTGCGCTACGAACTCTATCCGGCCGCCGGCGAAACGATTTCGGTCGCCGTCTTCTACAAGCATTTCAAGAATCCGATCGAATGGAACTATGTCGATGCCGGCGGCTCCTACCAGTTTTCGTTCGAGAACGCCCGCTCGGCCCGCAACTACGGCGTCGAGATCGATCTCAGGAAAAGCCTTGCGTTCATCGGCATGAACAATTTCATGCTGACGTTGAACGCCGCTTGGATCGAAAGCAAGGTTCTGTTCGGCGAGCAAAGCCGCGAACACGACCGGCCGATGCAGGGACAGTCGCCCTATCTGGTCAACGCCGGACTGTTTTACCAGAACGGCCGGATCGGCTTCGCGGCCGGCATTCTCTACAACCGCATCGGCAAACGAATCGTCGGCATCGGCCGGGTCAGCACGAGCGGAGGCGACACGTTCAACAGCAATATCCCGGACATGTACGAGATGCCGCGCAACTCGCTCGATCTGACGGTCGGCCAACGCCTCTGCAAATGGCTCGAGGCGAAGGCCGCCGCGCGCGACCTGCTCGGCGACGCGGTCCGCTTCATGCAGTTTCCGCGCTTCAGGGACTCGGAGGGCGTCGTGCACGAACGCTCCCAAACAACCAAGCGCTATTATCCGGGCCGCAGCTTCTCGCTGTCGCTGACGGCCACGTTCTGACCCTCGCAGCATACGAAAAACGAGTAAATCTCACGACTTCGGAAACACCATTCATTCCTTAACTATCTACACGATGAAAAAACAGATGATTCTGGCCATGATGGCCTCGGTCGCCATACTGGCGGCCTGTTCGGACGATGACAACGGCAGCGGAAATCCCGGTCCCGGTCCGGCCCCCTCGGGCGTCTACGAAACGGGGCTCGTATTCGGCGAAAAGGAAGGATCGGACTCGGTTTACTACATAGGCAACGGCGACAAGCACTTTCCCGCACCGAAAGGCGACTACGTGCTGAACGCCTCGCGCAAATACAAACTGCGCGGCTGGGTTTACATCGAGGACGGATCGACGATCACGATTCCGGCCGGTACCGTCATCCGGGGCGACAAGCAGACTCAGGCAGCGCTGATTATCGAGCGGGGCGGCCAGATCTTCGCCCGGGGGACCGCTTCCAAGCCGATCGTCTTCACGTCGGAAGAGGCTCCCGGCAACCGTCGGCCGGGCGACTGGGGCGGACTGATCCTCTGCGGCCGTGCCAGCAACAATAAGGGCGAGCAGCAGATCGAAGGCGGTCCCCGCTCGTATCACGGCGGAGGCAGCAACCCGGTCGACACCGACAACTCGGGCGTGCTGAGCTACGTGCGCGTCGAATTCGCCGGCTTCCCGTTCCAAACCGACAAGGAGATCAACGGCATCACGTTCGGCTCGGTCGGCAGCGGAACGACGGTCGACCACCTGCAAGTATCCTACTCGAACGACGACTCGTTCGAATGGTTCGGCGGCTCGGTCAGTTGCAAATACCTGGTAGCTTATCACGGTTGGGACGACGATTTCGACACCGACAACGGCTTCTCGGGCAACTTGCAGTTTTTGCTCGGCGTGCGCGATCCGCGCATCGCGGATAAATCGCTGTCGAACGGCTTCGAGTCGGACAACAACTCCGACGGTTCGGACGAGGAGCCTTACACGACGGCCCGTTTCTGCAACGTGACGCTGATCGGCCCGATGGGTCAGGACGCCGCATTCTATAACCAGTCGGCTTCGACCGAAAATCCCGGAGCCTACATCAACGCGGGCGAAATGTTCCCGAACAACGGCTCGGGCCTCGGCCAGTTTCAGGCAGGCGTGCAAATCCGGCGCAACTCGCGCATCAGTCTATACAATTCGATCGTAACGGGATGGCCCGTCGCGCTGATGATCGAAAAGGACAAGGGCGATTCGCCCGCGGCGGCCACAGCAGGCCTGTTCGAAATCAGTAACGTCCACTTCTCGGGGTACGACAAAGCACTCGAATCGTTCGACAACACGGCAATCGATCCGGTCGTCGGGATTCTTTCGTCCGACCAAAACAAGACATGGCTCAAGGGGAACGGCTTCACGGACGGCATCTTGCTCCGGGAAAGCTATGCCAACAAGTTCTACGACGCGATCGACGGCGTGGGACTGGCGCAACCCGTCAGCACGCGCTCGGGCTTCGATCCCCGGCCAGGCGCCGGCAGCGCTGCCGTGAACGCTTTGTACACGGTTCCTTCAGGCTTCGACGTCTCGGGCAACGGTTTCGCCGGCGCCTTCGGAACCGGAGAGAACTGGATGGACGGATGGACCAACTTCGATCCGCAGAACACGGTATACTGATCGCACCGTCGGCCGCTCGAAGGCCGCTCATAGGTAAACCGCATAGCGGCCGATGGCCGCTATGCGGTTTGCCGTTCCGGAGAGAATCGGGAAAGCGGCCGAACGTCTCTATTCCCGATGCGGAAGTACGATCCGATTCGCAGGATATCAACTCGGAGAGCCTTTGCCCGGTTACGACGGCAACGTCTCGTCCGGACACACGAAGCCCCGTGCCGCTCGAGGTTCCAGAGCTCGGATGAGAGAAGTCCGGACCCTCGGTGAATGTGTGCGCACGGGGCTCGTATGGCCAAATTCCGCAGACGAACGCGCCGCCATCGGGAATCCCTACGGAACAGTCTATTCAATAATCGAGCCTTTCTGCTCTCGGCATTCCGATTTTTTATCGCGCGGGCAGACGAGGCCCTATCACCCGCCTCCAGCCGCGCCTTCGGGACGCAAACTCTCGTCTCGGAAATTGCCGAACAATCGGGTCGCCGGCCGGGCGCTCCCTCCCCCGCACTACATCGCCAAAGCCGTCCGGTACGCCGTGCCATCGACAGGATAGCCCCGATTCCGTCATCCGCGACCGCGCCTTCGCAGACCGGCTTCGGGTCGAGCCGGCACAGTAAACCTCTCGGGTTCCTGCCGCATCTGTCCGCGCGACAGAAAACCGAATCCGGGACATCGGGCCGGCCGGTGGGCGAAACCGGTCCGGCCAAACGCCTATTTTCCTCGACAGCCCGAACTACCCCGCTCAGACGCGCAACCTCTCCCCCGAGACTTTTCCTCCCATGCGTCCCGCGTCCTCGAATACGCGTCGACAGCCGATGCGGCAGACCGTTGACGCCGGACAATAAATGACCCGGACTTGCCTTGCCCGTTCCCAAGATCGTCAACAAATCGATCGCTCAACCTGTCATAAATCTTAAGAACGAACGAGGCAAGCCCGGGTCATTCTGCATGACAACATACCCGGCGGCAGTCCGCCCGAATTATCCGAGATAGGACTTGAGCAGCTTGCTCCGCGTACTGTGACGCAGCCGGCGGATCGCCTTTTCCTTGATCTGGCGTACCCGCTCGCGGGTAAGGCCGAACTTCTCGCCGATCTCCTCGAGCGTCATCTCGGAACATCCGATTCCGAAAAAGTACTTGATAATATCCCGCTCGCGGTCGGTCAGCGTCGACAGGGCGCGCTCGACTTCCGTGCCGAGCGACTCGTTGATCAGTCCCCGGTCGGCGATCGGCGAATCGCTGTTGACCAGCACGTCGAGCAGACTGTTGTCTTCCCCGTCCGAGAAAGGCGCGTCGACCGAGACGTGACGGCCCGATACGCGCAGCGTGTCGGTCACTTTCTCCTTCGGCAGATCGAGCTCGTCGGCCAGTTCCTCGGGCGAGGGCGTGCGTTCGTGCTCCTGCTCGAAACGGGCGAAGGCCTTGTTGATTTTGTTCAGCGACCCCACCTGGTTCAGCGGCAACCGCACGATCCGGCTCTGTTCGGCCAGCGCCTGAAGGATCGACTGGCGTATCCACCATACGGCGTACGAAATGAACTTGAATCCCCTCGTCTCGTCGAACTTCTCGGCGGCCTTGATCAGCCCGAGATTTCCCTCGTTGATCAGATCGGGCAACGACAAGCCTTGGTTCTGATACTGTTTCGCAACAGAAACGACGAACCGCAGGTTGGCGCGTGTCAGTTTTTCGAGCGCTTCCTTGTCGCCCTTCTTGATCCGCTGCGCCAGATCGACCTCTTCCTCCACGGTGATCAAATCCTCCTTACCGATCTCCTGCAGATACTTGTCCAGCGACGCGCTCTCGCGATTGGTAATGGATTTGGTGATTTTTAATTGTCTCATGTTATCCCTTTCGTTGTTACGTGTCTTCCGCCTTCGAGAGGAAAGATTGTCCGGCCTCCTTATTCCGGAGGCCGGACAACCCCTCGCAGGGCAATCACCGGGGATGACTTCGGCCGCTTACTTGACGGTAGGCGAGTAGGCCACCACACGACCGTCGGGATATACGCCCTCGATATATTCGATCTTCGACGTGATCCGGTTCAGATCGCCGATCGAGCGAACGGGACGATCGTTGATGTTCGTGATGATATAGCCTTTGCGAATCCGCGCGCTTTCGAGTATGCCGCCCGGCTCGATACCTACCACTTGCACGCCTCCGCCGATCTTCAGCGCCTTCTTGGTCCGCTCGGACACCTCTGCGAACTGACCTCCCAGCGCGTCGTATGCCGAAACGATATCCTTGGTGATTACCTCGGTGTTGCCTGCCTTATTACGCAGGACGACCTCGATTTGTTTCACGTCCGAGCCTTTTTTTACTCCGACCGTCACCTTATCGTTAGGCCGATGCTTGGCGATCTCCTCGGAAAGCTGGGCCGAACCGTTTATCTTGATGCCGTTGATCTCGACGATCACGTCGCCCGAGCGAATGCCGGCCGCATGGGCCGCCCCTTCCGGATCGACTTCGGCGACATAGATTCCGCCCGGCTCCTGAATGCCGGTTTTCTTACCCTCCTCCGTCTCGAGGAACTCTTCGGTCAGCGGAATATACTGAATGCCGAGCATCGCGCGCTGCACGACTCCGTGCTCCTTCAGGTCGACGACCACTTTCTTGACGATCGACGTCGGAACGGCGAACGCATAGCCGATGTAAGTGCCGCTGCGCGACTGGATCAGCGTATTGATGCCTACCAGCTCACCTTTCGTGTTGACCAGCGCGCCGCCGCTGTTGCCCGGATTGACCGCTGCGTCGGTTTGGATGAACGACTCGAGGCTGAACTGGCTCGGCAGCGCCTTCAGGCTACGGCCTTTGGCGCTCACGATGCCGGCCGTAATCGTGCTGCGCAGGTCGAACGGGCTGCCGATGGCGAGCACCCACTCGCCCAGACGCAGGTCGTCCGAATTGCCCATCGGGATCGTAGGCAGGTCCGTCGCGTCGATCTTAATGAGCGCCACGTCGGTCGTCGGGTCGGTCCCGATCACCTTCGCGTCGAACGAACGGTTGTCGTTCAGCGTTACGCGCAGTTTCGTGGCGTTTTCCACGACATGGTTATTCGTGACGATATACCCGTCGGGGCTGATGATCACGCCCGACCCGCCGCTCTTACGCTCGCGCGGCTGCTGGGGCTGCTGCTGATACCCTCGGGGCATGCCGAAGAATTCGAAAAATTGCTCGAATCCGCCTCCCCCGCTGTAATAGTCGTTCTCGACCTCCTGCGTATTGACGATATTGACGACGCCTTTCACCGCATTCTCGGCGGCATACGTCAGATCGGGATAGCTCCCCGGCTCGTAAGAAGTGAAATGCGTACCCACGTTCGAAGCGAACTCGGTCGAAGGAGCGGCATAGGCCTCGCCCTTCTCGGTCGCCCGGGCCACGCTGTAGGCAGTCGCTGCGCCGGCGGCCATCGAGGCGGCCAGCATGCCTGCAAATAACAGAACCTTTCTCATAGAAATAAGTGTTAAAATTATTAAAATAAAAAAGGTAAAATCAATTCATTTCGGTTCGAATTTTCGTTTTCCGGCAGGCGGCTTTCCCGTTTCGACATACGTTCGGGCCAGCCGCCCCCGTCTTTTTTCCGGCCCGCAGAATCCATACCAGACTCGGCAAGGAAAATTTCCGGGACACAATACAAACTCCGAAAGAGCCGCCCGTATTGTGTATCATCTCGTTTTTTTACCGTTTTCAGCCCCCGCCCTCCGTGACAGAAAACTGCTTCCGGTCTTGTGAGGCAATACCGAGCCGCCCAAGGAAATGTCCGGATTCTCCCCGCCACGATACCGGCAGCAACGGTCCTAACCTAATAAATTAAAGGAGCGGCCCCCCGGAAAAAGCGCGGCGCCCGCATCGGGCCGTCTGAACCGATCCGGCCGAACGGGCGACGACAAGAGCCGCCCCTGCTCGGAAACGGCTCCTGATCATGCGTTTCTATGGCCGTAGGCTATTTCAGCCCGAACTCCTTGCGGATCGCGTCGACGGCGTCGAGCTTCTCCCAGCCGAAGAACTCGATCTCCTTCTGCACCGGCTTGCCGCCCTCGTAAACGGTCTCCACCTTTTTATAAGGACGGTTGCCGAAATGGCCGTACGAGGCCGTAGCCTCGAAAATCGGATTACGCAGACCGAACCGCTCGACGATCTTGGCCGGGCGCAGGTCGAACAGCTTCGCTACGCGGCTCGCGATCTCGCCGTCGGAGAGCCCCAGCTTGCCCGTACCGCGCGTTTCGACGTACACGCTCAGCGGCTCGGCGATCCCGATCGCATAGGCCAGCTGAACGAGCACCTCGTCGGCGACGCCGGCAGCGACCATGTTCTTGGCGATATGCCGCGCCGCATAGGCCGCGCTGCGATCGACCTTCGAACTGTCCTTGCCCGAGAAGGCCCCGCCGCCGTGCGCGCCCCGGCCGCCGTAGCTGTCGACGATGATCTTGCGGCCCGTCACGCCCGTATCGCCGTGAGGCCCCCCGATCACGAACTTGCCGGTCGGGTTCACGTGCAGGATGTAGTCGTCGCCTATCAGCTCGCTCAGGCGGTCGCCGGCGCGCTCCAGCCGCGCCTTGGTTCGCGGAATCAGGATGGTTCGCACGTCCTCGCGGATCTTGTCGCACATGGCCTTCTCCGCCGCCTTCTCGCCTCCGGCCTGCTCCGGCGTGACGAACTCGTCGTGTTGCGTCGAAACGACGATCGTATGCACGCGCTTCGGACGATTGTCATCGCCGTACTCGATCGTCACCTGGCTTTTCGAGTCGGGCCGCAGATAGGTCATCACCCGGCCCTCGCGCCGAATGGCGGCCAGTTCTTTCATCAGCACATGCGAGAGAATCAGCGAAGCCGGCATCAGCTCACGGGTCTCGGAGCAGGCGTACCCGAACATGATGCCCTGATCGCCGGCTCCCTGCAGCTCCTCGCTCTCTCGCACGACGCCCTGATTGATGTCGGGCGACTGCTCGTGAATGGCCGACAGCACGCCGCACGAGCTGCCGTCGAACTTGTAGTCGCTTTTCGTGTAGCCGATCCGATTGATCACGCGCCGGGCCACCTCCTGTACGTCGACATAGGCCTCCGAGCGCACCTCGCCCGCCACGACGACCAGTCCCGTCGTACAGAGCGTTTCGCAGGCTACCTTCGAATGATTGTCATGACGAAGAAACTCGTCGAGAATCGCATCGGAAATCTGGTCCGATACCTTGTCGGGATGTCCCTCGGACACCGACTCGGACGTAAACAAAAATCCCATTTTTTAAAATTTTAGCGTATGACTTTAAACAATGGGAAAAACTCAGCTGTCGGATAGGAGAAATACTGTTTTTAGCATTTTTTTCCGTGGTTGCAAGCGGCCAAATCTTTCCACAAACGGTCCGGCGCATGCCGTCCCGAGCCGCAAAGATAGCATATTTTCGGAAGAATGGCATCCGAAACTCGAAATATCTGTCTTATCCGAAAAAGCGGCGCATTCTCAGAACGGATAGCCCACGCCGAAATTGAGCGTCGTATTCTTCAGCCGGAAATGCTGAATCCAGCGCTCCCCGGCCGGTTCGTTCGGATTGTGGAGCTTGATGCCCCAGTCGAGACGGAAGACGAAGAAGCCGAAATCGAAGCGCGCGCCGAGACCGGTATTGAATCCGAGCTGCTTGTAGAACCGGTCGATTTTGAACCGGGTCTCTTCCGTGCCGCCCTGATTCATGAACCAGATGTTGCCCAGATCGAAGAACAGCGCACCCTGCAGAATGCCCCAAACCGGGAAACGGGCCTCGAGGTTGGTCTCGAGCTTGAAATTGGCCAGCTGGCTCGGATAGTCCGAGAAGTCGCGCTTCGGGTCGCCGCCGGGACCGAGCGTGCGGGCCAGCCAGCCGCGCATGCTGTTGCTGCCGCCGCAATAGAACAGCCGTTCGAACGGGATCGAGCTCGAATTGCCGTAGGCGTAGCCCCATCCGCCGTAGAACCGGTATACGATGCTTACCTTGGGAGCCAGCACGAATTTCTTGGCGATGTTCGCGTCGATACGGAAATACTGGGCGTATCGGATGCCGAACAGGGCTCGCCGTCCGCAAGCCTCTCTTTCGAGCCGAACAACCGGCTCAGACCGTCGATCAGGTTGCCGTTCGTCTCGAAGTTGAAGCGCATCATCAGCGAGCTCCGGTCGACGCGACGGCTCTGATTGTTGAAAATATACGATCCGGAGAGCCCGGCGATCAGCTGCGAGGTGTAGCTGTTGCGCAGATAGGGGTTTTTCAGGCTGTTCAGAAAGGCCGAGTCGACCTGACGGAGTTTCACGACGCTGATGTCGGCCGGACGCAGCACGAACGAGCTGTTGCGCCCCTTGCCCCACGAATAGCCCCAGACGGCGCTGGCCAACGCCCGATGATAATAGGGGCGGCGCTGCACGCTGTACGAAACCTCGACTTTCGTACGCGGATCGACAGCCCGGTTATAGCGATTCACCCGCAGCGGAGTAATCAGGCGCGGGAACGAGAAGGAGGTCGTGACGCCCAGCTCGAACGAGTTGCGCTTGGTTTTCACGCGCGTGAATTCATACCCGCCGCGCACGCTTACGTCGAACAGCTCCACGCCTCGGAACAGATTGCGGTTCTGGTAGCCGAGCGTCGCGGTCAGCCCGAAGTAGTCCGACGAGGTGGTTCCCTCCAGCTCGACCGAGTAGCTTTGCCTCAGCGCAGGCGTGCAGAGGATGTTGCAGTCGAGATACCGTTCCGAGGAATAGGCGACGGCCGAAGTGTCGGTCGCGGCGCCGGGGCCGCCGATATAAGTGACCGGACTGTCCCGGCCGGCCGAGTCGGACGCTTCCGAAAAGAGCACGCTGGCGCTTTTGTAGTATCCCAGCCGCATGATATTCTCATAAGTTCTCTTGACGTCGCTCTCGTTGTACAGCGCATTCGGATAAAGATTCACGGTACGGCGGAGAATCGAGGAGCGGACTTTCGGACGGGCGTCGTAAACGATTTTCAATCCCCTGTAGAGAGTCGTGTCGAGCCGCGAATTGTACAGGCTGTCGCTCACCGCCTTCGCCGGGTCGTATCCCGGAAAGACATAGATATCGCGCAGGCGGTACACTCGATTCTCCTCGACGATCGGCTCCCCCTCGGGCGTATAGCCTGCCATATAGGGCTTGACGACCATCGTCAGGTCGATCGTGCGGTCGCCGGCGGTCGAATCGGCGACATACTCGATGTTGTTGATCGAGAAGTTGTAGTATCCCCGGTTCTTCAGGAACGACGCGATGCGCGACCGTTCGTCGTTGAGCACGTTGCCGTCGAAAATGCCGCCGGTACGGAGCAGCGAGGAAGCCGTATCGCTCAGGACGACCGGCCGCAGCGACCGGTCGCGGAAGCGATAGCCGATCTTCCCGATCCGGTACGGATCGCCCTGACGGGCGAAGTAGGTGACGCGGGCCCGCTTGCCGGCCGTGTCGACACGGAACCATGCCTCGGACTGCAGAAAACCCTTGCCGTCCATGTAGATCTTCATCGCCTGAGAGGAACGGGCCGTCAGCGACGAGTCGAGCAGTACGGGCGCTTTCCCGATCTTGCGCTTGAAGCGGTTCCACCATGTGTTCTTCCGTTTCGGGTTGGAGGAGTTATACGCCCAAAGGTAAAAGTTCGTTCCCAACAGGCGTTGCGTGGGATGCTGGCGAACGAACTCCTCCAGATCGGCCTTCGTGACGCGTTCCTGCTTGGAAAGCTCGCGGTTGCGCTCGATCCGGATGTCGTTGCGGGTCAACAGGTAACTCCCCTGCGGGACATGCTTCGTCACGCTGCATGCCCCCGCGAGCCAGCAGCATGCGACCGCCGCGGCGAACCTCGCGCATCGCCTCGCTCCCCGATATATTCTCCCCTGTGGTTCCGGCACGCCTTTCTTCCTCCGATTTATTTCGCCAGCTTGAACCTGATCCGCAACACGCCGTCGGCCCAGTCGCTCGAAACGATCGCCACGGACGGAATCTCGCTCGTGTTGCTTACGTGTTTTCCGATGCAGGGACAGCTGTCGAAAGAACCGATATGGACGATCCGGACTTCGGTCGCCCCTTCGGGCAGCCGCGACAGGTCGTAACGCTTCCGCGCCTCATCGACCGGAACGATTTCGGCACGCACGTCCGCGCCCGAGGCGATCTGTTCGTTGACCGTCCGCTCGATTCGTTCCAGTTCGTCGGGCGTCAGGCCGCGCTCGCAGCGAAAGTCGCATTTCGACTTCTTCCTTTCGATATGGGTCGTGAACGCGCGCCCGCAGCCGAGCATGCGGACGACCGCTCCGCCGATCAGGTGCTCGGCCGTATGCATGGGCGGATACTCCTCCTTGTTATGGACGCTCGCCTTGGACTCTTCCATCGTATCGCTTCATTTTGACAAAACCGCGTCGCCGTCCCCTGCCCGATACGGCGTACGATTCCGGCGCAAAGATAAGACTTTGCGCCGGGAACGGCTCCCCTAAAAAATCATTTCCAGTTCCGGAGCCCTTCCGACCGCCTATGCCAGACGGAACTTGACGAATTCGCCTTCGAGGCAGAACGCACCCTCGCCCGGAGTAAACTTGATCAGACAATAATTCGCATCGGACGGCCCGCCGGGAAAATGCGCCTCCAACCACGGCTGCCACATGTCGCGCAGCGTCTCGGGATCGGTCACCACCTCGGCGTGTCCGATCAGGGAAACGCTGTCGTCTCGATCGTAGAACGAGGCTCCCGTCCGCATATTGCGCCGGATGTGAGCGACTTTCTCCGAATCGATTCCCGTAGCAAACCATATCGTCAGCGCATCGTCCGTCCGGAGCGTCTTTACCGGAACGGGACGCGGGAACCCCTCTCCGTTGACCGTAGCGAACGTAACGGTCTGGCAACGTTTCAGCAATTCGCTGGCTTTCTGAATGATTCTTTCCATAAGCAATCTCGTTTTGTCGGTTTGCGGTCCGCCGCCGGTCCGTCCGTCGCGGACCGGCCGGGAAACGCCCGCTGCGGCGGGCAGCCGGACCCTATTGATTGAAAAAGCCCTGCTTTTTCAGCATGTCGAAGTACTTGCGCGAGAACAGCCGGTTATCCTCGGCCGTGTACCGCCGCTCCGTGAAGATGCGGGCCAGATTGGGCAGTCCGTTCGCGCGGAGCAATTCGGCCGTCTCGGGCGAGGCTTCCCGCTCCGCCCAGATACGGTCGATCGTCTCGGGCGTATAATCCTCGTACCGTTCGCGGTGGACAACCCCTTCCAGAGGCAACCGGTCCGTCAGCGGAGGCATCTCCTCGGGCCAGCCCAACGTCACGGTCGTCACGGGCAGCACGCCTTCGGGCAGGCGCAGCACCTCGGCGATCCGGTCGGCATTGTAGATCGTCGTGCCCAGAAAGCAAACGCCCAACCCTTCCGACTCGGCGGCCAGACAAATGTTCTGCGCCGCCAGCATCGCGTCGATCGCTCCGCTTAGGAACCAGACGAAATTGTCATAGCCGGGCTCGGCTCCTCTCTGACGGCACCAAAGCGAGAAACGGCGCACATCGACGCAGAAGGTCAGCACGACCGGCGCGCCGGTCACCATCGGCTGACCGAAGTGGCAAGGCGACAACTCCTGCCGAATGGCCGGATCGGTCGTCACGACGATGCTGTACACCTGCATGTTGCCCGTATTCGACGCCCGGATTCCGGCCTCGAGAATCCGATCCAGCAGCCGTTCGTCGACCGGGTCGGACTTATAGCTTCGCACCGAGCGGTGCTGAAAAATCGTTTCGATCATGTTCTCCGTGATTTATGGTCCGTTCGCCGCATAGCAAACGCACGACGAACGCCTTTTACAAATATCCGTTATTTTTTCCAAAGCAGGAAGGCTTTCGCCGAAAAATTGCCATATTTGCAGTAGGCGCGGCGCTTATCGGCCGGGCACGAGACGCATGGGACGGAAATTCAGCAAATATCACGGAGCCGGAAACGACTTCGTCATGATCGACGGCCGCACGGAGCCTTTCGACACTACGCCCGAGCGGGTGGCTGCCTTGTGCCGGCGCCGTACCGGTATCGGAGCCGACGGCCTGATGATCCTCGAGAGCGACCCGGCGGCGGAGTTCCGTATGCGCTATTTCAACGCCGACGGCGGCGAGGCGACCATGTGCGGCAACGGCGGCCGGTGCATCGCGCTGTTCGCCCACCATTTGGGCATCGGCGGAATGCGGAAGCGCTTCATCGGTGTGGACGGCCCCCATACGGCCGAGCTGCTGCGGGTCGAGGGTCCCGAGGGCGAGATACGCCTCGGGATGATCGACGTGCGGCGAGTGGAGGCGCACCCCGAATACCTGTTCCTCGACACCGGCTCGCCGCATTACGTCGAGTTCGTCGAGAGCGTCCGGGGAGTCGACGTCGCAGGGCGCGGCGCGGCGATACGCCACAGCGCCGCCTTCGCCGCCCGCGGAGGCACGAACGTCAATTTCGTCGAGAGCGTCTCCGACGGCCATATCCGCATAAGGACTTTCGAGCGGGGCGTCGAAGCCGAGACGCTCGCCTGCGGAACGGGAGCGACCGCCTCGGCTATCGCTGCAGCCGTGCGAACGGGCAGCCCGTGTAGGGATTATCGGGTTGACGTCGAGGGAGGTACGCTCCGCGTCGCGTTCGAACCGGACGGACAGGGAGGCTTCACGCGAATCGAGTTGACAGGGCCCGCTCGAAAAGTGTTTGAAGGCGAACTCGCGGACGATTTTCGGCGCGACGGAGAGCCGGAATTCCCAAAAAAATCCTAACATGGCACGAGGAGGCCGGAGCGGCCCGCAAATTGTGCAGAATCCAATACAGAACATATCGTTAACTTCATCACGTTTTCTCGCATCATGAAATCGAATCGGGGTTTCCGGCACAAAGCCAGTGACGGCGGGTCGGAGGATTTGTTAAGGCGGGCGGCCAAGCTCAGCCCGATCAAGAAAAGCGGAAAGGACAAGCGGGCCATTTACAGCCAGATGGACGACGACGAGGCGGATGCCGAGTTGCTGGCGCTCCGCAGGCAAGAATCGGTGCTCGACTATTTCGACGACGAGCAGGAAAGGTAGAGCCGGCATCTTCCGGACCATGCGCTCCGCAACTTTCCGGACGGCCAGCAGCCCTGACCGACAGCCGTAACCGCCGCTTGCCGTCCGAAGCGTCTCCCGCGCGGATCGTCCCGGAAGCGGAACGGCCCTTCAGGCAGACGGATAGCCGCATGCGCCGACGTCGGGCTTTCGATCCGCTGCGGAGTCCGCCGCGAATACCGGATCGGTCTGCCCGGACACAGGGCGCCCTCCGGAACTTCGCCGGACCGGACAGAGGGACGGCTCTGCAAGGTCCCCGCTCCCCCTGCCTCCCGACAAGCCCCAGACCGGCACAGCCTTTCCGCTTGACCGTGTCCCCGGCGTGTATTATCTTTGCCTTTCGAACAGGGAAAGCGTCCCGTACATCTCTATCCGAATTATGGAACAGTTCATCATGGCCAACGACACGGCCCTGCGGATCAGCGACAGCGGCCGGGGCGAAACGACGCTTGCGCTGCTGCACGGCTATCTCGAGTCGCTCGAAGTGTGGGAGGATCTCGCCAAACGGCTCGCTCCCTATTACCGGATCGTCGCGATCGACATTCCCGGGCACGGAATCTCGCAGGTTCGGGGCGAAGTCCACACAATGGACTTCGTGGCCGACACGCTGCAGGCCGTGCTCAAAAAGCTCGGCGTCTGTCGCTGCTTTCTGGCGGGACACTCGATGGGCGGCTATGCCGCAGAGGCTTTTGCCGAACGTCATTCCGACATGCTTCAGGGACTGATCCTGTTCCACTCGACGCCGAACGCCGACACCGAGCAGAAAAAGGCGGACCGGCTGCGCGAGATCGAGCTGATTCGAGCCGACAAAAAGGAGCTTCTCGCTTCGCAGTTCGCTCCGAAAGGCTTCGCCGAGGAGAACCGCCGGCGTCTGCAGGACCGGATCGGACAGCTCGAAGAACTGACGGCCGCGACCGACGACGACGGCATCGTCGCCTTACTGCGAGGCATGATCGAACGCCGCGACATGAACGACATGCTGCACGCGCTGCAAGTACCCCAACTGTTCATCTTCGGCCGCATGGACGGATTCATTTCCGTCGAGACGGCCGAGCGGCTGGCAGCCGCACACCCGCAGGCCGAAGTGGCATGGCTCGAACATTCCGGCCACATGGGCTTCTGGGAGGAACCCGAAGCTTCGGAGCGAATTATCCGGTCGTTCATCGGCCGGCACGGAGGACAAGAAATGACGCCTGCATTCGATTCAAGCGATTCCTCGGCCCGATAGCACGAAACGTCCTCGCTCCGGCAAACGGCATGAACGAGAAGGCAAGACATCCCGCCGACGAACCGGGGAAGCCCGTATCCGCAAGCCGGGTATCCCCGATAACCCGAACAGCCGGCGAGTCAGGACGACGGCACTCGTAGAAAGGGCCGGAAATAAACACGGCCGGCGACCGATCTCGGACCATCCAAGACAAAAACTCCAAGGGCACGGAGTCCGTTCCCCCTCGGATATAATTCTAAAGGACGGAGACTTACGCAAAGAGGAGACGAGCAAGAAACGGAGGCAAAGAACGGCGATCGAAAGACAAAAACAGGCCGGAGAGGCGGATTTCCGTCATTCGGAACGGCCGATGCAACGAAAACCGACGAAACGGCATTTCAATAAAATATTGAATATACAGCGCAAGCAGACTAACCTTGCATTAATTACAAACGACACATATTGCAAAATACCTACACAACAACAAAACATTCGTAAAAATATTGCAAAAAGAATCGCCGAATGCAAAATTATATCGATTTTCCATTCGGATTCGTTGCATATCGGATATTTCTTCTTACATTTGCTTCCGACATACGTCGAAAGACGACGTGTCTTAGCTCTACTGTGAAACCTAGGAAATTTCGTTGTCCAGAGCTAAAGCACGAGCCCGCGTCGGGAGGCACCGCATGACGGATGCCGCCCGGCGAGTGTGGGTGAATCTCGGTCGGAACGCTCCGGCACGGAACGTGCTACAATTCTGTATTATGCGCATGCTTCAAGGCGTGGGCTGTTCGTGCTTTATTCGGACAAGGCTTCCTAGGGCCTCACGGTAGATAATGCGCGACGCCCACGTCTTCTTTCTTTAGCTATCTCGCCGAACATACCGATCCGGTCTGCAGTCGCACGGAATCTGTTTTTCCGTGCCGTTCGCAGCCGAAACGCCGGAAAGGCGGACTCGCTCGTCCCTTTTCCTGCGCGCGGGAACGTCCGCCGCCCGTCTGCGACACAATGCACGGATGATCCGGGAAGCGTCCCTTGCGGGCGACACCGAGCTTTCCGGACAGCGAGGGCGACCTATGTCTCATATCGGGGCACGGACCACCGAAACGGGAAAAGTTGGGCATCCCGATTAGGTAAAAAGGGGAAGATTTTTCGAGTCCGTGCCCCTTTTTTCGTTTCCGGCGACTCGCCGATCCCCGTTCCGCATCCGGAACCGGACCCGATTTTAGCGCGCCGACAAGTCGCGCGAGTCCTTTCTGCGGAAACGACCGGGCGATTCTGCCGGCTACTATCGGGACAAGTATATCCGAATCGCCCGGCAGAGCGGAACGCACGGCCAGAAAAGCGCGGCCACACGCGCCCCGCAACAGGAAAGCACGGGAACGGCGGCGGAACGCTCCTCGCGGAACATGCGGATCCTAATGTGAAATCCTCCCTGCCGCAAGACGACATGGAGGATTTCATACCGGCACATAACGGAAAAGCCGTCCCACCGGAACGGCTTCGTAAGTATGGTCGCCCGACCCGCTTACAGCGCGTTGACGTGAAGCTGTACGCTGCTCTTGAGATTGGCCGCCTTGTTCTTGTGGATGATATTCACCTTGGCGAGCTTGTCGAGCATGGCGGTCACTTTCGGAAGCAATACCAGAGCGGCCTCCTTCTCGGTCGTGTTGCGCAGCGCCTTCACGGCGTTACGAGCCGTCTTGTGGTAATATTTGTTCCGAATCTTCCGCACCTCGGTCTGGCGTATTCTCTTCTTCGATGACTTGTGATTTGCCATTTCCGTAACTTTATATGATAACTTACATTCCGATGGTAGCCCATAGGAGAATCGAACTCCTCTTTCAAGAATGAAAATCTTGCGTCCTAACCGATAGACGAATGGGCCATAGCCTCATCTTTTGGCAGATTCAGCGGTGCAAAGGTAATCAAAAAGTAATAACCTGCAAATTTTTACTTCAAAAAACGCCCGCTCCCGGCCTGTCCCGCGTAACCGGCGGAAGCGGGTCAGCTTCTGCCGGCCCGCTCATGCCGGTCGTAAACGAAATAGTCCGCAGCCAGCACGACCAGCAGCAGAAAATAGGAGACCGATCCCGTCAGAACGGCCCGGATCAGGACATACAGCATACAGGCGGCCGTGGCGACCAGCAGCCGCTGCCGCTCCGTCGTACGGTCCAGGTTGAGCAGATACCCGATCCGGCGGCGGCCCACCAGCAACAGGTAATATCCAATCGAGCCGAGCGACACGACCAGACCGGCCGTCGGATAGTCGTGCCCCAGAAGCGCTCCGAGCACCGTCCATACGACGACGACCGCAACGGCCGTTTTTCTTGGAATGGCGAATATTTTCATCGGACGCAAAGGTACGACAAAATAATTTAGTAGCTTTGCGAGGTTCAAAATATCGTATCATGCCTAACTTGTCCGACAAAGGAATCTATCTGCCCCCCTCCCCAATCCGCAAGCTGGTGCCGTTCGCCGAGGCGGCGAAGCGCCGGGGAATCAAGGTATATCACCTCAACATCGGCCAACCCGACATCCGGACCCCTCAGGTCGCCGTCGATGCCGTGAAAAACATACACGACCAGGTGTTCGAGTACGGACACTCGGCCGGAAACGAGAGCTATCGCCGCAAACTGGCCGATTACTACCGGGGCGTCGGCATCGACGTGACGACCGACGACATGGTGATCACGGTCGGAGGATCGGAAGCGATCTTCATGGCGATGACCATCTGCCTCAACCCGGGCGACGAGGTGCTGGTGCCCGAGCCGTTCTATGCCAACTACAACGGCTTCGCCATGGAGGCGGGCGTCAACATCAAGCCGATCTCGTCGACGATCGCCAACGATTTCGCGCTGCCTCCGATGGAGGAATTCGAACGACTGATCACTACGCGCACCAAAGCGATCCTGATCTGTAACCCGAACAACCCGACCGGTTATGTCTACTCCGAGCAAGAGTACGAGCAACTGAAAAACATCGTGCTGAAACACGACCTCTATCTGATGGCCGACGAAGTGTACCGGGAATTCTGTTACGACGGTACGAAGTGCATCTCGGTCATGAATCTCAAGGGAGTCGAGCAGAACGTCGTGATGATCGACTCGGTGTCGAAACGCTACAGCATGTGCGGCGTGCGTCTGGGAACCCTCGTATCGCGGAATCGCCGGATCATCGATGCCGCGCTGAAAATGGGGCAGGCCCGGCTATGCCCCCCTTATCTGGCCCAAGTGGCGGCCGAGGCCGCGCTCGGCGCGCCCCGCAGCTATTTCGAGGAGGTGCATGACGAATACGCCGCACGGCGTAACTGCATCATCGAGGCGCTGAACAAGATCGAGGGGGTCTACACGCCGATGCCGAAAGGATCGTTCTATTCGATCGTCAAGCTGCCGATCGACAGCAGCGAGCGCTTCGCGCAGTGGCTGCTCGAGGAGTTCGAGTACGAAGGACAGACGGTCATGGTCGCCCCGGCTACGGGCTTCTATGCCTCGTGCTACCTGGGACACGACGAGATCCGCATCGCCTACGTAATCAACCGCCGCGATCTGCTCGCCGCAGCCAAATGCCTCGAGGAGGCGCTCAAAGTATACCCGGGCCGCACGATCGGACGGTAATCCGACACGCGCCGACAAGTGCCGCATCCTGCAACAGCCGCTTCCGAGCGGCTGTTTTTTATCGGGGCTATGCGCCATAAACAGGCCCTCTGGTTCCTAAATGGTGCGATTGCGACAGAAACCCGAAACGCAACACGAGCGGCGCGAAGGCTGACAGTCCCGGCATAAAGATGAGGAAGCGGAACCCGGAACATCGATCCGCATGGCCTGAAATCGCAATGCACTGAAAAGGAAATCGACCCACTCCGCCGTTCGGGCTCCCGACGGGACAGGCGCTCCGAATCCGAAGGCAACGGCGAGCGCATCCCGAACAAGATACGGCAGCCG
>ERZ772851.1221-NODE-1221-length-25790-cov-5.375869_pt1 | contig 25790 bp, 26 predicted proteins | sample MGYA00512137_ERZ772851 | MGnify/ENA primary metagenome ERZ772851 (study PRJEB29015, sample SAMEA2737663) | human gut metagenome | biome: human gut; feature: human-associated habitat; material: faeces | place: China | collected 2012 ... | reverse complement strand
TCTGACTGAGAGTTTACTCACTTAGCCGCGTGTCCACTATTGCTGGGTAAGATCAATCTTCACCAGCTTTCTCTACTTCGTATTTCGTCAGATGTTCAGCAGCCCAGACAAACAAACTTCGAGAAGAGCCAGCACCTAAGAGTGTGAGTTGTTCAGCCCATTCTACAGATCTGATAATTGGTGAAGCAGTGAAGGCGAACAGGTGTTTATTCTCTTCGTAGAGAAGTCCAGCACCCTGCATAATCGCCCAGAGCAGGCGCTTTAACTCAGCACCATTCGCCTCTGTTTCGTGCCAATAGTCGTAGAAATCTTCACGCTTATCCTCACTCAGGAATAACAATCCGTCCCGCTCTTCCAGCCAATCCAGGAATGGGAAATTTTGTTCCGTCCGTTTGGTATGCTGCACTTTGATGTAAGCGCCAAACATTGCATCAGGGATTTCATCAACAAAGATACTGAAATTACGGAGAAGGTTTTGAAGTTCCGTTTCAAGCGCTGCGCGATAGCAGTAATGAATGAAACATTGATGTGTACAGATAATAACCGAATGCTGGAAATCGTATTCCAAGGTGGAAATTAGGTGTCTTACCGCTTCTGTTTCGGTGTCCACATGGAAACTCTTCACCCGTCTGTCTTTTAGTTCTTCCCTCACCTGCCCACATAATTCATGTGTTGGCATCACGAGAAGAAAACGAGGGGGAATTGCTTCGGAATTTGTTAATAAACTTGACTTGATGTAGTGCTGTAACGTGGTGGATTTTCCAGATCCGCAAATTGCATCAACGAATTTTACTACGCGTTTCTTTTCTTTCATCAGTTTCCTCTTTTTGTAGGATAGTGTGTTTGACAATGGAGTTAACCAGGGCCGGAATACTTACACCTTTAATTGTGGCGGCTTCACGGAGCGCCTCGTAAACTTCTGGACTAAAACGAATGTTCATCATTAGTTAATTTCCTTACGGTGTTGGTCATAACGGGCGAGAGCGTCAGCGAACATTTTCATTCGGTCTGTATACTCCCTCGATTTTGCTGCTTGCATGGATGCGTAAATAACGTGGCGTTTCACCTTACCACTCACCAGATCATTAAAAACCTGGTCACTACTGAAATACTTCAATAACTACCTCCTTCGGATTTTGGATGCAAAAAGCCCCAGGCAGTTACCCCGCCCAGGGCTGAAAAGTTCAGAAGGTTTTCTCCCCTTCATACTTACCATAATACACTATTTTAATAACGTTTGTCAAACACCTACCATAAAATAAATTTGTCGTCAACAATTTTTTCATAATAGGATAAGACGGCTTCTCAAGGAAGGGTATCATTTCCGGCTCTTCATGCGAGTGAGCCGATCTTGTAGCTACGCTACATCGCACAATGAACCTGTTAACACATCATTTTAATGATAAGCCCTTTTACATAATTTTGATGTGTTGAGATCGTAGGCTCACAATGAACCAGCGATCAGCGGGTGAATGTCGCATGAAAAAGTATCTGCTCATGCTCATCCTGCACAAAGATGTATGTTCGAGGAATACGAGAACATAAGAGAGATAATTAATAACCTTAATTTAATTAAGGGTAGTTAGTAGTTGGTTTGTGTCAGTGAGCGAAGCGAGCATGACAAATTATCTCTACAGGAAAATTTCTTCTCAACAATACTTTTCTGTAGAAGTCACTTTCATGCGCGTGATCAGCGCATACCAAATTGTACAGTCCACTTTATGGAGAATTAACCCTCCATCAATCCTGATTACGTGTTAATAGCGAATACTCGCCTCCATAGCGCCGGAAAAATCCCACGCTAATTACATTCTAAATACCCGCTAAACCCCAGGTAAAGCGATGCTTAATCTATTCTAAATAACCCGCCTGTAACGCCCTCTGAGCGCCTTTCTCACTTTCAAAGTATCTTTCATCACTTATACGAAAGCCTTACGCCGTGCGGCTCACAGCGATCATTGTCCACAATGAGCACTTTTATGATAGGTGCAATTTGCTTAAAGACTTTTTATGTTTTATCAAATTTATTTGAATATCGATTTTCCATGCCCAAACCCGCCAGTTGGTTAGCATTCTAATCATTTCATCATGCAATCAGTTGCAAGTGCATAAACTCCGCATAATCTGTGCATACAGGCAGGTTAGCGCCGCCCTCGCCTAACGGCTCTACATTTATCACCATTAAATCAATGAGATAGATAAAAACCACACACAAGCATTGGTAGTGTGATGTTCCGCTGTTGCCGCTGTTCTTCGTGAAGAGTTGAGGATTTGGCAACGTTCAAACAGATGTTTAGACTTTTCAACATTATGATTTTGCTAAGATATTTCCAGTTTGTGCGAATTTCGAACAGGAGAATGTGCTTGTTCGCGCTGAACCCTGGACACAATCGCGCCATCTACCACACACAACACCGATTATTTTTTGATCATTTGTCTTGCAACTCACTGAAATTGATCATAATGTTTATTTCATTGGTTTAGATGTGTGACCTTGAAGGAGGGTAAATTGAACAGAGCAGTGGTGTTAGACGAACAGCAAGCTAAAGCGATCAGGGAATGGCTAAACGCTCATAACAAAAGCCTGATAGCTGACGTTACGTTAATGATGCAAGCCGCCGTATTGCGTGTGGGGGATGCCGTAGCTTTGCGCTTCGACGAAGTGATTAACGGAGAGATAGACATAGAAGAACAGAAGACTGGGAAGCGTAAAGCCCTCACCCTTCCGGCTCCAGTGGTGCAGATGATCGCTCGTCGCCGTGCTGAGTATCCGCATGATGTGCATGTGTTCAGAAGCCAGCGTAACCGATCAATGAACAAGCAAGCGCCTGTACGACGCGAAGAAGTGAGCAAGCAGATCGCAGAGGCCGCTAAAGCTATCGGTATTCATGGCACTGTATCGGCTCACAGTTTCCGCAAAGCTGGCGGGAATGCCATCTACAAGCGTTCAGCAAACAACATCGCTTTAGCTATGACCGTGCTTAATCACAGCAACATCACTGACACCAGGCGCTATCTGGACTTAGACAAGCAAGCCGTTAGCCGGATTATCAATGAAATGGATTTATGAGAATCGAACACTCAATTTGCAGACACTACAGTACCAAGCGTTTTGACCCCTCGTGACAGCAAACTGTTGCATGTGTCTTTTGATATTGCTTGTTTCATAACAATGAGGACAAAATGGTACTTCATCTCCAGCTTTCCAATAAACATTATCCTTGAAGATAAATGTCGATTTATCTTTCAGCTGATCTTCAAGCTGCTTATTTTTCTGTTCCGCGTCGAAAAGTAGAGTTTGTGTTGTTATCGCTTCAATCTTGGCGTTAGCAAGTTCGACCATTAGATTGGCTAACTCAAGTTTGAGCGTAGCCTTGTCCAGTTCATCGCTGTTATTTGCCAGCTTCTGAGTGATGCTTACCGCTTTATCAAGAATCCCTATAGCTGCCGCCGTGCTTGCCAATACTCCTGCCATAACCTCTCCTACGTACGTATCGATTCGAAGAATATGTTACTGCCGATTCCCTGCGCATACCAGTGTGGAGAAGATACCACAAGGATTCGCACACCACCTTCATCACATCACAATCAGAATCCACTTAAAATTCTTGAAATTATGTTTTAACATTGCAGGCGCTTCTAAATAAAACAATCATTCAGGATGATTTATATTCGTAAAGGTTTATTGGTGTTAGTGGCTTCAACTCTGCTTCTCTCTGGGTGTGCTGTACAGAAACAACTGGTTCCAACTGGTGGTAGCAAGGCTGATGGGACTGTAAAAATGAGCTACTCTTTCGGGATGTTCGAATCCCCTAAAGTGAACGTTCAGCAAGGCGCTCAAGCAGCAGCACAACGTTGCGCTGCATGGGGCTATTCTGGTGCTGAGCCTTTCGGTGGTTCAACTTCTGTTTGTTCTCAACCATCTTCAAGCGGATGTATGGAAACAATGGTCACTATGGAATATCAATGTACTGGTGACTTGAAGAAGTAAGATTCGGGGGGCGGGTTGCCCCCTTATTTTTTGGGATACGAATTTTCAGCAGTGACTAAATTTCATACTGACTTATCGTTGTACGTTCTTTAAAACAGGGATAAAATTAAGATAATTCGTAAAAAATGGATTGGTGCATATGGTTAAGAAAATCACTTTACTGAGCTTGTCGGTGCTTTTTGCTACACAAGTTGCCTTCGCTGAAAATTCAAACAATTGGATTGAAGTTACGACGAATAAAGACGGTGCTTTTTTAGTCAAGAAAGGCACGTTTAGAAATGTAAAAGGTGATTCATCTGCTTTGTTCATGTATGAAAAAACAGATAAAAAAGTTGAATATTACAAAATTAGTATGAAAAACACAGATTGCGACAATGGATATGGTGAAATAAAATTTTTCTATATGGACGGAAGTTTAGCTTTTAAAGGTGATTATGTGGCTGATGGAACCAGTGTTGGGGCTGGTCTTGGTGATTTTCTTTGTGGAGTAAGAATCGCGGCGGAAGCACAAAAAAGTTGAGGAATGGGGGCACATCCTACAAGAAATATGCCCTCCCCCCTTCATATAAATTTCCTCGCCTCTGAAACCAGCTTCATTTCAGCTTCTTCGATTGTCTTGCGTTCTAACCATAATTTACCCTCCGGCGTAGCCAGGAATTTACGAGCGTGTATCTTTCGGTTGTTACGCTTCGTGGCTGCTTGTGAGTTAGCTTTTGACATGTTATCCCCTCCGCTGAATATGCCAGCGTTCAACGTACAGTAGAGAGACAGTACAACGAAAGTTACAATGGTGCAGATAATAGATGACCATTACGTGCCGTGTTGGGCACATAAGAAAAGGCGGCGCGTAGCGCTTCCGCAGGGTGTAATCCCTTCGCAGGGAGGATAAAGCCTTAGCACGTTCTCTTATCAGGTGATCGTTATACTCCGGTGATCGAAACCGTGGCAGAGCCGGATTCTTTCCCGATCCGGTTAGTCTTCCCAACATTACGCCTGTTTATTCTCTGCAACGTCATCTCGACGTGTAGCATCATTGAGCGCCGCACGAAGCGCGGAACGTATCGCTAAGGGTTCAAGTGATGTGTTTAGAGAGTCCGGCAACTCTTTCAGCTTCAAGGGATGGCAAAATTTCTAATGCTGTTCGGGCTTGAGCCTGGTAACTACCCGCCATTACGTTGTACAATCCTTGAGCCGATACAACGCAAAGGCGTTTACCAAGTGTTATCAAGAATGATAATTGAAGATACAATCCGTTAGATTTTTTACGCTAAGTGATTGATTTTCTTAGATGGTGCCGATAATAGGAGTCGAACCTACGACCTTCGCATTACGAATGCGCTGCTCTACCAACTGAGCTATATCGGCCCTGAAAGGACATGTTCACGAACGTGAATCACGGTGGACAAGGTTAAAACTAACCGGGCGATGCGTCAATGGCCTTGTGAATCAAATGGCTACTTTTGCATCACCCGGTTTTATTTACGCACGAATGGTGTAATCACCAATGCCGATCCACTTGTAAGTGGTCAGTGCTTCCAGCCCCATTGGGCCACGCGCGTGGAGTTTTTGTGTGCTTACCGCCACTTCCGCACCCAGACCAAACTGGCCGCCGTCGGTAAAACGCGTAGAGGCGTTAACGTAAACAGCGGACGAATCCACTTCGTTAACAAAACGCTGGGCGTTGCGCATATCGCGGGTCAGGATCGCATCGGAGTGTTGTGTGCCGTGTTCACGAATATGGGCGATGGCATCGTCAAGATCGCTGACGATTTTGACGTTCAAATCTAATGACAGAAACTCATCGTCATACTCTTCGGCTTTAACAGCAACCACCTTCGCAGGGCCTGCCTGCAACTGCGCCAGTGCAGCTGCATCTGCGTGTAATGTCACGCCGCTTTCCGCCATTTGTTTGCTTAATGCGGGCAGGAAGCTATCGGCGATGTTTTTATTCACCAGCAACGTTTCAACCGTATTACATGTGCTCGGACGCTGAGTTTTCGCGTTGACGATCACTTTTAATGCTTCAGCGATCTCTACACTTTCATCAACGTAAATATGGCATACGCCTATACCACCTGTGATCACCGGGATTGTCGACTGTTCACGGCACAGTTTATGCAAACCAGCGCCACCACGCGGGATCAGCATGTCGATGTATTTATCCATACGCAGCATTTCACTGACCAGCGCACGGTCAGGATTATCAATCGCCTGCACGGCACCCGCCGGTAAGCCGCAGGATTTCAGGGCGTCCTGAATCACCGCCACCGTTGCAGCGTTAGTGCGACACGTTTCTTTGCCACCGCGCAGGATCACCGCATTACCGGTTTTCAGGCACAGCGAAGCGACATCAACCGTCACGTTCGGGCGCGCTTCATAAATCACGCCAATAACCCCCAGCGGTACGCGACGACGCTCAAGACGCAGGCCGCTGTCCAGTACGCTGCCATCGATTACCTGCCCCACCGGATCGGCGAGGTTACACACCTGGCGCACATCATCGGCAATGCCTTTCAGCCGTGCGGGCGTCAGTGCCAGACGGTCAAGCATCGCTTCGCCAAGGCCATTGGCACGCGCGTCAGCAACATCCTGGGCGTTAGCGTTGAGGATGATTTCGCTTTGTGCTTCCAGTTCATCGGCGATTTTTTCCAGCACGCGATTTTTTTCGCGGCTGGAGAGTTGCGCTAATTTATACGAGGCTTGCTTCGCGGCAATGCCCATTTGTTCCAGCATCAGCCTGCTCCTTAACGGGTAATCATGTCATCACGGTGAACGGCAACCGGGCCGTATTCATATCCCAGTATTGCATCAATTTCTTGCGAGTGGTGCCCGGCAATACGGCGTAATGCATCGCTGTTGTAACGACTGACGCCGTGGGCGATATCGCGACCTTCGAGGTTGCAAATGCGGATGACTTCACCACGCGAGAAATTGCCAGTCACGCTTTTAATGCCTTTCGGCAACAGGGAGCTGCCGCGTTCAAGAATGGCGGCAGTTGCCCCTTCATCTACCGTGATTTCACCCGCCGGCGGCGCACCGAAAATCCAGCGTTTACGGTTTTCAAGCGGAGTCGCCTGGGCATGGAACAGCGTACCGACGGAAATGCCTTCCATCACATCACCAATAACGCCCGGCTTGCTGCCCGCGGCAATAATGGTGTCGATACCCGCACGGCAAGCCACGTCAGCGGCCTGCAATTTGGTACTCATGCCGCCAGTTCCGAGGCCTGAAACGCTGTCACCGGCAATCGCGCGCAGTGCGTCATCAATGCCGTAAACATCTTTAATCAGTTCTGCCTGCGGATTGCTGCGCGGATCAGCGGTATACAAACCTTTTTGATCGGTCAGCAGCAACAGTTTATCGGCACCCGCCAGAATCGCCGCCAGCGCAGAAAGGTTATCGTTATCGCCGACCTTAATCTCTGCCGTAGCGACAGCATCGTTCTCATTGATTACCGGAACGATATTGTTATCGAGCAACGCACGCAGGGTGTCGCGGGCGTTCAGGAAGCGTTCACGGTCTTCCATATCAGCACGGGTCAGCAGCATCTGCCCGACGTGAATGCCATAAATCGAAAACAGCTGTTCCCACAGTTGAATCAGTCGACTCTGCCCTACCGCCGCCAGCAGTTGTTTCGAGGCGATAGTCGCTGGCAGTTCCGGGTACCCCAGGTGCTCACGTCCGGCGGCGATCGCGCCCGACGTCACAATAACAATCCGATGCCCGGCGGCATGTAACTGCGCGCACTGGCGAACAAGTTCAACGATATGGGCACGGTTCAGACGGCGCGATCCGCCTGTTAGCACACTGGTGCCGAGTTTTACCACCAGCGTCTGGCTGTCACTCATGATTCTCTGCCATTCAATTTTAGGAAAAATGATATCAAACGAACGTTTTAGCAGGACTGTCGTCGGTTGCCAACCATCTGCAAGCAAAGCATGGCGTTTTGTTGCGCGGGATCAGCAAGCCTAGCGGCAGTTGTTTACGCTTTTATTACAGATTTAATAAATTACCACATTTTAAGAATATTATTAATCTGTAATATATCTTTAACAATCTCAGGTTAAAAACTTTCCTGTTTTCAACGGGGCTCTCCCGCTGAATATTCGCGCGTTAATTAAAATCAGGAATGAAAATGAAAAAGAGCACTCTGGCATTAGTGGTGATGGGCATTGTGGCATCTGCATCCGTACAGGCCGCAGAAATATATAACAAAGACGGTAATAAACTGGATGTCTATGGCAAAGTTAAAGCCATGCATTATATGAGTGATAACGACAGTAAAGATGGCGACCAGAGTTATATCCGTTTTGGTTTTAAAGGCGAAACACAAATTAACGATCAACTGACTGGCTATGGCCGTTGGGAAGCGGAGTTTGCCGGAAATAAAGCGGAGAGTGATACTGCACAGCAAAAAACGCGTCTCGCTTTTGCCGGATTGAAGTATAAAGATTTGGGTTCTTTCGACTATGGCCGTAACCTGGGCGCGTTGTATGACGTGGAAGCCTGGACCGATATGTTCCCGGAATTTGGTGGCGACTCCTCGGCGCAGACCGACAACTTTATGACCAAACGCGCCAGCGGTCTGGCGACGTATCGGAACACCGACTTCTTCGGCGTTATCGATGGCCTGAACTTAACCCTGCAATATCAAGGGAAAAACGAAAACCGCGACGTTAAAAAGCAAAACGGCGATGGCTTCGGCACGTCATTGACATATGACTTTGGCGGCAGCGATTTCGCCATTAGTGGGGCCTATACCAACTCAGATCGCACCAACGAGCAGAACCTGCAAAGCCGTGGCACAGGCAAGCGTGCAGAAGCATGGGCAACAGGTCTGAAATACGATGCCAATAATATTTATCTGGCAACTTTTTATTCTGAAACACGCAAAATGACGCCAATAACTGGCGGCTTTGCCAATAAGACACAGAACTTTGAAGCGGTCGCTCAATACCAGTTTGACTTTGGTCTGCGTCCATCGCTGGGTTATGTCTTATCGAAAGGGAAAGATATTGAAGGTATCGGTGATGAAGATCTGGTCAATTATATCGATGTCGGGGCTACATATTATTTCAACAAAAATATGTCAGCGTTTGTTGATTATAAAATCAACCAACTGGATAGCGATAACAAATTGAATATTAATAATGATGATATTGTCGCGGTTGGCATGACCTATCAGTTTTAATGATTATTGCCGGATGTGATGCATCCGGCACATTTCACTCACGCCGTTAACTTCACCGGCTCGTCACGAAAATCATCCGCCGGTTCCAGCTTCAGATTCAGCGTCGTCAGCAGTTCACGCAGCTTCTCGTGAAACTCACGCAGGGTGTGCTCCAGTCGTTCAACCACTTCAGTGTCTTTTACCGGAACACTCTTCCAGTCGCCTGCTTTATCGAACAGACCAAACTGGTAACTGTAGGTAAAACGGGATTCCTGCGCTTCCAGCTCCATCCACCAGCCCCAGAATTCACGCACTTCCGGTGCCGGTTTCACGTTGACGCATACAGCCAGACAATCGAAAAAGAATCGATTATCTTCGCACTTACCTTCACGAATATACGGGCCTAGTGCGGTAAATTTTTTGATCAATCTGCTCTTCGGGTGTCCACTCGGTAACGTCATTGCTATCTCCTGTTGTGATGCAACTGTTTTACCAAATTGGCAAAATTTAGCAAATTTTTAACACAAGCGTTTTTCGATCCAGCCGGTGATTTCCTGAAGACCTTTGTCAAAATTCCGATACACCGGGTTAAATGGGATCTCTAATAATTTACCGTCAGCAGATGATGAGGTGATTAAGCGTGAGTCCTCTTCCGGGCTGAACGGATCGTTCTTCCAGTAGCCTGATAACATTGGCGTTGGGCAGCGACGTCCCAGCAATCCTTGCACTTTTAATGAATAGCGATTCAGCTCCACGCGCAACGCGTCATCGGAAGCATCATGCATCCCCAAACGACTCGCCAGAACGTCAAGATACATTTCCGGCACCTGTTGCTGGCACTTAAAATCACTCAACAGGGTATGAACTACCGGACCAAGACAGGCAACCGCTTTCAGACGCGGCGATTCAAGGTATGCCAGACGCACGGCAACGTTAGCGCCGAAACGGAAACCAAAGGCCGCGACGCGAGTGTGATCCACCCACGGTACGTTAGGCAGCGCCTTTAAGACGTGCTGATGCAACAGGCTGGAGTCCTGGGTGAGCTTCCATTTTGAAGAAAAGCCCACCGACGGCATATCAATAGTCAGCATCGCAATGCCGCGCGGCGCAAAATAACGTTCATACAGGCTGTAATAGTCCGTCTGCATCGCATCCAGACCACCACACATTAATACTGTCGGGAACGGGCCATCGCCTTTCGGCATATGCAAAAAGCCGGTGATGGGCGCACCGCCGGGTACGGTAAACTCCATCTGCCGCATCGTGCCCGGCAGACGCTGGGCGGCCTCTTCATAGGCGCGGTTTGATAAAGCCTGCGCTTGCTCGGCCAGGTCATCTCCTTTCAGATGAGGATAGGCGGCAATGTTGTACAACGTAGCCGCATGCAGCCAGTGTCGACCACTGAGTTGCGGATCTTCTTCCGCACAGGCTTTTTGTTGCCACACCATCGCCTGGGTGGCCCACTCATAAATCCAGTTGCCACCACGGTAGCCAATCACGGTATCGTATAAATCATCATCGGTACGTTCAGCATCGCTCATCACAATACGTGCCTGGACGTCGAGGATTTCACGTGGGTCAATGCCGCGCCAGATCCACATCAGACGGTTAATCATGCGATACCAGTGAGGGATGGTTTTACCATCAAGGGCCGACTGCACAGGCGGTTGTGCGCCGTGATTAAAGCGGCGGACTAGCGTCGAGGTTTCAGGATGTTTAAAGCGGGGTTTGAACAGGGTTTCGCTCAGGTTTGCCTGTGTCATGGATGCAGCCTCCAGAATACTTACTGGAAACTATTGTAACCCGCCTGAAGTTAAAAAGAACAACGCCCGGCAGTGCCAGGCGTTGAAAAGATTAGCGACCGGAGATTGGCGGGACGAATACGACGCCCATATCCCACGGCTGTTCGATCCAGGTATCTTGCGGGATATCAACAACATAGTCATCAACCAGCGGACGACCAGCCGGTTTTGCGAAGATAGTCACAAAATGTGCTTTTGGATACATTTCACGAATCGCAACCGCAGTACCACCGGTATCCACCAGGTCATCAATAACGATGAAGCCTTCGCCATCGCCTTCTGCGCGTTTTAGCACTTTAAGCTCGCGCTGGTTGTCGTGATCGTAGCTGGAAATACAAACGGTATCGACATGACGAATACCCAGTTCACGCGCCAGTAACGCACCCGGTACCAGACCGCCACGGCTTACGGCAATAATGCCTTTCCATTGTTCAGAAGGCATCAGTCGGCTTGCGAGTTTACGTGCATGGATCTGCAACATGTCCCAGGTGACGATGTATTTTTCGCTCATGTGAAGTGTCCCAGCCTGTTTATCTACGGCTTAAAAAGTGTTCGAGGGGAAAATAGGTTGCGCGAGATTATAGAGATCTGGCGCACTAAAAACCAGTATTTCACATGAGTCCGCGTCTTTTTACGCACTGCCTCTCCCTGACGCGGGATAAAGTGGTATTCTCAAACATATCTCGCAAGCCTGTCTTGTGTTGACAACATTTTCTGCTAACCCTGTGACCTGCAATACTGTTTTGCGGGTGATCGACAAGGAGACTTAACGTGTCTGAACTGTCTCAATTATCTCCACAGCCGCTGTGGGATATTTTTGCCAAAATCTGTTCTATTCCTCACCCGTCCTATCATGAAGAGCAACTCGCTGAATACATTGTTGGTTGGGCAAAAGAGAAAGGTTTCCATGTCGAACGCGATCAGGTAGGTAATATCCTGATTCGTAAACCTGCTACCGCAGGTATGGAAAATCGTAAACCGGTCGTCTTACAGGCCCACCTCGATATGGTGCCGCAGAAAAATAACGACACCGTGCATGACTTCACGAAAGATCCTATCCAGCCTTATATTGATGGCGAATGGGTTAAAGCGCGCGGCACCACGCTGGGTGCAGATAACGGCATTGGTATGGCGTCTGCGCTGGCGGTTCTGGCTGACGAAAACGTGGTTCACGGCCCGCTGGAAGTGCTGCTGACCATGACCGAAGAAGCCGGTATGGACGGTGCGTTCGGCTTACAGAGCAACTGGTTGCAGGCTGATATTCTGATTAACACCGACTCCGAAGAAGAAGGTGAAATCTACATGGGTTGTGCGGGGGGTATCGACTTCACCTCCAACCTGCATTTAGATCGTGAAGCGGTTCCAGCTGGTTTTGAAACCTTCAAGTTAACCTTAAAAGGTCTGAAAGGCGGTCACTCCGGCGGTGAAATCCACGTTGGCCTGGGTAATGCCAACAAACTACTGGTGCGCTTCCTGGCGGGTCATGCGGAAGAACTGGATCTGCGCCTTATCGATTTCAACGGCGGCACACTGCGTAACGCCATCCCGCGTGAAGCCTTTGCGACCATTGCTGTCGCAGCTGATAAAGTCGACGTCCTGAAATCTCTGGTGAATACCTATCAGGAGATCCTGAAAAACGAGCTGGCAGAGAAAGAGAAAAATCTGGCCTTGTTGCTGGACTCTGTAGCGAACGATAAAGCTGCCCTGATTGCGAAATCTCGCGATACCTTTATTCGTCTGCTGAACGCCACCCCGAACGGTGTGATCCGCAATTCCGACGTGGCAAAAGGTGTGGTCGAAACCTCCCTGAACGTCGGTGTGGTGACCATGACTGACAATAACGTAGAAATTCACTGCCTGATCCGTTCACTGATCGACAGCGGTAAAGACTACGTGGTGAGCATGCTGGATTCGCTGGGTAAACTAGCTGGCGCGAAAACCGAAGCGAAAGGCGCATATCCTGGCTGGCAGCCGGACGCTAATTCTCCGGTGATGCATCTGGTACGTGAAACCTATCAGCGTCTGTTCAACAAAACACCGAACATCCAGATTATCCACGCGGGCCTGGAATGTGGTCTGTTCAAAAAACCGTATCCGGAAATGGACATGGTTTCTATCGGGCCAACTATCACCGGTCCACACTCTCCGGATGAGCAAGTTCACATCGAAAGCGTAGGTCATTACTGGACACTGCTGACTGAACTGCTGAAAGAAATTCCGGCGAAGTAATTATTTGATTTGCTGCCGGATGGCGTTTAATCGCCTTCCGGCAGTTTCATCCTTCATTATCCTTCGATAAAAGCCATCCCTGTAAATGTCCGTCTCGGGTTGCCACGTTCAATCTGGTGATGGAACATTCGCCGCTGCGATTTCAGCACCGCGCTATTTTCCTGTTGCTGCTGCTCCAGCTTCCAGGCAATCAGCAATCGTGCCAGCCGCTTGTTAGCATGCTGACTACGCTCTGACTGAACCTTCACGCTAATACCGGATGCCAAATGCGTGGCGCGTACCGCCGAGTCGGTTTTATTGACATGTTGACCGCCCGGCCCCGACGAACGCAACGTCTCATAACGGATTGCATCCGATTGTTCCTGCTCATCAGCGGTAAAACGCCCAATGCCCAGAAACCAGTTTTTGCGCCCATGATGAGGCCGATACGGACTCGGACAAATCCACTGAATAGTGCCGCACCAGCTTTCGCTTAATGCCCATGCGTTATCGCCATCGAGAGAAACCAGCGCCGAACGCAGTGTGTCAGAGTAGCGGCCCGTTTCTGTTTCCAGCACCGTTACCGCGACGTCTTGTCGGGCAGCTTCTTTAATTAGCCTGTCCAGCGCCTTTTTCACTGCGAGACAACATTCTTCCGGCCCCTGCGCTGAGGAGAGTTGTAGCAAGATCATCCTTTTTTCCCTCCACTGTTTTTGAGCGTTAGCACCGGACGCAGCCGCGCGACAGGAATAATTAAACCGGCCTGCACCAGACATTGCACCACGCTTTCAGCCGATTTATAGGCTTGTGGCGCTTCTTCAAAGATGAGTTGTTTATCGCGACAAATTACCCGACTGCCAAGTTCAGTACGCGAGAGTTGCGTCGCCGTGTATTTCGCTGCCAGACGCCCTTTACACTCGGTGCGCCCCCATTTACGCCCTGCCCCATGCGCCAGCGAGTGGAGCGTTTTTTCGTTCGCAACAGGCTGTACAATCCAGGAGTAATCACCACGTGAACCGGGAATAATCACCAGACCGTTGTCATCCGGCGTGGCACCTTTACGATGCAACCAGCCCTGTTGATCGCCGATTTGACACGCGCTAACAAAGTTATGCGCCACATCCAGAACCGGACTTCCCGTGGCCTTAACTTGTTGCATTATGCGCAAAGCGATCATCTGGCGATTAATACACGCAAACGCCAGCGCATCGTCATGTTCCGCAATATACCGTAGCGCGTCGTCACTGCCTTGAGGCAAACCATGATGCGAGAACGAGGCAATATGCCGCTGTAAAATAGACTGCCCCACCCCCCGCGAGCCGCTATGAACCAACAGTTGCAGATGTTGTGCATCCAGACCTGCCAGTGCAAACAGTTCAGCGTTGATGATTTGATCAACTTGTTGCAGTTCAGCGAAATGATTGCCGCCACCGATAGAGCCAAGCGAGCTGCGCCACGGATGCTGTGCAAATGCTGACGGCAGGTTTTCCTCCAGCCAGCTTTCTTCAGCAACGTCATCCAGATCTGATAATCGCTTTTCAAACTTATCGGCGTTGTATTTGCGAGTGAGAATATCTGTTTGCCATAGCGCCATACCGCAGCCGATATCATTGCCGACCAGTGCCGGATAAAAACGACCAACAGAGAAGAACGCTGCGCCAATCGGATAGCCGCGTCCGGGATGTAAATCTGGCATCCCCACTACGCGCTGCATGTTGGGTAAATTTGCCGTGGTGTGTAATTGTTGGATCGCTAAACTCTCGATCCACAGGTCATCAGATGCGATGGTAAATACCGCATCGGATAAGGGACGAATATAATTGCCCATATACCATTCCGTAAATAGACTCGTCATACTTCAAGTTGCATGTGTTGCGACTTGAATTATTGAGAGTAACAATTAAAAAATCAGGAAATGGCAGACGAATCCAGGGCAAGAAAAAAAGAATTAATCCTGGAAAGGTCTGCAAAGAGTCATTGATAAAGGATTTGTCATGATTTACCTCCTTGCAGTTTGTGGAATAAGAAAACGCGCACATACTAGGCTTGCGTTATTTTCATTGCAAGCTGGATTTAATGTTGCTGTTTATAACGCATATAAAAATTAATAAACCACTCTCCCCGACATTCAACGCGTTGCTGCTTAACTGTCTGAAAACCATAACGTTCAAAAAAGGGTTTTGCGGTTATGCTTGCGTCCACCGTAAGTTCGGATTCAGACTTAATCAAAGGTTTTAACAAAGCGCTGGCAACCCCACGGCGGGTGTATTCAGGGTCAACAAATAACATATCGATATAGTGTTCAACGCAGGTAATAAAGCCGACCAGTTTTGCATTAATGACTGCAACCCGCACTTGTGATTTCGCGAGTTTCTCCTTCCAGCGAGATTCGTCAATCTGCGCCCAGGCGGCAATTTGTTGTGGTGAATAATGCTGACTGGCAGTCATCGTAACCGCTCTAATGAAAATAGCGCATAGTTGCTGAAAATCGCCAGGCTGATAGTCTCTTATTTGTATGTTATTCATAATATAAATTCAAAAACGCATGCGAAACGCTTCTGCCATTTTCCCAATTTTATGCATTTGGTTGTTATCTCGAGCCAGTTTATGAGGTTCAGGTTTCAGAATGGCAATGAGCAACCATGCTTGCTCATCAAACGCCCCCTGACAATATACCAAATGCGCTTCGTCATTCGTTCTGCTGAATTGGCGCAACTGTGGCGGAAATGGATTATTCTCATTTGCCAGATGAATATGAGCAACTCGCTCAAATTTGATTAATGGCCAGGTAAAGGAGTCGTCGTAGAGTGCATCGCGACCAAATATATCTGGCAAAACACCGTCACGCTTATAGGAAATAAAATCCGCCGTTAACGCATCAAGTTCCTCTGCTGTAAGTTGCAGGCGAATAAGTTTTGTTTTGAATACCCGCATCCTTATTCCTTAAAGTCATTGAAATCATCATCCGTCATATCATTAAGATATTGTTCAGCGCGGCGTGTAATTTCCTCTAATCTTGCAGCACTTGGACGGAAGCGCGCCTTTATGGGCTTTTTCTCCTCTTGTTCAGCAAGCATGTCCATTAACGCTTCGAATGCGCTGGCACTTAAGAGATATCCTGCGGGGCGATTATTAGAAAGAACCACAACCGGTTGATCAATAAAGTATTTAGCTGGGTTTTTACGTAACTCAGTGATATTGACCGATTTTTCAGCGAGAATTCGATGCATACAGTGATACCCTCATAATAATGCACACCAGAATATACATAATAGTATACATCATAATCCCAGCACCAGTTGTCTTTCCATTTGCGGGTCAAGCAACGTCACATGCAGCCCCACCAGTCGCACACCGCGCCCGCCGCGGCGTTCATCCCAGGTTTTACGCGCGGTGGCGATTAAGTCAGCTTTATTCAGCCGCGGCCAGACGTGCTCCTGAGTGGTTTGCTGAAAATCGTCGAACTTTAATTTCACCCCCTGGCGGGCAATCAGTAAATCAGGTTTTACCTTTGCCAGACGGCGTTCAAGTTCCGGATACAGCCGCTCGATAATCGCTTCACATTCAGACCAGTGGTGGATATCTTCCGCCATCGTGCGTTCCACGCCGACGGATTTTCGCAACCGTTCGCTGTTAACGTCGCGCTCGTCAATCCCCTGACTACGCTCCCACAAAATGCGGCCAAATTTGCCAAAGCGTTTAAGCAGTATCACCAGATCACACTTTTGTACATCACCGCAGGTCCGCAGCCCCATCGCTTCCAGTTTTGCCGCCGAGACTTTGCCGACGCCGGGGATTTTTGCCAGCGGTAAGGTTTGTAAAAATGCCGGAACTTCTGCCGGCGTAATCACAAACTGACCGTTGGGTTTATTCATGTCGGAGGCGATTTTGGCGAGAAACTTTACTGGTGCCACGCCCGCAGACGCTGTCAGTTGCAGCTCGCTGAAAATCGTCTGGCGGATTTCCTGGGCGATGAGGGTCGCAGAACCGTGGCAATGGACGCTATCGGTGACGTCGAGATAAGCCTCATCCAGTGACAATGGTTCAATACGCGAGGTGTAGCGCGAGAAGATTTCACGGATATGATTTGAGGCTTCTTTGTAGGCGTCAAAGCGCCCCGGAAGCAAGGTGAGATGCGGGCATAATTTGAGCGCCATCCCTGTCGGCATAGCGCTACGTACGCCAAATTTACGCGCGGGATAATTGGCGGTGCTGATCACCCCCCGACGTTCGCGGCTGCCGCCAATAGCAATAGGGATATCGCGCAGGGCGGGATTGTCGCGCATCTCCACCGCTGCGAAAAAGCAGTCCATATCCACATGAATGATTTTACGCATTACTCACCTCTCAACACTGGTAAAGTATACAGTGATTTCAGGGTTTGAGAAATGCGTAAAGATTCAGCATTTAACGCGTTCGCTGCGAAAGCACCTGCTGCTTATCCAGCTTTTGCACCAGCGGCTGCACCACTTTATCCCCATGCTGACCAAAGTATTGATACAGCGTATCGGACGCACTTTTGGTCAGCACCATAATCTCAATGCGCCGGTTGCCCGCGCTTTGCGGATTTTTGGAATCCAGCAGCATCTGGTCCGCCATTGCGCTTACCTGCATCACTTTATCTTCCGGCATTCCGGCCTCTTCCAGCACCCGACGAGCCGAAAGCGCGCGGTCACCCGAAAGGTTCCAGTTGTTGTAGATATTGTTTTTGTAAGCCATCGCATCGGTATGCCCGGTAATAATAATTTTGTTATCGAGCGAGTCGAAAACTGGCGCGAGCTCCACCAGCAGCGTTTTAAAGAACGGCATAATCTGCGCGCTGCCGCGTTCGAACATATTGCGATTCTGGTCGTCTTTAATCAGCACGCGTAATCCCTGGGGAACAATCTCCATCTCCAGATTCGCTTCCATATGCGCATCACGGGCAATGGTGGTGATACTGGTTGCCAGCTCGCCAAGCTCGGTGGCGGATTTCTTCTTCAGCAGCGCCGTTTTCTCATTCACATCACGCGCTTTTTTCTCCGTTTCTTCCGGCACCGCCACGGTGGCAGGTTTTGGCGGATGAGACGGGCTGATTTTATTTAACGGCGACAGCCCACCACCGTTAAAAATCGACTGCCCGTGCAGCGCGGCGATAATGCTTTCACGCTCGGATTTACTGACGCTGTTGACAATCCACAGGGTCATAAACAGCGCCATCATTGCCAAAGTAAAGTCGGCGAACGCCACCTTCCACGCCCCGCCATGATGCCCGGCATGATTCTTTTTGATCTGCCGCCGGACGATGGTGGTTTTTGCCCCACGCTCGCGGCGGTTGCCCGTCTTTCTCATGCTTATTCTTGCTCCAGCATCGCATTCACCCACGCGTCGAGGTTGGCGAAGGTCGGTTTGGACGCCAGATGCAGCAGCTTACGCCCGGCATCCACCGCCAGCAGCGTCGGTTTGCCGCCTGCCTGCGCCACCAGCACAGTGCGCACGCATTCCAGCAAAGAATGTTCTGCCCGCGCCTGTTGTTCCATGGCGTTGGCGAGCGGGTCCATCAGGCAGTAGCAGATAAAGACGCCTAAAAACGTCCCCACCAGCGCTGCCGCCACTTTCAGGCCGATCAGGGCAATAGAGCCGTCAATCGACTGCATGGTGATGATGATCCCCAGCACTGCTGCACAAATACCAAATCCCGGCATCGCTTCGGCGGTACGTTGCAGCGAGCGCGACGGCGTGAGCAGCGACTCTTCCGCAGTGTCCAGTTCCTGATCGAGAATGCCTTCCAGTTCATGGGCGTCGATTTTACCCATCGCCATCAGGCGAAAGTTATCGGCAATAAAGGTCACCAGCCGCTTCTGGGTTAACACCAGCGGATATTTCTGGAAAATGGTGCTCTCTTCCGGTTGCTCAATATGTTGATCCAGCATGCGCAGACCACCGTTTTGCACCATTTCGAGCAACTCATACAGGCACATTAATAGCTGACGCTGAAACTCCGGCCCGAGCTGTTTTTTACTGATCACGCCTTTAATTTGATGGGCAATCTCTTTCAGCACATGTTTCGGGTTACCAATAATCATCGCCCCGAAACCGGCACCCAAAATAATGATCATTTCCGCCGGTTGCCAGATAGCCACTAATTGCCCGCCCGCTTCAAAATAACCGCCAAATACGCAGCCGAGCACCACCAGTAAACCTAATATTTTTTGCATGATTTCTTCACTTTAATTCGGATAGACAAAATCACGAATTTTCTGCGCGATCTGTTTATTCAGTTGACAAATTCGGGCCTCGGTTAGCCCTAATACCAGCGCAATCTCTTTGAGATTCATCTCATGCTGGTAATACATGGAGAGGATCAGTTGCTCTTTTTCGCTTAATTGTGAAAGCGCCTGTTGCAACATTTGCTGGGTGACAAACTGATCTTCCAGCTCCCTGCCAGCAAGCAGAATGCCAGGCCCTTCGCCGTTCAGCAGTTCGTCCAGGCTGGCGAGCGTTTCCGCCCCTTCCAGTTGCTGATATTCGAGATAATCTTCATGCGAGATCCCTTCCACGGCCAGTTCTGACCACTCCGGTTCGTGCCCCAGTTTTTTGCGCGTTTCGCGAATCAGATCTTTCATCTGATGATATTTCTGTCGCAGCTGGCGCGGTCGCCAGTCGAGAGCGCGCAGCTCATCCAGGATCGCGCCGCGAATACGGTGCACAGCATAGCCCGCAAAACCTTCGTCCGGCAGCCCGTAGCGGCGGATGGCATTAAGCAGCCCCATTAACGCCGTTTGTTCCATATCCTGACGATCAATAATGCAATTACACTGCGGGGCAAGTTGCCGCACCACTTTACGCACCAACGGTAAATAGGCCTGCAAGTAGTGGCTCTCCTGCTGCGGGGTTAATACCGGCGCGGCAGCAAATTCTTCTGACTCGAATACATCCTGTAGCATGTTTATATCCGCCTGGTGATTACTGGAAGACCACTTTTTTCACCAGCAAATCCTTATACGGTGCGCTCATTTTGCGACGCTGAAGATCTTTCTTTAACGCGTCAGAAATGAGTTTGCGGATGGCGGATATTTTCATGCCACGCAAATCTTCAAATTTCATTTCCGTCAGGCATTCAACCGCAATACTTTGATACAGCGGCTCCTGATGTTTTATTTTTTCCGCTTCTTTGTCACTGGCGACCACCATCACTAATTCCGCCGACAAATAATGGTCCGCGCCGTTATTGTCATGCAGCGTGACAATGGTTTCCGGCAACGTCACAAACACGCTTTTGCTCTCATCCAGGGTTTCCACCGTTTCCGTCTGCGCGGCGGCAGTCGGTTTTCCTTTTCCGGCATAATGATGCCAGACACCCCATCCAGCTCCGGCCCCCACCACCAACGCCAGAACGGCGCTGACCACGCCCGCCACCACGATTTTCTTCATATTGCCTTTACACTTTGATCAAAACGGATTCGTTCTGTTGAAATTGAGGCGCATCATCAAGCTGTAAGGCAGCACTCACCTCTTCCTGCTGATGGCCCGACTGTTGTTGTTGCTGCGACTGCCCTTCGGAGGAAACCTGTACGTTCACCTCCATAAAATTTTGCGCCGTCAGATGCTGGCGGAGATCGTCGCTAAACTGCTGTAACGCGCGGCAAACTTCACTTTGGTTCGCGCCGATGTGCACCATCAGTTTGCCGTTGTCGAGTTGTACGGCGATCTCGAGCTTGCCAAGCGACGGTGGATCGAGACGGATGGTGGAGATCTGCTGTTGTTTGTTGAGCTGAAAGTGGATCTGATCTTTCAACAGCGTCGTCAGTTTTTCGCCCAGTTCATCCATCGAAAGCGTGGCTGGTTTGGCGACAATCTCCTGATGATCGCTGACCAGCTCCGGCGTCTTAACCTGCAACACCGCACGCGCAATAACTGGTTCGCTGTCCGGCACTTTTTCCGTTTTACGCTCGACCTGCGGGCGCGCGGTCACACGGGTTAGTTCAGGTTTCGGGCGAGCTGGCTGTGTTGAGACGCGCGGCTGCGTCGGCGCAATGGCATGTAAATCTTCACTGGCGTAAGTCGCTAATCTGGCCTGCTGTTCGGGCTTCGCCTGCGGCAACTGACTGATCAGTTCCTGCAACTGCGGCGGCAACGGCGTGAGTTCCTGCTGTTGCGTCGGGCGTTGCGGCGCGTTTTGCACCACCGCTTTCGTCAATTGCTGGATAACCGGCGATGTTGCGACGTTTCGCGGCTGCGGCGTGTCCTGATGCGGCGCGGCAGGTTGCGGAAGTAACAGCGCCATTAGCGCCTGCATCGCCACCGGATCGTTCTCCTGCGGGCGCGTCGCTTGTTGCTGACTGGTTTTAGCGCTATGAACGCGCTCCGCCACCGCCGCGACCGCCATTTTCGGCAGGGTAAACGCGGGCGCGTTTTCACCGCTCACCGGCGGTAAAATATCCGCCTTCAACGAAGCGGTTTCCGCAAGCGTTCCGAGCGTGGCAAGCAATGCCGGATTCATGACTTCTCCGAAAGTAAATTAACAATTGAGTAGGCGAGCACACCTTCCTGATGCCGCTGATGCTGTTCCATACGCGCCTTCAACACTTCTGCGCGCTGCTCGCGCCGTTTAATCAGGGCATTAAACGCGCCGTACAGTCGCGCCTTCACCGCACACAACTGCGCCGCGTCGGTTTCCGCCGCCGCGTAATCGTGAAACTGGCGTATCAACTGCTGATGCAGTGCTGGAAGGCGTCGCCAGCGTTGCTTGTCGAGAGCTTCATTCATCGCCTCGACCAGTGCGAAAAGTTGCCTGCGTTGTTTTTCCATCGTCTTAACCCAGCTTGCCCGAAAGCCCTTCCCAGCCTTCGCGCAGGTTGCTTAAGATCAGCATCACTTCATCGATTTTCTCTGCCGACAGTTCGCCGCTGGCCTCATACAATCGGTAAACGCAGTGGTCATAGAGTCGCGAAAGGTTGACCACCAGCTCGCCGCCAGTTTCAAACTCCAGCGAACTGGTGAGCGCATTGAGAATGTCGATGCATTTATTGATGCTCTGGGCTTTCTTCTCGAAACGCCGCCCTTCAATATGGCTTTTGGCGCGTTCCAGTTCGTCCATCAGGCCAGAAAACAGCACCAGCACCAGTTCCAGAGGCGATGCCGCCGCAGTACGCGCCGCGAGATCGATCTCTTTATATTGCGAATAGCCGTCCTGTACTTGGTACATCTTTAGGGATATTCCTTCTGAGTTACGCGAATGCCGCCATGCTGGCTTTCATGGTGTACACCTCGACCAGCGTGTTGGTGTACTCCTCGAGATAACGGTCGTAGTTGGCGTTATAGGTATCAGTAAGCTGATCGCCTTCGTCCTGAATTTTGCTCATCTGATCGTCAATGTTCTGCTGGCGCAGGGTGATGATGCCGTTGCTGGAGTCCGTGTAGGTGTTAATAAGGTCGTCCATCTGCGCCACCATGCTGTTGTCGCCAACGAAAATAGAGGTCAGACCGTCAGGATTTTTCGCCATTTCGTCGTTGAACTGGTCGGAGTCAATCTGTAAGTGGCCGTGAGAATCGAGGGTGATGCCATAGTCAACAATCGACACGCCGTTGTAGCTGGCATGGGCGATGTCATCGAGCTGGTTCGCCAGTGAACTGAGTCCGGCGTCGCCTGCAAATACCCCGGCGCTGGTACTGTCATCACCGTGGGTGGTTAGCGAATCAACCGTATCAATCAAGGTGTTATAGGCATCGACAAAGGTCTGTACTTTCTCCTGGCTGGCGCTGGAATCTTCGCTGATGTTAAAGGTAGTGAGATCGCTGTCAGAATCGCTGACTTCGGTGAAAGTCATGGTGACACCGGGGATCACATCATCAAACGTATTGCTGCTGTTGGTGATCTCAGGCCCCGTGGCGCTGCCAAGATGAATAATCGCGTCCTGAGCGGAGGAAACATCCGTGGCAACGGGCGCGCTGGTGCTATCGTTGCTGGCATCATGCCCCGTTACGCTCACCGAAAACGCGCTCTGCGCCCCGGTGCTATCCGAGGTGAGCATAATCGTTGTGGTGCCGTCGGTTTTTACCAGCGCCGCCGACACGCCCGGATTATCATCGGAGTCGTTAATCGCATTCACCAGTTCACTGGCGTCGATAAAACCGTCGCCGTCACCATTCTGATCTGCCGCCGACAGATCGATATCCATGGTGCTGTCGCCCATCGTCAGTTCAAAAGTGCCGGTGGCGGAAAAGGCGTCGTCGCCCATACTGAACGTGGTTTGCTGCCCCTGTGCCAGTTGCTCAACGAAAAATGAGTAGCTTCCCGCCTGCGCCTGGGAATTGGCGGAAACGGTCGCCGAGTCATTATTGCTGGTGGCGGCAAACGTCACCGGGCCGTCGGTATCGCTGTTCAGCGCGTCAACGGCGCTCTGAAAATCGCTCAACGCTGAACTGAGCGAATCCAGGCCGCTGCTTTCAGCATCCAGCTCTGTTTGCTTCTCCTGCAAGTTTGCCGCCTGAGTGGCGACATCCGCATACGCGATTTCTTGCGCAATGGTTCTTGGGTTGATCATTGATGACTCCGGATAACGATGTCAGGTTATTGGCAAAAGGCGTGCCAATATTTTTTATGTGAATAATCAATAGATTAAAAAACAGGCGGAAATGGCGTTTCCGGTCTGGCGGAAAAAAGCCTGCCGCAGAAAGCACAACACCGCCCGCAGGCGGTGTTGTTCGTAGGCCGAATAAGGCGTTTACGCCGCATCCGGCAAGTCCGCCATTACTGCAGCAGGCTGGAAACCATGCTGGACATGCTGTTGGACTGTTTCAGCATGGTGATGCCAGTCTGCATCAGCACCTGCTGTTTGGTCATATTGGACGCTTCCGTCGCGTAGTCGGTATCCATAATGTTACCGATAGCGACTTCGGTGTTGTCCTGCATACTGGTCAGGTTGTTGGCGGTGTCGTTCAGACGGTTGATAGACGCACCCAGCTTGGACTGGATCTGCGAAACGTCATCCATCGCGGTAGAGATGCTGGTGATCATCTGGTTAGCCGAGCCAGACGCGGTCAGCTCAGTACCGCCAGAAACACCTGCAGTACCCGTGGTGTCTGCCTGATCCGCGCTAAAGGAGTTGCTGATAGCAGAAAGATCGGTCACCAGCGTGTTCAGTTGGCTGGAGATGTTCACGGTCATGGTGTCGGAAGATTCCGCGCCCACCTGGAAAGTTACCGCGCTCTGGAACAGACCGTCAGTACCGGTGTTGCTGGTACCGGAAACACCGAACAGGTTGGTGCCGCCGTAAGTGGTGTTTTGCAGCATGTCAGACATCTGCTGACCCAGTTCGTCGTATTCGTCCTGCATCGCCTGCAGATCGTCGTCGCTGTAGGTGCCGTTCGCTGCCTGAGTTGACAGGTCTTTCATACGACCCAGCACATCAGACATTTCATCGAACATACTATCGGCGGTTTGCAGCATCGCGGTTGCGTCATTGATGTTGCTCAGCGCCACGCCCATACCGCTGGACTGTGCTGTCAGACGGTTAGCAATTTGTTTGCCTGCGGCGTCATCGGCAGAAGAGTTAATCCGGTTACCTGTCGCCAGGCGTTCCATAGATGTAGACAAAGAAGAGCTGCTTTTGCTGATTGCATTAACGGCGGCCATTGAGGCGTTATTGGTGTTAATAGATAACATGATACTGCTCCTTGGGATTAATCGTTTTCGTTTCGATACCCTGTAAAAACGACACCTAAGGAGCAAACTTAAAACCGCCGTTAAAAAAATTTCACTGCGATTTATCTGATGCCACTTTTAGCTAAAAAAAGCAGAGTTTAAATTCAGATAAAAAGATTATTAGCAATATCTGCCACATGGCCAGGTATCAAAATATGTCTTTATCAAACGCTTGATATAGTTAAGATTACCATCAATTAACGCGTTTTCTTCTCAATGTACTGATGCCAAAATTTACATTGCGTTGCAAATAGTACACATTTGGCTATTGTACCAGTCCTGTCATTTCGTTACATTTCCACGCCATATAGTGATTAAGAATAATCCTATTACCATAAAATATTAGTTATCACGCAGAAAAATCATCTTCTCAGGGACGTATAAGACTGTGCTTTATGCAAAGCACTATCAGGAAACATTTATCCCTTGCTAAGGTAAACTCAACTATGAGTATTATTATCAACAACTGGCGGATGGACCCGTCGCTTAATGCCTTAATACATTGCGAAACGGGTGAAACACGTCGTCTCGGCGAATACCATTTTATTTTGCTGGAAACATTAGCAAAAAATGCCGATGTGGTTTTATCGCGATCTTATTTATGTGCCGAAGTATGGAAGAACCGCATTGTCGGCGGAAACAGCCTGCCGACGGCGATCCATGCGTTGCGCGTTGCTATCGATGATGATGGCAAACAACAGAACATTATTAAAACAATTCCGAAGAAAGGTTACTTATGCAATAAAGAGTATGTGTCTTTGCCGGACTCATCGCCTGCAAAAAAACTGATTATTACCGACCAGATACAGGAAACAGTACCAGAAGAGATATCTTCTACAACACCGCCTGTGACTGTTAGAAAAAAACATAAAGTAATAATGGGGCTAGCGTTAGCCGCGGCTGTTATATTTATTGGCTCGACCGTGGGGTATT
>ERZ772851.1194-NODE-1194-length-26126-cov-5.684285_pt1 | contig 26126 bp, 20 predicted proteins | sample MGYA00512137_ERZ772851 | MGnify/ENA primary metagenome ERZ772851 (study PRJEB29015, sample SAMEA2737663) | human gut metagenome | biome: human gut; feature: human-associated habitat; material: faeces | place: China | collected 2012 ... | reverse complement strand
TGGACGATAAGAAGTATTCTGGCACAGCAGAAGCCACGTTGAACGGCTATCGGTATGATATTACACGGTTTTTGAAGTTCCTGTCAGATGAGCAGTTAGCCGTGAATGAAGCAGGATTCAAACGGTATGTTATCCACTTGACGGATAGCGGAATGACCGCAAACAGCGTCAACCACTATATCCGTTCGGTGAAAGTGTTCCTTTACTGGTGCATGGAGCAGGACGAAATAGCACCGTTCAAAATCAAGATGGTAAAGGCACAAGAAACCATCAAGGACGTTTACACGCAGGAAGAACTTTGTGCACTGATTCAGCCGCCAAAACGTGAGGACAGCTTTGTTGTCTGGCGCAGTTGGGCTATCATCAACTTTATTTTGGGAACAGCAGCACGAGAAGCAACAGTCTGTGAAATGCAGATGCAGGATATATCTTTTGATGACCGAACGATTACATTTCGGCATCTAAAGAATAAACACGTTCAACTGCTGCCAATGTCGGAAGCACTGGCAAGCTGTTTGAAGAAGTATATTTCCCTTTGGCGGCAGGATGCAGACGAAACGGCGTATCTATTCCCCTCTTTCTACGATGAGCCATTATCCACAAATGCACTGAAACACAGTCAAGCCCGCTACAATCGCAGCCGTGGCGTTGAAAAGACCAGTGTTCACCTGTTGCGGCACTCCTTTGTAAAGAACTGGTGTATGTCTGGCGGTAATGTGTTCAAGCTGCAAAAGGTGTTAGGACACAGCACCTTGACCATGACACAGCATTATGCTAACCTGTATTCAAACGACCTGCGAGAAGGATTTGATAGCCACGCTGCACTGGATGGATTGCAGAAAAAGCGGCGTACTGCTATTACAAAGACAGCAAAGCGGAGGTAAGCCAGATGCACAGTAGCTACTTTGTCTTGAAGAATAAGGAAGGAAAACAGGCGGAGCAGCTTGTAAAAGACTATCTGACAGACAGGGGCTATACGGTACAGGATGTGAGCGAAGAACAGGATAATTACCAAAATGACATTGACTTTATTGTGCAGAAAGACGGACGCACAAGCAAAATTGAAGTCAAGCTAGATACCCGGTTAGCCGAAACACAGAACATTGCCTTTGAAGATGTGTTCTATCTAAAAGATAAGGAAACAGGGCAGACAGAAACACGAGAGGGCTACTATCATTATTCACAATGTGACTTCTTGATTTTTGTAAGTCCTGCTGATAATAACTTGTACATGGTACATTTTCGCAAGCTGAAAGAAAATGAGATTTCTTTGGAAAACTGCTTTAAGTTTGTGAAGTTCTACTCTTATACTGACAGATGCCAAAAGGGAATGAGGGTTATTCCTATCAGCACACTAAAGGAAAAAGAGCTGTTGAGTGTCTTTTCTTACCAGTGAAACATAGCTGCCCGGCGGGGCAGCTACAATCTAAAAATGAATAGAAGGCTGCTGCACACGGTTAAATGCCAGTGCAGCAGCCTTTTTTCATATCTTGATATCAAATTTTCTTGACAGCAGAGCCTTTTGTGCTGTGATTCTTTTCAGATGGACTATTTTTGCTAGATTTACCAGAAAAGTCCACCGTTTCTTTTCGGGCTGCAATGTAAGAAACCAAGTCGTAAACCAGCCGCTTCTCCTGCTCGTTCATGTCCCGGAGAACAATCTGTTCTTCTGATTCAAGGCCTAAAATATCATCGGTTGTCGTATGAAATAGCTGTGCAAGGGCTACAAGGTATTGTGCCGTTGGTGCAGAGAGTTCCATTTCCCAAGCGTTGACGCTGGCTCGTGTGACTCCTAGTTTTCGGGCAAGGGCAGACTGTGAAAGTCCGGCATTCTCCCTTAGACGTTTGATGTTGTCCGAAATCATGTTCTCGCCTCCCTGCAATTACTTTACTATACACAAGATGATAATAAATTATCCAAAAGTGTATAGTTTTGTTGACAATCAGAAAGGCAAAGCGTACAATTGGAATACGGACGTTCTGCTATCACAGGAACCCGGTGTTGGCGAGAAATTCAAATGAGAAAGGAATCACAGGAAAATGAAACAGCGTGCTTTTTTAGCTATTGGAACAATCGTGCTTTGTGCCGGACTGCTTGCAGGGTGCGGAAAAGTCACAAAAAGTGTGGAGATTAACTACGGCGAAACATACAAAATTGAAGATGAAAAATTAGAAGGCAAAGAAAATTTGACGTGGGAAAGCGCAGACGCTGAAATTGTCGAGGTTGCGGATGATGGCACAGTGACTGCTAAAGCACCCGGCAAAGCTAAAGTTGCAATCAAAGAGAACGGAAAATCAGTTGGGGAATATACGTTTAATGTGTCGATTGTCCCGATTGAACAGATTATTTTCTCGTCGGATACTATCGAAGTGACAGATGGTGACACCGTTGCAGTGAAATATACCCTGCTCCCGCAGAATGCAAGCGACTACGGCATCACATGGACATCGGCAGATGAAACTATCGTAAAAGTGCGTAATGTAGATGAAGTAAAACTGATAGCACAGTCTGAAGGAAAGACTACCATTATTGCAACCACAGATAACGGGGTGACAGCGCAGTGCGCGGTTGAGGTTGTCCCCAAAAGTGCTTATGAACAGTTGACAAAAGATGAGAAGGAATTTGTGAACGATATTCTGCCGATTATGAGTAATTTTAAGAATCCTGCTTCAGTTCGATTTAACGCTATTTATAAGCTGTTCGATGGAAATTACACTTTAGATGTAGCGGCTCAAAATGGCTTTGGTGGCAACACCGTAACTACTTATATGTTTGATGCAAATTTGAATTATTTCCTGAAGATGGATAACTACAAAGAAACAAAGGGTAATATGAATGCAGACCTTGTAACACAGGCGGTGCATGAAAAACTGGGCTACTGATAATCTGTCCCTATAATATAAGAGGAAATCATAATGGAGTATCATTTTACAGGAACAGGTGCGTCACCGGATTTTACCTTTATTGCAGATGCAATTGTTGATAGTGTAGGCAATAGGATTTTCTATTCTACAATCAAAAAAACTAAAATTAAAGTCAAAAGCAACACAGCAGTATTGTTGATTACAACAGTAGTCGAGGGCGTAAAATCCGAACACGGCTATTCTATACGGAAATCAGATGAAGAAGCGCTGAAAGCTGCAATTGCGGAAATAGGGTTGAATGTTGCAGTAACCAAGAGACCAAAGCTTAGGATTCATTTCAAAAAGAAAACGGTTGTAGTACTTCTAGTTCTTGCCTTTGCTATTGGATGCGGTACCGCATGGCGTGTTAACAATGCCAACAATGAGAAAATACGTGCCCAAAAGGAAAATGCGGTCAATACAATTATTGAAATTGCAAAATCGTATGCGTTGGAAGATGTTTCTGTTGAACTGAGAGATATTGAGTTCGATGGGTACGAGTGGTATTATGCAGATATAACTTGCTCAAACTGGGGACAGCTTAAACCGCGTCAAATGCTGAATACATATCAAAAAATGGATGATTCTGTTGATTCTTCCGATTTGAGAGTTGGCAAGAAAAAATGGGTTTCATTAGGCGATATTCATTCTGGCGGTGATACTTATGTTGTTTATGCGTCTTCAAACACAGTGAAAAAGAACAGCGATACGATATATGATGATTATGAACATTCTGAAACGCATTTAAGCGTATCAAATCGTGGCTCTAGTTCTACGTCTGGAAAAACATCAACTTCCAACAATAAGGACAGTTACGGTCACACGAAAGGCGATGCGTTTGCGATTGCTGAAAAAGCGGTTAAAGGTAAGCTGAAGTCACCTTCGACGGCTAAGTTCTGCTCTGTGACAGAAGCCACGATTGGATGCTCTGGCAACACATGGGTTGTTCGTGGTTGGGTTGATGCTCAGAATGGATTCGGTGCAACAGTCCGAACACAGTTCGCTGTTACATTTACCTTTGCAAGCAAGGATATGTATTCACTTGACTCGTGCATTGTAACTTAATAATCTAAGCGCAAGACCGCAGACGGAACAAAAGCCGCTTGCGGTCTTTTCTTGTTTAGATGTATATTTTGGCAAAACAGAGTATACTTGCCTATTACATCCCAAAAGCCGCTGTTGTTGTAAAAATAGACTTTGTTTTAGATTTGTTTTTCAAAATGTAAATAAAGTTATTAACTTAATTTTTACATTGAGATACAATAAGGGTGGAGATAATCACAGGATGAAAGGACAGGCTTGCAGTATGGCACACATTGCTTATGTACGAGTTTCCACCGCTGAACAGAACGAGGCGCGGCAGATTGAAGCTCTCAAGAAACACGACATCGACAAGTGGTTCACGGAAAAGGTCAGCGGCAAGAACATGAACCGCCCGCAACTGGAAGCCATGCTCGACTATATGCGCGAGGGTGATACCATTTATATCCATGACTTTAGCCGCCTTGCCCGCAGTACGAAAGACCTCCTTGCTATCGTGGAACAGCTGCAAGCTAAGAAGGTGCATCTTGTATCCAATAAGGAGAATCTTGATACCAGCACCCCCACGGGAAAGCTGATGCTAACCATGATTGCAGCAATCAACGAGTTTGAACGTGAGAATCTGCTGGAACGTCAGCGGGAAGGAATAGCCATAGCAAAGGCTCAAGGCAAGTTCAAAGGCGGACAGGTCAAGCGCATTGATGATAAGACCTTCTGTGCAGCGTATGACCGTTACCAGCACCGGGAACTGAACAAGACCCAGCTTGCGGCAGAATTGAGAATCAGCCGCCCGACACTGGACAAGATGCTGAAGGACAGAGGACTGGCATAATACCACGCACCCCGCAAGGGGTGCTTTTTTGTTGGAAATACACTCCCCCGCCCAAAAACAAACCCGGAACGAATTTTTGTTAAAATGACGTGGTAGCCGTTCAATCTGTATTCGGAGAAAAAATCATGACCGATTTAATTTATACCCGGTTTGTGTTCATAGCACAGAAAAAACAAAACGATATGCGATATGGCACCGATGTGAATAAATATTCATAAATAAAGAAAAATGCAGGATATTCAAATATGAGCAATTCATATCGAGATATAGCTCAATCTCATATCTTGATATGAAATAGTGACTTAATATCGTGATATAATGCCAATTCTGTTCATAAAAATTTCACAAATTTTCCCTTGACAAGCCCGGAGAAGTGGAGTATAATTATGCACGAAAAGATTGAATATACAGTCTGAACGCCGTCAAGTTGCCTACGGCACGGTAAAGGCACACAATATCAGAACGAAAGGGGTCGTTATATGACTAATCGACAGTAGAGCTATCTTAGAATCTCGGATTACCAAAGCTGGACAGCGGGCATCTACCTTATAGATGCACCGTGCGGTAGCGGCAAGAGCAGCTTCGTCATGAATGTGCTTTATCCGTATGTCCATGCGGGTGGCAAGCGGATGATACTGTTCTCTAATCGAAGAGCATTGCTGGAACAACAAAAACGGCAAGCACAGGGTACAGACGCAACGTGCATGATTTGCCAAAAATTGGAGTACGACTTCAATCATGGCAGGGAAGCAATAGAATGGGTCGAAAGAAATTTTGATTACATTATTATAGATGAAGCACACTACCTGTTCCAAGATGCGCTGTTTAACCGCAACACAGAAATCATGCTGGATATGGTGGAACAGCTTCAGGAATCTAAAGTTATCGTCTTGATGTCTGCAACAGCGGGCTTACTGAAAAAGTATTTTGTCGGCAAGATAAAAAAGACATACCATGTACCAGCAGATTACAGTTATATTAAGACGGTATATTGTTATACTACACCGGATTCTGTCAACAAAATTTTGAATGAAGTTCCTCCGGGTGAAAAAGTGGTCATGTTTGGGGATAATAAAAAACGTCTACGGACATTGCAACGTGAATACCCGGATAGCGAATACCTGAACAGCGGGAACAAAGACGAAAGCCTAGCGTTTCGGCAGATAACGCAGAATGAGTGCTTCGGCTGTCAAATGCTATTTACTACTAAAGTTCTGGACAATGGTGTAAACCTGAAGGACAAAGCCATTAAACACATTATAATAGAACAAACCGATATGGTAGAGTTCATGCAATGTCTGGGGCGTAAGCGCGTTCAAAGTCCAGATGATACAATAACTTTGTATTTCCTTAATAGTGTTTTCAGTATTGCAGGGCGATACAAAGACTTGAAGAGAGACTTAGCGATTGTTCAACAATATCTGAATGCAAGAGCATCAGGTTATGAGCAAGGGTTCTGGAAAATCAACAGAACTGAATATATTCCTCTGATGTTCGACAATTCGCACCATCTAGTAAAACCTGCATACTACAAAGCATTAAGTGACTGTGCATTTTACAGAGATATTCTGAATAAGAAAACGTCACTTGTTCAGTAGGTCGAAGAATCCTTAAAATTAACTATCATTCCGTATGAAAGGGTTTCAAAAGATTATAAGTTGAATTATTATCTTTCTCAAAATGTCGGAAGAAAGTATTTCAAGGATGATAGAAACGAATTGATTGAAAAAATCAATCTAAGACAAGACGGACATATAAAAAGTTCGTATAAGTTGCTTAATCAGTGCCTAATGGAGGGCAATGTCGATTTTACCTTAAAAAGTGGAACTGACAACAGAAAAGTCTATTGGACGATTGAGCCAAAATAAGGATGCAGAAAATCTACGTCACCTTTAATATTAAGGGTGACGTAGAAAAACTGCACAGGCTAATCATATCAAGTATGCCCGCTGCGGTAGCCTCTAAAACGGGCATACGGATTTAAGAAGGAGACAAAAGACAGGAGGTGAAATTAGGATGAAGTCTCCAATATTTCACTATAATAAAAAAGAATCTAAGGAGAGCTATTATGTATGATTTTCTAAGTTAGAAAAGTAAAATTAGTTCATTTGACGAATTGAAAGGACTTGACTCAATTCCAGAAGGAACGGTAATTCAAGAATGGCGCGAAGGTGTTCTCGTCACATGGACAAATAATATAGACCCCGCATTAAGTAAAGGAATAGACTTCTCAAAGTGGTATATGGTTTCCGATAAGGGAGATACATACTCTATTTATACCCATATGGCTATGCGCTGTTATCCAAACCGAAAAAATGGGTATTATTATGTCAGTTTTCAAAGAGCGTGGCTCAATGGCAAAAAAGCGATTCATGTATATATAAGTCGATTGGTTCTTAGAACTTTTACGAGGCCGGAACTACTGCCGGAAAACTGGCAGTAGTTAGATGCAGCACACAAAGACGACAATCCGGCGAATAATCGGATTGATAATCTTGAGTTCTTGACCCATGTATAGAATTGTAATGCCCCGCATTTTCGTGCAGCTATGTCTGCGGTGTGGAAGAGACATAATCAGCGTGAATGAAGAAAGCAAGGTCTATTGGTCTAAAGCCGATAGACCTTTTCTCTTAGATTCAAGAAGAATACAGCCTCCCGGCGGGGTTGAATAACCATAGCCAAGTAGCAGCCAAAGGCCCCGCCGGGCAGTAAGAAAGGCCAGACAAACAAAAAATATATTTTATAGCGGGTTCAGCAGGGACTATGATAAAGGGCTGTCAGCCGTTCTAGCAGACGTTTTGACAGTCTTTTTGTCTTAGATAATGAAAGTGCCCGCATGAAAGATTGATGTGTTGTAGGGCTTGCTAGAGCCTGTTTTTGCAAACCGAAATCCAGCATAAAAACACGGCTTTGAATGTTGACTTTTTGACGATATGAAGTTATAATTTATATATCGAAATCACAGGTACAAGATACTAAAAAATCAGATGCTCTAAAAATTATAAAACGTATTATCGTTCTAAAATAAGAGAACTCGTGGCTCAGCCGGTATTTTGCGACTTTTAATCAGAGGGCCAGGGATTCGAGTTCCCTCGAGCGCACCAAAATCCCACGAAGAATCGTAAGATTCCTCGTGGGATTTTCTTTTTATACGCCATTTGCACGGTCTCTGCACGGTTTTTGCACGGTCCGCATTTTTCGTGTCAGATGGAGTAAGTCTGTGAATTACTCTGCAATTCGTGCTATTTTTTGCAATTCAGGTCAGCAAAGCCAGGCGGAGCTGTGCTTTTACGGCAGGGTCTGCGTCCTTCAGAAGCTCCAACAGTGCCGACATGGAGATGGTCGGTTCTGCTTCAACCGGGGTAGCCTGCACAGGTGTTGTTTCCTGTACGGCCTTCACATCACCGCCGGAGATCATCAGTTGATAAGCAGAGCGCAGGCTGCGCGATGGAATCGCTGAATAGCACAAAAGCATGTTGGAGTCCAGATGTAAAGAAAAAACGGCAAAGCAGGTAAAATTCACTTTACCGTTTTATAGCAATTCAACTTCTTCATGTAACAGCAACAGCGTTGAATTGCATATCGCAAATTGCTGTTTTAACGTTCCACTAATTTCTTGCCTTGCGATCAAGAAAGCACGTCTGCTAAACGCTCTACATTGAAAATATAATCGTACACTGCTATAATAAAATTGTGATATTATCACCAAAAATTCGAGATGCAAAGCGTTTGCGATTGGCAAACATTCAGGAGGAACGCATGGTAACAGGAGCCATTAAAAATAAGGTAGACAAGATCTGGACGGACATCTGGGCAGGAGGCATCACCAATCCGCTGACCGTCATTGAACAGCTGACCTATCTCATGTTCATCCGGTCACTGGACGAGAAAGAGCTTGCCACCGAAGATTTTGAGAACATGGCGGGCGAAAAGATGGAGCACATCTTCCCGGCCAGCGAAGCAGGGCAGTCCATGCGGTGGAGCCGCTTCAAGGACAAGGACTCCCGCGAAATTTTCCTGACCATGCAGCAGCGGGTGTTCCCTGCCATCAAAAAGATGAAGTATGGCCGTCTGCCGGACTTTGACGCAAACGGCGAGCTGGTGGAGATCGCAGACGACCCCACCCGCCCGGATGAGGGCAACACCGCCTTTGCGCGGTACATGGACGATGCCATGTTCCTCATTCCCACGCCGCAGGTGCTGCAAAAGATCATCACCGGGCTGGAGGATCTTTACACCCACGACATTGCCGACCTTGATATGCAGGGCGACCTGTACGAGTATATGCTGGGCAAGCTGGCAACCGCAGGGCAGAACGGCCAGTTCCGCACGCCCAAGCACATCCGTGACATGATGGTGGAGTTGGTGCAGCCCACACCGGACGACTTCATCTGCGACCCCGCCTGCGGCACGGCGGGCTTTCTGGTGTCCAGTGCGCAGTACCTCCGCACCCACTACGAGGACAGCATGACCCCGGAGCAGTGGCAGCATTTTGCCGGCCCGATGTTCACCGGCTTTGACATGGACCGCACCATGCTGCGCATTTCGGCCATGAATCTGATGCTCCACTCCATCACGAACCCGGAGATCGACTACAAGGACAGCGTGTCGAAGCAAAACTCCATTTGCAGCAAGTATACCGTCTGCCTTGCAAACCCGCCGTTCAAGGGCACCGTGGATGCCGAGAGCATCAACGACGACCTGAAAGCCGTCACCAACACCAAAAAGACGGAACTTCTGTTCCTTGCGCTCTTCCTGCGGATGCTCAAAACCGGCGGACGCTGCGCCTGCATCGTGCCGGACGGCGTGCTGTTCGGTTCCAGCAAGGCGCACCAGAGCATCCGAAAAGAACTGATTGAAAACCACCAGCTGCGGGCGGTCATTTCCATGCCCTCCGGCGTGTTCAAGCCCTACGCAGGCGTGTCCACGGCGGTGCTGGTGTTTACCAAGACCGGTGCGGGCGGCACCGACAAGGTGTGGTTCTACGATATGAAAGCCGACGGCCTCTCGCTGGACGACAAGCGCACCGAGGTGAAGGAGAACGACATCCCGGACATCATCGCCCGGTTCCAGAACCTCGACGCCGAAACCGACCGCAAGCGCACCGAGCAGAGTTTCTTTGTGCCCAAAGAAGAAATTGCCGCCAATGGGTACGATTTATCCATCAATAAGTACAAGGAGACCGAGTATGTGCCGGTGGAGTATCCCTCGACCACGGAGATCCTTGCCGACCTGCATGAGCTGGAAATGGAGATCACCAAGGGTCTGGCAGAGTTGGAGGAGATGGTGTGATGGCGAGTTTTGATGAGGTATTAAAAGACTGTACAAAACTGGGAACAAAAATTCCGACAAGTGAATATTTAGAAAGCGGCAAATACCCAATCATTGACCAAGGGCAAAATGATATTGCAGGATATTATGACTCAGATGATGGCTTGTTTGAGGATGTTCCAACCATTGTTTTTGGTGACCATACAAGAGTAGTGAAGTATGTAGATAAACCTTGCTTTTTGGGTGCAGACGGCGTAAAACTTCTTTGCCCGTTAGATAAAGACATAAATTGCAAGTATTTGTTTTACCAACTTTCATGCGCAGATATTCCAAACACAGGATACAATAGACATTTCAAATGGGTAAAGGCGTTAGATTTCAAAATTCCATCAAGCGATGAGCAAAATCATGTTGTTGAAGTGCTAGATAAAGTAACCGAGTTGATTTCTCTTCGCAAGCAGCAGCTTTTCAAACTGGACGAGCTGGTAAAGGCACGGTTTGTGGAGATGTTTGGGGACCCTGTTTATAATGAGATGCATTGGGAAACAAAAAGACTGATTGATATATGTCGGACCATTGTAGATTGCCCTCACTCGACACCGCACTATACAACAAAAGATACTGGATATAAATGCATACGAACTTCCGCTGTTAAAAAGAATAAAATATTATGGGAGAAAGTCGAGTGTATTTCAAAACAGGAGTATGAAGAGCGAATCAAAAGAAAACGACCCGAAAAAGGGGACGTTATTTACACAAGAGAAGGCGCAATACTGGGAATTGCTGCTGTAATTGACAGAGACTATAATGTAGCATTAGGACAACGTTCAATGCTACTATCGCCGGATATTTATAAATGTACACCTTGCTTTTTAAGCATGGCAATGAACTTTGATTCTTTTTTAGGAAAAGCACTGGGCGGAGTAAGCGGATCTGCATCGCCACACATCAATGTTGGTGACATTAAAGCACTTGAAATTATTGCACCACCGAGTGAAATTCAAAACCAATTTTCAACCTTTGTGGAGCAGGTAGACCAGCAGAAGCAGACCGTACAGCAGAGCCTTGAGAAACTGGAACTGCTGAAAAAGGCACTGATGCAGGAATATTTTGGGTAACTCCCCCAGTCGCCTGACGGCGACAGCCCCCTCAGAGAGGGAGCCTTTGACGTGGCGGTGCCGAAAAGCCTCCCTCCTTGAGGGAGGTGGATGCGAGCGAAGCGAGCAGACGGAAGGAGTTTACATGTAAAATGCTACCAGACTTTAGGTAAAAGGGTGTGCAACAGTAGATTTTAGCAGTATAATGGAAGAAAAAGGAAGTGCCATGCTGTATGTCAGAAGCCATTTGGGGTGCAATTATTGGATCGGTCGGCGTTGTAGTAGTAGCAGTTATCAATGGAGTTTTTGGATTGATAAAAAAGCCGGAGAAAGACAGTAAGAAAAAGTCTGAGGATAAAATAAGCGTCAATCAAACAGTCTCAGGCAATAACAATACTGTAATTGGAGTGCAAACAGATAAACAGGAGAAATAACAATGAGTGAAAATCTTGAAGTTAATCAAAATGCAGCTTTTGGTTCCCACCATAATACTTTCGCTGGCACAGTAAACAATTATGGTGTCCCCGCTGAGAATGTTGCAGGAATGGTAATCGAACAAACTTTCAAGCTGTTTCACCAGTACTTCCCTCTATTACAAAAAGAAGCTTTAGAAGAAGTGCATAGAATGCTTCAAGAAAAATTGAAGAATATTCCCCCAGAAGATATTGTTCAACCTAGTCCAAGAATTGCAATCCCTTCATTGCAAAATGCGAGTATCACAGAAGAAAGTGAAGTAAGAGAACTCTACGCCAGTCTGCTTGCAAACTCAATGAACAAAGTTGTCAAAGATGGTGTTCATCCTGCATTTGTTGAAATTATAAAACAACTTTCGCCTGATGAGGCTAAGATTTTGCGGTATATGAGTATTTTCTCTTCTGTGCCAACAATTTCATTACGAGCTGAAAATAAAGACCAGTCTGGAATAACCGTTATCAATTGTTTCTCAAACATTGGAGAATTGATGAAATGCGAAAAGCCATATGACATTGGAAAATACTTTGATAATTTGGAAAGATTGGGCGTGATAAGAAGAAGTGGTGCTTTTGAATCTTTTACAGACAAAAGTATCTATGAGCCATTAAAAAGCCATGAATTTATCAAAGAAAAAGAACATAGTATTCAAAATTCTTTGGATCGTAATATACCAAACATTTTAGAAGGCTTTGTTGAAATCACAAGTTTCGGACGTGCTTTTTGTGACACTTGCGTCACAGTTGAATTGAATATAACTATTGCAACTTGACATTACAGAAAGGAGCCCTCCTCATGTCCAACTTCTCCTATCTCTCCACCCGCCCCGAATATTCCCTCTTCGCCAATTCTGCCATCGAGGCCGAGAAAGTGTTCTCCACCTCCCCGGCGATGTGCGCGGTGGGGTGCCGGAAGGCGTTGGAGCTGGCGGTGAAGTGGGTGTATGCGGCAGACAAAACCATCACGATGCCCTACAAGGACAACCTGCAATCCCTGCTGCATGAGCCGAGTTTCCGGTTCGCAGTGGACCGCAATGTGTGGAGCGTGCTGCCCAGCATCGTGAAGGCGGGCAATCTGGCGGTACATACGGGGCATAGTGTGTCGGCGGCGGATGCAGTGTTCAGCCTGCGGGGGCTGTTCGACTTCATCCAGTGGGTGGATTACTGCTACGGCACGGACTATGTGGAGCGCTCCTTTGATGAAACAGCCATCCCCGGCGAAAAGGTAGCACTGGACGAAAAGAAGATCCGGGAACAGGAAAGCCTGCTGACCCAGAAAGATGCCGAGTTGGAAGCCTTGCGCAAGCAGGTGGAGAGCCTTTCGGCGGCATACACAGCCAGCAAACAGCAGAACCAGCAGAGCCGCAGTTTCACCGCCGCCGACCTGACCGAGGCCGAAACGCGGCGGAAGATCATCGACATCGACCTCAAGGCCATGGGCTGGAAATTCACCGGGCCGGACGCCGATGTGCGCACCGAGTACGAAGTGGACAACATGAACGGCGTGCTGGGGCAGAAGGGCTATGCGGACTATGTGCTGATGGGCAAGGACGGCTTGCCGCTGGCGGTCATTGAAGCCAAGCGCAGCACCAAAGACCCCAACATCGGGCGCAAGCAGGCTCAGCTTTATGCAGACTGTCTGGAGCAGAAGTTTGGCCGCCGTCCGATGCTGTTTACCACCAACGGCTACACCACCTATTTCTGGGATGAGCAGAGCGGCCCGCAGCGTGCTGTGAGCGGGGTGTTCTGCAAGGACGACTTGCAGAAGCTGATGAACCGCCGCGCCGAGAAAAAGCCGCTGGACACCATCGAAATTGACGATAAAATCACCGACCGCTACTACCAGAAAAACGCCATCCGGGCAGTCTGCGCCCATATTACGCAGGGCTTCCGGCGCAATCTGCTGGTCATGGCAACGGGCACAGGCAAGACCCGCACCGCATCCAGCCTGACCGATGTGCTGAGCCGGGGCGGTCATGTGACCAACGTGCTCTTTCTGGCGGACCGCACCGCGCTGGTCAAGCAGGCAAAGGACGACTTCAAGAAGTATCTGCCGGACCAGTCGCTGTGCAATCTGTGCTCCTCTAAGGACGATAAGGCCGCGCGCATCGTGTTTTCCACCTATCCCACCATGCTCAACGCCATCGACAACGCCAAGACCAAGGACGGCGTGCCGTTGTTTTCGCCCGCCCACTTTGACCTTATCATCGTGGACGAGAGCCACCGCAGCATTTTCAAGAAATACCGCGCCATTTTTGATTATTTCGATGCCGTTCTGGTTGGCTTGACCGCCACCCCGAAAACCGATGTAGACCGCAACACCTACGACTTTTTCGAGATGGAACACGGCATCCCCACCTACGCCTACGATTACGACACGGCGGTCTACACCGACCATGTGCTGGTGCCTTACTACAACTACGAGGTCAAGACGAAATTCACAGAAGAGGGCATCCACTACGACCAGCTTTCACCGGAGGATAAGGCCCGCTACGAGGACGATTTTGCCGAGGACGACACCCTGCCCACCTTCATCCCGTCCGAAAAGCTGAATAAGTTCATCTTCAACGCCAACACCGTGGACACGGTGCTGCAAGACCTGATGGAACGCGGCATCCAGACGGCGGGCGGCGACCGCATCGGCAAGACCATCATCTTTGCCCAGAACAAGCGCCATGCGGAGTTTATCCGGGAGCGCTTTGGCAAGCTCTACCCGCAGCTGGAGACCCAATACCCGGGTTTCATCCAGCGGGTGGTCTGCGATGATGCCTATGCGCAGTCCATTATTGACGACTTCAAGCAGCCAGACAAGCCGCCGTTTATTGCGGTCTCGGTGGATATGATGGACACGGGCATCGATGTGCCGGAGTGCGCGAATCTGGTGTTCTTCAAAAAAGTACGCAGCAAAACGAAGTTCTGGCAGATGATCGGCCGTGGTACGCGGCTCTGCCCATCTCTTGCCTGCGTGGATGCCATCGACGGCGACTATACGGGCAAACGGCGTTTTCTGATCTTCGACTACTGCGGCAACTTTGAATTTTTCCGTCAGAAGCCCAACGGCTATGAGGGCACGGACACCAAGAGCCTGTCCGAGAGCATTTTCTGCAAGCAGGTGCGGATCGCCGCCGCGCTGCAGGATGGAGCCTATGGGGACGAAAAACACCAGAACTGGCGTAAAATTTTAACAGAAACCTGCCGTGCCGAAGTAGGAGCGTTGAACCCGGAGCTGGTATCTGTGCGGCTGCACCGACAGGCCGTGGAACACTATCAAAAGCCGGAAGCCTTTGTCAGCCTGACCGAAACGGACAAGGGTACTCTGATGAAAGAGGTGGCACCGCTCATCTCGCTGGACGACAAAGATGAAGCCGCCAAGCGGTTCGATAACTTTGTGTATGGCTTGCTGCTCTGTGAACTGGAAGGTCTGCCGGGGCTGGGCCGCGCCCAGAAACAGCTGCGCAGCACGGCGGCAATGCTGGAAGGAAAAGCTACCATCCCGCAGGTGCAGGCAAAGCTGCCGCTCATTCGGGAGGTGCAGACAGACGAATTTTTGACCTCGCATGATTTGCTCCGCTTTGAGGAAATGCGGCAGGAACTGCGGGAACTTATCAAGTTTCTGGTGGAGGGCGGCGAGGGGCAAAAGCCTGTCTACACGGCCCTTGCCGACCCGGTACTGGAACAGACCGAGGGCAAAGCGCTGGATTCCGGCTACGATTTTGGCGAGTACCGGGAACGTGTGAACCGCTACATCATGGAGCACCGCAGCGATACGCTGGCCATCCACAAGCTGACCCAGAACATTCCGCTTTCCCGGGGTGACTATACCGAGCTGGAACATATCTTCACCTGTGAGCTGGGCAGCAAAGAGGACTATGCACGGGAGTTTCGGGATACACCCTTTGGTCTGCTGGTGCGTAAAGTGGCAAAGCTGGACCACGATGCTGCCATGCAGGCATTTTCAAAATTTATCAATGACGAATCGCTGAATGCAAAGCAGATCGCATTTGTGCAGAAGGTCATTCATTACATCGAGCAGAACGGTTATGTGGAAAGCAAAGCGGTGCTGATGAAACCACCCTTTGACCAACCCATCCTGTTTACCCGCCTGTTTGATGGCAAAACAGGGAGTGAACTGATGGATACGATCAATTCGGTGAAAGAAAATGCCACCCATGTGACGGCATAAAGTAGTGGAATGTACTGATAAAAACCGGTATAATTCAGGACTATCGAAAAATGAATATCCTGCAACGCAGTATGGCAAGTCAGGGAATTTTGAACGATACGCAAACGACTCTGGCTGATTACCTGATGAGCATCGCACAAATTTCCGTGGAGGATGCCGGAGCGATTTATATCGAGTTGAGCAGCATCCGCGGAAATTTTATGGCAAACATTATTCTGCGCATGATTGAAAATTATCACTTCCTGCCTGATATGGCGCAGAAACTGAAAAACAAACAAGCACTGGTGGAAAGCGTAATTGCAAATGAACAGCTGGAGCCTTCCATTACGTCGCCCATCAAAGATGTGTATGATGACCTTGTCAACAGCAAACTGGATATGATCGAGGGCCTCGTGCCGATCTCTGCCATCCAGTATGATGCTAAGATGCAGGAAGCAGAAAGACTTTAAGGGGAGTGCGACTTGTAGGATTGCTTTAAATTATCGAGTTAATCCGCAGGCCGAATAGATTCCCTCGAATCGAATAAAAACGAAAAAATGCCCGCTCACCGTGGAGATCCGGCTCCATCTGTGGGCGGGCATATCCAATAAAACACCAGGATACTATTATGCTTTTCGTAGTTCAGCTGGGATCTTGTTCTGGCTCAGATATCCCACAGGGAGGGCGCAGAGGTGGAAACTGCGGCGGCACCTGCGCGCATGGCGGCCATGACGTCGGCTTTGTCCCGCAGCAGGCCGCCTGCAATGACAGGCACCTGTGTGCGGGCGCTGATCTCGGCGATGACCCGGGGCATGATGCCGGGAAGGATCTCGACAAAATCCGGCTTGCCCTGCTCCAGCTGACCGGACAGGCTGGTCAGCGAGAGGGAATCCAGAATGAATGCCCGCTGGACGGTCAGCAGGCCGCGGTGGCGCGCCCGGCGGATCAGGGTCGGGTGGGTGGAGATGATGCCGTCCGGGCGGCACAGGGCGTTGAGGGAGTCCACCGCGATCTCCCGCGACGAAAGGCCGTCCACAAGGTCGATGTGAACCACGGCCAGTTTTCCGGCATCATGTATGCGGTGCACCAGCCCGTCTACGGTGAGCAGGGTGCTTGCCAGCAGAAAAACGGCGCTGCAGGGCGAAGCCAGCGCAGCAGTCAGGGATTCGTCCGTTTTCACGGCGGCGATCACCGGTTCGTTCAACAAAGTTTCAGCAAGAGGATGCATTGGATAAGACTCCTTTTTTATCAATTACTTGATTTATATTATTCTACAAAAAAGCCGCCATGTAAATAAGTTACACGGCGGCTGTAATGTAAAATCTAGGTTTTATCAGAATGTGGTTGCAATCAGCTCACCGCCGCCCAGAATGGTAGTAGTATTGGAACAGCTGATCATTACAATAAACATTGCATTTATCAGACCTGCAATGTACGGATTGCGGGTGCGTTTGTAGATGATGCGGGACATGATGGGCGTGACAAACAGAAGAACCATACAGGGAAACAGCCAAATGGGACCAATGCGCTGGCCTTCGGTCAAACCATAAAGCTGATAACCCGTTGCATAGAAGTAGATATATTGACTTGCAACCACAAAAATAGCACCAAGCGCATTAAAGAATGCAAAAATCAAGATGTTGCCATTTTTTCCGCCAATGGTGTTGTAGTTGAAGCAATTTGCCGAGATCGAGTTCATAACGTAGAACAGCAGGAAGAATGGCAGATAGCGAAGTGCGATCAGCACTTTATCAGCGCCGAAGGTTTTGAACGCAACGACATACATCCGATAATCAACTTGGAAGAAATAGTGTGCTGCAAAAACAAGGCCGAACGAAACAACGATCACGATAACAGCGAGGGCAATGGTCTTCCACAGCTGCTCCAGATTCAAATACAGACCCGCTCTTCGAGCACTCCAACCGTGTTTTTTTCCATAAGCACCGTAAAAAACAGCAGAGCAGAATATTGCAAAGACGCCGCAAAGAGCAGCCCATGTACCGATCGTCAGGGGGCCGGTCTGCACAAAGAAGTTTGTTGTCTTTGAGTAAACGGTATTCATGCAGAACAAAAAGCTTGCACCAGAAAAAACTGCACCGATAATCAGCAGAACCCAGTACCATGCCTTGGCTCCGCTGTCCTGCACAGGGGCTGGCTGTACAATTTCACCACTGCGGAGAGCGGAAAATACGGGAGTATCAAGCAGAACCAGCGTGAAACTGACCATGAAGATCAAAAGACCGATCACGCCGAGGCTGTTGAACACCGCTTTAATGGGCCAGATCTGATCGCTGGCAGGCAGGGGCTTTGGAGTGCCGAGCGTTGTATCAAAAAAATCAACGGCATAGCCGACACAAGTAGTAGAAAAAGCAACGAGAGGATGGATCATGTTCGGCCGATAAATCACGCGATAAGCGGTCTTTCCATCAAAATCGCGCGTATAATATTTGCCGCCTTCTGCGATACCGGCAAAGCCGTCCTCATTAAAATTCAGGAATTTTTTAGCACCATCTGTTTCCATGAAGGCTGCCGGATTGGTCAGCATATTTCCAGCGTCATCATAAGTTCCAAAGTAAAAGTCATCATGGGTACTGGCAATAATGCCTACACTGCGTGAGCCGTAATCTCCGCTATGATCACCGCCGGTGTCATCCTGCCAGTCACCAGCCTGCTGCAGAACGGCAGCAATCAAAGGAGTTTCCCGGGAATTATCGATCTCTACCGCCATATTAGCAGCTGTACCGCCGCTGGAATGGCCTGTAACGCCAATACGAGCTGTGTCAACGTACGGAAGGCTTGCAATAAGCTGAACTGCACCATCGACACCCACAGCACCATCGTAAAGTTCTGCAATCGACAGGCTTTCCGAGTCGCCATGACTGTGCAGATCAAGTGCCAGCACCACATATCCCCGGCGAGCCAGCTCAATACTATACAAGTCCTGCATTTCTTTGTTGTTATACCATCCTTCGATTGTAACAACACCCGGCGCTGGTGTGTCTTTGGTTGCATTCTGTGGAATGTAAAGGTATGCGGCCAGCTGGTGTCCAGAGGGACTTTCCCAGCTCATTTCCTTGATCCTGATCCCACCAGAAGTTTGTACAGCGGACGCTACGATGGCACTTACAAGGCAAAGAATCAGTGACAGGCACAACCAGAATTTGCTGTTTTTCAACCTACCTTTTTGATGCGACATGCTTGGGACCTCCTTTTTGAATCTGATTTTTCCGTAATAAAAATGGGGACACACTGCATCTGGACGATACAGTGCATCCCCATCTCACTTCTCTTGGGATGCTTCTAGTATAGCGTTTTGTAACAAAATGTCAATAGAAAATAAACAATTAAAAAATATTTTGTGCGCGAACTATAAAGTCAGACGAAAATCATCAATGCTCTGCCCAGTCGCAGCTGCGGCCAACAGCCTTGTGCCAGCCGGCCAGCAGACGGGTGCGCTCGGCCTCGTCCATCTGCGGGGCAAAGGTCATATTGCAGTGCCACAGGCTGCGGATCTCGTCCCGATCCTTCCATACGCCGGTGGCAAGGCCCGCCAGATAGGCAGCGCCCAGAGCGGTCGTTTCCCGGATGGCCGGGCGCAGCACGGTCTTGTTCAGGATGTCGGCCTGGAACTGCATCAGGAACTGGTCGCGGGATGCACCGCCATCCACCTTCAGCGAGGTGATGGGCACGCCGGTGTCCTTTTCCATAGCAGCCACAAGATCGGCGCTCTGGTAGGCAATGGATTCTTCCGCCGCGCGGATGATGTGGTTCTGGGTGGTGCCGCGGGTGATGCCCACGATGGCACCGCGGGCGTACATATCCCAGTACGGTGCACCCAGACCAGTAAAGGCCGGCACGATGTAAATGCCGCCGTTATCCGGCACCTTCTGGGCATAGTATTCCGCATCGCGGCTTTCCTGGATCATGCGCAGGCCATCGCGCACCCACTGGATGACGGCACCGCCCACAAAGACGCTGCCCTCCAGCGCATACTCCACCTTACCGTTCAGGCTGATGGCAATGGTAGAGATCAGGCCGTTCCGGCTGCGGCAGATGGCGTCGCCGGTGTTCATCAGCAAAAAGCAGCCGGTGCCGTAGGTGTTCTTGGCCTCGCCCTTGCCAAAGCAGCTCTGTCCGAACAGCGCAGCCTGCTGGTCACCGGCAATGCCGGCCACCGGGATCTGCACACCGCACAGATCGGTGGTGCCGTAGACCTCGCTGGAATCCGTCACGCGGGGCAGGATGCAGCGCGGGATATCCAGCGCTTTGAGCAGGGTGTCGTCCCAGTCCAGCGTGCGGATGTTATACAGCATGGTGCGGCTGGCGTTGGTGCGGTCGGTGACATGCACTCTGCCGCCGGTCAGCTTCCAGACCAGCCATGTGTCCACAGTGCCGAACAGGATCTCCCCTGCCTCGGCGCGCTCCCGCGCACCGGGCACATTGTCCAGGATCCACTTGATCTTCGTTGCGGAGAAATAGGCATCGGGCATCAGGCCGGTGTTCTCCCGGATGTAGTCTGCCATGCCGGGCTGCTGCAGCAGTTCATCCACCAGCGGAGCCGTGCGGCGGCACTGCCAGACGATGGCGTTATAGATGGGGCGGCCGGTGGCCTTTTCCCACAGGATGGTGGTCTCCCGCTGGTTGGTGATGCCAATGGCGGCGATATCGTGGGCATCGACACCGCTCTGGGCCACCACCTCGTTCATGACTCCATACTGGGTGGACCAGATCTCCATGGGGTTGTGCTCCACCCAGCCCTGCTGCGGATAGATCTGCTCAAACTCGCGCTGCTGCACCGCAATGATATTCTGCTCATTGTCGAACAGGATGGCACGGCTGCTGGTGGTTCCCTGATCCAGCGCCAGAACATATTTTGTACTCATGCTTTTGCTCCCTCCGTATCGTTTCAGGAGTGTGTATCACAGATTTCGCGTCGCCACAACGTCCACGCCGGTGCCGCACACATCTGCCAGCACCACCTGCCCGGTGCGGACGGGGGCGTGCAGGGTGACGCGGTCCAGCGCAGCCATGACCTCGGTCATCTTCTCTTTGGGCACAGCCTGCGCAGTCTTTACCGGGCAGCGCGGATACAGCCCACCCTCCGCCCGCACCGTGCTGGTGATGATGCGGGTGGGATGGGTCAGCTCTTCCCTGCCGTAGGCGGCACCGTTGGGGCAGGCGTTTCCAGTTACATTATAATCATTTTCCGGGTCTACCTGCAAGTGGCAGCCGCAGGGACAGCAGATGCAAATGACTTCTTTGATGCTGCTCATTCTGCAATAACCTCCTCTACCGCAACGGTCAGCGGGCCGTCTGCTTTTTCCAGCAGGACTTTGGGCAGTGCGATGTGCTCCATCTCGCCGGGAGCCATGCGCTGGCGCTTGAACCGGGCCAACTGCCTGCCGCCGCAGGTCACGGTGATCTGGCTGGGGCCGTAGTTCTGCCGCACACGGAAGGAAATGTTCACGCTCCTGTCCACATCAGCGGGGCGCACCCGCTGCGGCACGGTGTAGCCCACGCCATTGCCCGGCACAAGGTCAAGCACAACCGTATCGGAGGCTTCGCCCTTCAAAACATAGGCCGCCGCAGAAGCACCGGCCAGGTCGCTTTCGCCCGAAACGAAGTCCACCAGATCATGCACGTGCACCACGTTGCCGCAGGCGAACACGCCGGGGATGCCGGTCTCCATATTCTCGTAGACCACTGCGCCCTTGGTGTGAGGGTCCATGGGGATGCCCGCCTGCCGGGTCAGCTCATTTTCCGGGATCAGGCCAACGCTGAGCAGGATGGTGTCCACATCAAATTCCATCTCGGTGCCCGGGATGGGGCGGCGGTTTTCGTCCACCTTGGCAACGGTGGCCTTTTCCACGCGGGCCTTGCCCTGAATATCCACGATGGTATGGGACAGATACAGGGGGATGTCGAAGTCCTGCAGGCACTGCACGATGTTGCGGGTCAGGCCGCCGGAATACGGCATGACCTCCACACAGGCCAGTACTTTGGCACCTTCCAGCGTCATGCGGCGGGCCATGATCAGGCCGATGTCGCCGCTGCCGAGGATGAGCACCCGCTTGCCTACCAGATAGCCCTCCATGTTGACATAGCGCTGGGCAGCACCGGCGGTGTAGATACCGGCGGGGCGGGTACCCGGGATGCCAATGGCACCGCGGGTGCGTTCCCGGCAGCCCATGCAGAGGATGATGCTTCTGGCTTCCAAGATCTGATAGCCCTTTTCCCGGCTGACGCAGTGGATCTTTTTGTCCGGGGTGACGTCCAGCACCATCGTGCCCAGCTCCACCCGGACACCGGTGGAGCGCAGCAGTTCAATGCAGCGGCCTGCGTATTCCGGGCCGGTGAGCTGCTCGCCAAAGCGGTGCAGGCCGAAGCCGTTGTGGATGCACTGGTTCAGGATGCCGCCCAGCTCGTTGTCGCGCTCTAAGATAAGGATATCGCGCAGACCATGCTGCCATGCGCTGTAAGCTGCGGCAAGGCCTGCAGGGCCGCCGCCGACGATGACCAGATCAATCATGGTGCTCTCCCTCCTGCTTGGTTTCGCACAGTAAGACGTTGGTGCCGGCCTTATCCTGCAGCACGTCCAGCGGACGGATGCCCAGCGTTTTGCTGATCAGCTCCAGCACCCGCGGCCCGCAAAAGCCGCCCTGACAGCGGCCCATACCGGCACCGCAGCGGCGCTTGACACCGTCAATGGTGGTGGCAGGGATCTCTTCGTGCAGAGCGTCCAGAATTTCGCCCTCGGTGATCGTCTCGCAGCGGCAGATCACGCGGCCATAGGCGGGTTCCTTTGCAATGAGCCGGGCTTTTTCTTCGGGCGGAAGCTCCTTGAAGCGCACCCGGGTGCGGCCATCCCTGTAATCCGCCTTGGGGGCGGGCAGATCGCCGTGAGCTTCCAGAATTTTGACGGCTTCTCTGGCAACGGCCGGTGCACTGGAAAGGCCGGGCGATTTCATGCCCGCCAGATCGATGAAGCCGGGTGCGCCTTCCGCTTCGCCGATAACGAAGTCGCCCGTGTCCACATTGGCACGGACACCCGCAAAATTGCGGATGGACTCGCTGAAGCGAATGTTCGGCACGCTGCGGCGCGCTGCGGCGCTGACGAAGGCCAGCCCGGCGGCGGTGCAGGCGGTATCGTCCCCTTCCACGGGGTCGGCGTTCGGGCCGACGATCAGGTTGCCGTGGACGGTGGGGGCCACCAGAACGCCCTTGCCGTTTTCGTTGGGGCACTGGAAGATGACGTGATGCACACGGCTGCCCTCGGATTTATCCAGCAGGTAGTATTCGCCCCGGGTGGGCTGGATGGTAAATTTGTGGGGTGCGGCCATATCGTGCACGGCCTGCGCCGAGATGCCTGCCGCATTGATGATATAGCGCGTTTCCACAATTCCGGAGGGGGTGGTCAGCGCCCAGCCGCCGGCGGTCTTTTCGATGCGGGTCACATGGCAGCTGCGGTGCAGCTCCACGCCGTTGCGCACAGCCACTTCTGCCATTGCCAGCGCAAACTCCCACGGGCTGACGATGGCGGCGCTGGGCGCATACAGCGCGCCAACGACAGTGGGGGCCAGATTCGGTTCCATGGCAAGCGTTTCCTCTGCGGAAAGCAGCCGGATGCCCGGCACGCCGTTGGCGATGCCGTTCTCATACAGTTTCTGCAGGTGGGGCAGCTCTTCCGGGCTGAGGGCCAGCACCAGACTGCCGCACTGCAGGTACGGCACATCCAGCCGGGCGCAGATCTCCTTGGCCAGTGCGGACCCCTCCACGTTGAGCCGCGCCATCCGGGTGCCCGGTTCGGGGTCGTAGCCAGCGTGCAGAATGGCACTGTTGGCCTTGGTGGTGCAGTCGGCCACGTCATTTTCAGCCTCGAAAATGGCGGTCTGCAGCGGGTAATGGGACAGCTCATAGGCGGCTGCCGCACCAATGACACCGCAGCCGATAATTGCTACATCCAGCATAAAAACCTCCTGATCGCTCCGTTTGCCGAATAAAAGAAAAAGAGCAGGACAAACAAAAGGGCCTTTCGACTCTCCCCTTGCTTGTTCTGCTCGATCCTCTGAACAAACTTTTATTGTCTTTATGATAATGCGATCTGCACAAGATGTCAAGCATTTGTTGAAAATTTAAAGCTCATTTTTACCTGTGCGGCTTTTTCCTGCTCTTTGCGGGCGCGGAGGCTTTTGGCAGAGCACGGCCTGCAGCGCTGCGCCCGGCCACAAGGCCGGAGCCGAACGCCCAGTGCAGGTTAAAACCGCCGCAGCTGCCTGCGCAGTCCAGCGTTTCGCCCACAAAGTAAAGGCCCGGACAGCCCTTGAACTGGAAGTGCTGATCCACCTCCCGCAGGGCCAGCCCGCCGCCGGTGGTCTGGGCCTGCTTCCAGCTGCAGGGGGTCAGCCCCTCAAAGCGCCAGTGCTTGGCGGTGTGGGCCAGCTTCTGCCACTGTGCGGCGGTGAGCACGGCAGGCGCGTCGCTGTCCTGCAGCCCGGCGGCAGACCACACAGTACGGCCCAGCTTCTGGTTCAGCAGGCCCAGCCAGAAGTCAGCGGCGCTGCCCCCTGCCGTCTGGGCGGCGTGGGCCGCAAACAGGCTGGCAAGTGCGGTTTCGTCCACTGCCGGGAAGAGGTCCAGCTCCACAGCAGGAGCCTTGGGGCCGCGGCCCGGGGCCAGCAGGCCGGACAGCTGCATGATGCAGATGCCGGAAAGGCCGTAATCGGTGAACTGTACCTCGCCGTTCTCGCAGGCAAGCACACGGGCACCGTCCAGCAGGGATGCTGCTGCCTTGGCACGGATGCCAGCCAGCGCTTTGCGGGGCTTTGCGCACTGCAGGGCGGTCAGGCAGGGGTACAGCGGCTCCACCCTGCCGCCGCACTGGGCGGCGAACCGGGTGCCAAAGCCGTCGGTGCCGAACTGCGGCCCTGCCTCACCGCCCATGGCGCAGATGACGGCATCGGCGCGCAGCGTTTCGGCAGAGCCGCCTGCCGTCTCGAACTGTACGGCGTAGCCGCTGCGGCTCTGGTTCAGGGTGCGCACGGTGCAGCCGGTGCGCAGCTGCACATGGTGCTGCGCAAGGTGATGCTCCAGCAGGGCCAGCACGTCCGCCGCCTGATTGGAGTACGGATACACCCGGCCCGCCTCGTCGGTGCGGGTGTAAAGCCCCAGCGCACGGAACCAGCGCAGCGGGTCGGCGGTATTTACGGCATCCAGCAGCGGACGAAGTGCTGCCGGGTCGGCAGTGAAATACAGCTCCGGTGCAATGCCGGTGTTATCCAGATTGCAGCGGCCATTGCCGGTGGCAAGCAGCTTTTTGCCCGGCTTCGGGTTGCGCTCCAGCACAATGACCTGTGCAGCGGGGGCACTTTGTGCCGCCGCCAGCGCGGCTGCAAGACCGGCGGCACCGCCGCCCAGAATGAGGATGTTCGGCATCCGGACACCTGCCTTTCTCAGTAGAATTTTAGGATCTGTCTTCATAAGCGGGGTGCTGTGCTTATGAAAACGGCTTTTTGTATCATTGTAGCAGAACCCTGCCGGAAACGCAACGAAGAGGCAGCTTTCCGTGCAGGTCTTTTTGCGCGGGGGCAGCAGGTATAAATGGCCCGGTCTGACAGATACTAGTGCTGCAGGCATTTTTAAGGAAACGGAGGAGCAAAAACATGAAAGCAACAGGAATCGTGCGCCGCATCGACGAGCTGGGCCGGGTGGTGATCCCCAAGGAGATCCGCCGCACCCAGCGCATCCGCCGCGGCGACCCGCTGGAGATCTTCACCACGGGCGACGGCGAGGTGATCTTTAAAAAGTATTCGCCCATTGGCGAGATGAACGCAGTAGCGGCCCAGTATACCGAGGTGCTCAGCAAAAGCTTTGCGCTGACCGCACTGGTGGCCGACCGTGACCGCATCCTTACGGTGAGCGGCTCTGGCCGGCGGGAGCTGGCCGACCGCAGCATCAGCCAGCCGCTGGAAAAGCTGATGGATGGCCGCAGGCTGTACCAGAGCGAGGGCATTGCCGAAAAGTGCATCCTGCCCTGCGAAGGCTCGCCCCGGGTGGTGCTGTGTGCCGCACCCATCATTGCGGCAGGCGATGTGACCGGCGTGGTGGCCCTGCTGACCGAAGACCGCACGGCCACGCCGGATGCCGCCCAGCTCAAGGCCGTGAATGTGGCAGCGGCATTTCTGGCAAGGCAGATGGAAGAGTAAAGAACATGCCGGAGCGCTTTCCTTATAATAAGGAGGGCGCTTTCTTCGTTTATGACAGAATTATGAATCTTTTAAAACATTTTTCCAAGGGGCTTGACAGCACCGGAAAATTGGCTATAATGGTCTTAGCACTCAGGAACAAGGAGT
>ERZ772851.1140-NODE-1140-length-27452-cov-5.076395_pt1 | contig 27452 bp, 19 predicted proteins | sample MGYA00512137_ERZ772851 | MGnify/ENA primary metagenome ERZ772851 (study PRJEB29015, sample SAMEA2737663) | human gut metagenome | biome: human gut; feature: human-associated habitat; material: faeces | place: China | collected 2012 ... | reverse complement strand
TAGGTTGTAAGGACTACGATGATGACATCGACAATCTGCAAACACAGATTGACGCTGTAAAGGTGTCACTCGAGGAGTTGCAGACAAAGGTTAACAGCGGTTCCGTTATAACAAATGTTGTGAAAGGAGAGAACGGAATTACTGTGACGCTTAGTGACGGCAAAAGCTATGAACTGACTAATGGTAAAAATGGTGCGGATGCTGATGTTTGGACGATTGGTGAGAAAGATGGCTATTGGTACAAAAATGGTGTGAAAACCGAATATAAAGCTGTCGGAGTAGATGGAGCACCCGGTGCTGCCGGACCGGCTGGTGGAGAAGGTACACCCGGTGAAAACGGTAAGTACTATGTACCTAACAAAGAAACTGGCTGTTTTGATATTTATCAGGATGGTAAATTGGTAGAAGCAACAGATATTAGTTGGAAAACCGCAGCATCTGAAGGTGGAGTTACTGCTGTTCTTAATGGTAATGTATTGACACTTCAAGGAGTTGAAGGAGCACCGGATGGTATAGCAATAGACATCACTTCAGGCATTGCTTTATCTTCTATCGCATTCATTCCTGATGTAGTAAGTACAGATGTTCCTTATGCAACTACTAGTAAGCCTTTCTATCATATCGAGAGTTATTTAAATGAAGCTAAGTTTAATACTACTAGTGGCGAATTCATTGCACAGAAAGATTGGGGTAAATCAAATGTTGTGGCATTGAATTATCGCTTGAATCCGGAAGATGCAAATGTTGACGGAAAAACTGTATTCGGCTTTATCGATCGTAAAGTGAAAACCCGTGCAGTTGGTGACAAGAAAGTGTTGCTGAATGTTGACGAGACGAAGGTGGCGGATGGTGTTGTAACTATCGGAACAACAATTAATCCGAATGCATTGGCTCAAAATGCTGAATATAATATTGCTGCTTTACAGGCATGGTATGGTCAAAAACCAATGACATCTGATTATGTATATGCTACATCTAGCGAGATTGACTTGGTACTTGCTGATAGCGTAAAAACTAAGGAAGGTGACGATGCTGCTATTACTTTCTATGAGCGTACAAAATCTATCAATAAAGATGGTGAATCAGATGATTTCATCAAACAGTTTGTTGCATTGGACGCTGCTGCAAACGCTACATTTAAATATGATGCTACTATTAATTTGAAAGATTATGTAGGATTGTATTCTAATGATAAAGATAATTGGTTGGCAGCATTGGGATTCAAAGGCATGAGTTATGAATTCTCAATACCTGAGAACTATTTGGCTGAAGATGACGAAAAGACAAATCAACAATGGTTTATCGTAAAAGAAGGAGAAAACATTGCCGGTAACGGTGTTATTAAAGTTAATCCTGAAGTGAAAAACGGAACTCCGGCTATCGGACGTACTCCTGTTGTTAGAGTAGACGCTTTCTTAACTAGCAATGCAGGTGAAAAGAAACTCGTAGCTTCATCTTATATCAAATTGGAGATTACAGAAACATCTCAGGCTCCGGACGAAAAACCTGATTATGGAATTATTGATATGTCTGCTGATAAAGCAGCTGATTATCATAAGTTAGAAGGTGGTGAAAAAGCATTCACTAATGACTATAATCTTGATAATGTCAGCATGGACTATCAGGCTATCAACAATAAGATTTACGGTACTGCAAAATTGACTTCTACTACATTCTGGAATTATTATGGTGGTGATGATCATAAATATAATGTATTGGTTACTGTAACTGACAAAAATGGTCAGGAACTGACTATTATTGATCAAGAGGCAGAACAGAGTACAGATGTAGTGATAAATGATGAATCAGGTCTTCTTCTGAATATTAAATTGAACGATGATGCAACCAAGACCTCTGCTATCAAAGTGGGTATCAATAATCTGATCAAGACTCAGAATACTTACAAAGACGTAGACGGTAAGGGTGCTAAATACTCAGTTAAGATTATTATTCCTTCTAATGATACATCTCATGGTGATATTGTACTTCAACAAGTATTCTATGTGAAGGAAGAATGTGTTGCTTATACTTATAATCCTTTGTATTATAACGAGACATATAAGTCTCTTGCTGATGGAAAGACTTATAAGGATTGTATTGTAGTCAAAGGACAGGAAAACTCCGGTTGGGAAATGTCTTCTGTAGTGAGCGAGCATTTTGAAAATAATGAAGCAGGTGAGAATATCTTCACATACTATAATAAAGTTAATAATGTAAAAGCACTTCAGTTCCAATGGGCTTCTGGTGTAACAGGTGTATCTCCGTCTCCTCTGGCTTCATTCTCAACAGATCAGACAGTTAAGTTGACTGAGCCGATGACCGAACGTGATGATGTTAAGAACATGACTTATCAGGTAACTTTGGAAAATGGTGAAACATGTGATTTTGCATATAACATCGTATTCATTAATCCGTTTGTTGCTACAAAAGCTACCGGCATAAAGATCTTTGGTAATGGAATTGGTGTAAACACCGGAGCCACTATGCCTGAAGTTCTTGTGAAGGATAACGAAGGAAGCGCTATTTACTCTTATAGCTCTACTGCTACTGTATTAGTGTTGAGTGATAAAGCTACAAATACTTATAAACTGAATGCTGGCATGGTAAGTGTTGAATATGCTTTCGTTGAAGAAGGTGATTGGGCTATACTTGACAAGAATATGTCTGCAAATTCAGAGTTAAAGGTTAATGCTACTACAGGTGTAGTTACTTGGAAAAACGAAGGTTCTACTTTGACTAGAGATTACAACCTTACGGTAATTGCAACTGTGACATTCAAAGATTTGTCAGTTGTAAAATGTGAGATTCCTGTAACATTGACAGAAAAAGCAATTAAATAACAAAGTCATGATTCTCTTATAAAGAAACTTGATTTGTAGATAAATTACGGAGGACGTTCCAGTAGACAAACGGGGCGTCCTCTGTTTTGAGTTGAATTATATAATAAATATGAAGATTAAATATCACATTCTGTTGGTTCTATTCCTGACGTACGTTAATGTTGCCTTTGCTTGGCAGTCTGGTTACACAAAAGAACAGTTTTCCGGAAAAGAGGAAGGAAAAACTGAGTTCAATCCACATTGGTTTCTGTCTCTGCAAGGAGGAGGTGCCTATACTTTAGGTGAAGCGATTTTCGGAGATTTGGTATCTCCGTCCGTAGCGGTAGCTTTGGGATATAAGTTTACTCCGTTGTTTGCAGTTCGGGCAGAAGCAAGTGGCTGGCAGGCTAAAGGAGGTTGGGTAAATCCGGCAATTACTTATAAATATAAATATTTGCAGGGTGGCCTAGATGCTATGTTTGATCTAAGTAACTTGTGTTATGGTTTCCATTCAAAACGTATATTCAATGCATATCTTTTTCTGGGTATAGGCTTGAATGGCGCTTTTGACAATGATGAGGTTGTAGCTTTGAACGCAAGCGGGTACAATTTGCAACGTTTGTGGACAGGTAAGAAACTGTATGCTTCAGGACGTATCGGGCTGGGGACAAATCTTCGTCTGAATGATCATGTGGCTATCAACTTTGAGTTGAATACAAATATGTTGTCTGACAAGTTTAACTCTAAGAAAGGTGTGAATGCTGATTGGCAATTCAATGGATTGGTTGGGCTCTCTTTCACATTAGGAAAAAGCTCCAGGAAGGTGGCTCCTGTTTCTTATGAACCCGAACAACCTGTTTCTGTTACGACAGTGGAGCAGCGTCCTGAACCGATTCCGGTAGTGGAGCAATCGAAGCCGAAGGAAGACAAAATAGTTGTAGAACCTATGAAGCAGAATATTTTCTTCGCTTTGAACTCTGCTCGTATTCAGGATGAGCAACAGCAAAAAATTAGCTCTTTGGTTGAGTATCTGGAGAAAAATCCTGCGGCAAAGATTTGCATAACAGGTTATGCAGATGTAAATACAGGTAATGTAACAATAAACTTTAAGTTGTCCGAGGCTCGTGCCAAGAATGTTGCTGAAGCATTGAAATCTAAAGGCATTGCGGCAGACAGAATAAAAGTTGACTTCAAAGGAGATACAGTACAACCTTATTCTACTCCGAAAGAAAATCGTGTAAGTATTTGTATTACAGAATGAAATACTATAAAAGGAAACAGCTGAATGGAGATGCTTGTGAAAGTGTACCATTCAAATCACTGTTCCTTGGAAGGGATGCCTCCCTTATTTCCCACGGACATCCCTTTATAGCTCTTAAGGCATCTCACTTATTACGCTAGAAGCAATTTGCTAGTCCCTTTTTCCCTATAGATAAGGAGATGTTTTAAGAATACAAAGAGCCCGGGCTTGTGAAAGTCCGGGCTTTTCGATATTCATCTATCAGGCTTAATCAGCAGAAAGTCTTTATCATACAATCCCACAAGTAAACTTTCTCCTTTGGCGTTCACTTTCAGGCCTCCGTATGTTGCCTTTTGATAAAGGGTGTCTTGACCTTCTTCAAAGAAGAAAGATTCGGCACCAAGAAATAAACGATCATTTACAATTTTATAGTTGATGATCAGTTCGTTATCGTTCAAAGGTTCCAATGCATCCTTAAGTCGGACAATACGGGCTACCCGGTTACTGTCGATATTTAATACGGCATATCCATGTGTAGCTACTTGTGTATCGCCGAGTAAGTCCGATGTAGCTTCTCTATAACGGAGGCTCATGTAATCACCTTGCATAAGTGAACGAGGGTCGACGGGAGCCAGTTCAAACAATACGAGTTGACCGTCTCTCAGTGTTTGTTCTTTCTGGTAAATGGACCAGTTGAGGTATCCTAACAAAAGTAACAGGTTAGTGATAATCAGTATCCGACTCTGTTTTTTCATGTTTCGTTCTTTTTTGAGTGAAATAATACCAAGCGATCATGAATATGATTCCTGTGAAGAAAAGCGTGATTGACTTCACAAGCAGGCTTAGGTTCAAATCATAGTAGTATTTGGAAACGGCATAGATAAAGAGTAGGAGTGCGGCGGCACATTCTGCTTTATAGCCATAATGAAAACATATCAGTATCAGTAAGAGACTACCCGACAGATATGGGGCGAACATTGTCGGCAGGCAGATAAGGATACAGAGAATGCATATTCCGATCTGACTTACCGGGTTCGTTACTTCCATTACCGGCATGATACGTTGAATAATAAGAAGAATCCCGATCCAGATAAAGATAGATAGTAACCAATAGGGTGCGGGTATTCCATAATTAACAGACAATCCGGCTAATAAGCAGATACAGGAAACGAATAAGCCGGAATGGAAAGGTGTGTATTTGGAAACTAAGTTTTCCTTTAATCCGGTCAGGATATCCCTTTCGTATAGATTGGTGAACAGGAAAACTGCTAAAACCGGGACTACTGCTATTTGCAAAAGTTGTATTGACGAAGATAAATAAGCTAACTCTCCGAGAAAAGAAATAATAAATAGAATGACAGAAAGGAAAGGTAAGATGAAACCTTTTGATAAGAAGAAAGTGAAAATGCCGGTTATCGCAAGTGCAATAAAGAGAGCATTTGTACTTTTGTTTAGTCCATAAGCAATCAGTGCACATCCGGCGATGTACAGAGTGATATTCATTGCATCCAGAAAAGGAACTGTGAGCCGGCGACTTATTGTCAGGGTAGTAATGATGAATAAACATCCGATTATCAGACTGGATGTTTCAGTGCGGATAATCGAGGCAACTACCAGAAATCCTAAAAAGAAGATAGCAGTCAGGATTCCTCCGATAATTGACACTACTTGGATTGTCAGGTTATTCTTCTGTGCCATACCATTGCCTTTTTAGGTGGAGAATAAAATATATAATCAAGGTCGTTCCTGTGATAACGATAATTCCTGCAAAGAGAAACAGATTGACATTTTTGAGATTACTGTTTGATATAAAGGTAGTCAGCAGGATCATTAGAGTTGCAAAAGGAATGGTAGCGAGATAATACAGATTCTTTTGTTTCCGGCCGAACCACAATCCTACCGAAAACAAAAGAATGGTACTTGCTAATGGGACGGATAGAATGGTATTATCTTCACAGATAGCTGCCATTGTAAGATAACTGGTATGTATAATTGTAGCCAACGACAGGAAGCTGATCAGCCAATGGTTTCGTTTATTCAACTGCCCTTTTATGTTCATTCGCTCCGCAACGATCGTTGATGTGGCGCATATCCAGGTTACTGCGCTGGTGAGCAAAGCGCTGGTCCACGAATGACCGGGTACTATTTGTATTACATACAGCCATATTGTTATACTGAGTAGTCCGATAAATGTCAGCCACAACGGGGCGAAACGGATAGCTACTGCCCAAAGAAAGGTAAAAAGTGTCCACCCGAGGAATAGGTGGTATGCATCGGCTCCGGTCTGATAGATTTGCCCGAATACGGCAAAAAGCGTACCTGTCAGAAAGGTTGCTCCGGTAAGGAGAACCTGTTTGACGAGCGTACTCCACCGGGTGAATACGGCGAGCAGGACAGAGGTTGCCAGTAAAACTTCTACCATTCCCAGTTTGGCGAATTTGGGGAGTTCATCCCAATTGTAGGCAAAGAAGAAGATAATGCCTGTTACTGTAAAACCAATGCCTGCCGCTAACAAGAAAATGGAAAGAAATTGATTCCATTGTCTTTTATTCGCATAGAGAGCTTGCCGGGGCAAAGGTGAAAAGTCTGACTTTTCCATGTGCTTTATACTTTTTGATGATTACAAACATAAGAAAATAAAATGATAATCACCTTACCCGATAATCTAAAATACCTCCCGTATATGTTTATAGTTAGAATTGATTGTGTCAATAACTTCCTGCGAACGCCCGTTGATTAATAACTTATACATCGACTGGGCAAAGCCTACCATTTGTCCGAACTCAATTTTGGGAGGCATGGCGAGTGCGTTCGGGTCGGTCATAATATTAACAAGTACCGGACCGTCCATTTCAAAGGCATTGTATAGGGTCGTTAATACCTCCTCCGGGTCACTGACATTGAAACCTGTTATTCCCATCGCTTCCGCTACTTGAGCGAAGTCAGGATTCAACATATTTGTCTGCCAGTCCGGTAGCCCGTCAACTTCCATTTCCAGTTTCACCATTCCCAGCGAACGATTGTTGAATACGATAATTTTAATCGGCAGTTTGTACTGAACCACCGTTGCCAGATCTCCTAAAGTCATAGACAAACCTCCGTCACCGCATAATGCGACTACCTGGCGTTCGGGGTAAGCCAAGGCAGCACCAATAGCCTGCGGCAAAGCATTTGCCATAGAACCGTGATTGAAAGAACCCAGCATGTGGCGATTACCTGTCGCTTGCAGATACCGCGCTCCCCATACGCAAGTCATCCCCGTATCTACTGTAAATACAGCGTCATCTGAAGAAAGTTTGTCAATCTCCGACATCACGTATTCGGGATGAATCTTATTCACTTCTCCTTTATCTTTCGTGTAGGCAGCTAAATCTTTCTTTACCTCTTCGTATCTTTTGAGCTGTTTCAACAGGAAAGTATCATCTGTTTTCGGGGTCAGCATACGTAATAATGCCTGAATAGTCATTTTCACATCTCCACAAAGTCCGATGTCTACTTTGGCGCGGCGTCCCAGGCGTTCGGGCTTTATATCTATCTGGGCTATTTTGATATCATCGGGCAGGAAAGCAGAGTAAGGAAAATCCGTGCCGAGCATGAGAAGTACTTCCGCTTCGTGCATACTGTAATATCCTGAAGGCATTCCCAATAATCCGGTCATTCCTACCTCGTACGGATTTTCGTATTGCACTTCCATTTTTCCTTTAAAAGTATATGCTACCGGGGCATTCAGTTTCTCGGAAAGGGCAATCACTTCTTCGTGCGCCCCACGGCAACCGATGCCACAGAATAAGGTGATACGTTCATGACTGTTCAATAAATCGGCCAACAGTATAAGGTCCTCTTCCGACGGACAGACTTCCGGCTGGGTGAAATAGTTCCGGACTGACGAATCGACAGAAACAGCCGATGCCTTTGCCAGATCTCCCGGTAAGCCGACCACGGCTACTCCTTTGCGGGTGATAGCTATCTGAATGGCCGACTGGAGCATACGCGGAAATTGCTTGGGAGTAGTGGCTACTTCATTATAATAACTGCAATCATTGAAAAGCTTGATAGTATTGGTCTCTTGAAAATATTCAGTACCGAACTCTCCGCTCGGGATAGTGGAGGCAATGGCTATCACCGGGGCACCCGACCGTTGTGCGTCATACAAACCGTTGATAAGATGCACGTGTCCCGGACCACTGCTACCGGCACAACATCCCGGACGTCCTGTCAGTTGCGCTTCCGCTGCGGCGGCATACGCTCCCGTTTCTTCGTGCCGCACGTGTATCCATTTTATTTTATTATTCTTCCTGACAGCTTCGTTTACTTCATTCAGACTATCGCCCGTTACGGCGTAAATACGTTCTACTCCGGATTCTGCCAGAGTGTTTATCAGTTGTTCTGCTATTTTCTTTGCCATATCTGTAATAGGTTTAGGATTGATTCTTTTGATAATAACAGATGTCTGCAAAGAAAGGTTCTATTTTAACGTATGCTAATATCGGCATTGTGTCGGTACACATCGCGGCTTTTATGTTAAAAATAAATTTGTAACAAGTTTTTAGCAGGACTGCATAAACAAATGTATTGTCCTTTTGTTATCTTTATAGGCGAAATCTTAACCTAATGTTTTAAACCTCTTAATAAATCTAGAAAAATGGATAGAAATGAAATCGGTTTAAATGCCGGTAAAGTTTGGCAGTTACTTAGCAATAATGAGAAATGGAGCTACGGAACTCTGAAAAGAAAATCCGGGCTGAAAGATAAAGAACTGGGTGCTGCCTTGGGATGGTTGTCAAGAGAGAATAAAATAGAGTTCGACCAGTGTGACGAGGAACTTTATGTGTATCTCTGTGTGAATGTTTACATTGGCTAAAAGAGTTTGGCATCTGAACAAAAACAAAAGAATCCCCGAAGTAGTGACAAGATAGTCAATGCTTCGGGGATTTTAGCTTTTTATGATTCTTTTTCTTGTTTGTGTATGTGCATTTCTATGAGAAAAGCACTAATAAGTCCTATGCCGCCGAAGAAGAGTACACATGCACCGTAAACAAGGCTTGCCTGCTGTTCCACATGCCATGCTGTCTCTCTGCTGGTAGAGTAATTAGGGAAAGCAAAGCTGCAGATGAAAAAAGCAATTAGCAAACCTAACCCAATACCAATCATCAGGCAACCGCTCTTCAAAGCACTGAAAGAGAAGCGGGAACGGGAATAGTTGACATTGAAAGAAAATTTGCCGCTAATGTCACCCATGTTAAACTTGTCGCCCAATTTCTCAATCATAATGATGCGTTCTTTTTTGCAAACAAAGAGTTCGAATAATTTGTAAATGCCAAGTGTGATAATGCCCACTACCAAAGGGACTAAAATAAAATCCATCATAATTGTATTATTTTTAAGTGATTATTTCGTTCTTTGTACCGTTTGACGCAACTGGCAGAAAAAGGTTACACGTTGTAGCTGATAATTTTCTATTTTATTTTTTTCTTGGATTGTAACCTTTTGAAATGTATAGCGTCTAATTGAATAAGATGGAGCAGGAAGACGAAATATACTATATAACACGAATCTTGGACGGAGAAACAGAATATTTTTCTGTATTGCTTGACCGCTATAGCCGTCCTTTATATTCGTTGATTGTACAAATCGTCGGTTGTCCGGAAGATGCGGAAGAGTTACTTCAAGATGTTTTTCTGAAAGCTTTTCGGAATTTGTCCGGTTATAAACAGGAATGTCGTTTTTCTACCTGGCTTTATCGGATAGCTTACAATACCTCTATTTCTGCTACTCGGAAAAGGAAACAGGAATTTCTGTATATTGAGGAGAGCGCTATTAATAATGTGCCGGACGAGAAGATAGATGAAATGATTGCTTTGGGAGGAGATGAAGAGCAGATAGAATGTTTGCGCAAAGCGATAGATCAACTGGAGGGCGAGGAAAAAGCATTGATTACTTTATTTTATTATGAAGAAAAGTCGTTGGAAGAGATAAGCGAAATACTGAAGATAACAGTCGGCAATGTGAAAGTCAGACTTTATCGCACCCGGAAGAAAATTTATGTGTTGATGAACGGAAAAATAAATAGATGAAAAGATGGAAGCGGAGAAGAATAAAGCAGGTAATATGAATAGTGTATTGAGGCAAGCACTGGAAAGGAGACAGACGGAGCATTTGTCTTCCAATTTCTCGTATAGGATGATGGAACGTGTTCGTTTGGAAGCGGAGAGACAGAGGAAACGGAGAGTAAGAATTGGCTGGATGGCATTGCTGACATCAGTTTTCTCGTTGTTGGGATTTGGCATTTACTTTTTATTTTTCTATCTGAATATCAACTTTATCGATTATTTGCCACAGACAGATGTACGACAAGATTCTTCTTTGTTAAAGTTTTATGTCTACATTGCTTCACTGGTATTAATCTTATTGGGAATAGATAGTTGGCTCCGTAAGAAGTATATTTGAAAATAATTCTGTTACTTTGCCATCCAATTTTAAATGTAAGGAAACAATGAGAAGTTTTGCCTCTGATAATAATTCCGGTGTGCATCCGTTGGTAATGGCAGCGTTGAACCGGGCAAACACAGACCATGCATTAGGCTATGGAGACGATAAATGGACGGAAGAAGCCGTTGCAAAAATAAAAGAGACTTTTACACAAGACTGTGTGCCGTTGTTTGTATTCAACGGAACGGGTAGCAATGTGGTGGCGTTGCAGTTAATGACGCGTCCGTATCATTCTATTTTCTGTGCCGAAACAGCCCATATTTATGTTGACGAATGCGGCTCTCCCGTGAAGATGACAGGTTGTCAGATTCGTCCGATTGCTACTCCCGATGGTAAACTGACTCCCGAGCTGATGCAACCTTACTTGCATGGTTTCGGTGACCAGCATCATTCTCAACCGAGAGCCCTCTACATCTCCCAATGTACGGAAATGGGAACTATCTATACGCCCGAGGAACTGAAACGTCTGACGGACTTTGCTCATTTGAACGGTATGTATGTCCACATGGACGGAGCTAGAATTGCCAATGCCTGTGCCGCCCTCCGGCTTTCTTTTAAGGCGTTGACTGTGGATTGCGGAGTGGATGTCCTTAGTTTCGGCGGAACGAAGAACGGACTGATGATGGGGGAGTGTGTTATTGTATTCAATAAGGACTTGCAGAAAGAAGCCCGTTTTGTCCGTAAGCAGTCTGCCCAACTGGCTTCGAAGATGCGCTATCTCTCTTGCCAGTTCACCGCTTATCTGACGGATGAACTTTGGTTGAAGAATGCCACGCATGCCAACGTAATGGCAGCTAAACTTTACAAAGAGTTAAAGAAACTCCCGGAAGTAACTTTTACTCAAAAGGTAGAAAGTAACCAGTTGTTCCTTACAATGCCCCGTCCTATTATTGATAGAATGTTGGAATCTTATTTCTTTTATTTTTGGAATGAAGATAAGGATGAAATTCGTCTGGTAACTTCTTTTGATACAACGGAAGAAGATGTTGATGAATTCATTCGACTTTTAAAACGTTAAAAGGGAAAAAGGGGACAACAAAAGCCCACATAACGCTGTTGTAATAAGAAGTTTGAAACTAACTTTGTCTCTAGAGTTTTCAACTTCTTATTATATATGAATACTAGACAGAACAAGCTAATCTTATTCGCACTATTATTATTGACACAAACCTTTATTAGTGCGCAGACGCATTCTACTAAAATAGAACTGCCGGAAGACTCTATATCTGTTGCGGCCGTTAACGATTCTGTTCCGGCAAAGCGCAGCTTCTTCAAGAAATTCCTTGACTACTTCAATGATGCCAACAAGGAGAAAAAGAATAAAAAGTTTGATTTCAGTGTGATAGGTGGTCCTCACTACTCCAGTGATACCAAGTTTGGGCTCGGGCTGGTGGCGGCAGGCTTGTATCGTACCGATTCTGCTGATACGATTCTTCCTCCCTCAAATGTTTCTCTTTATGGAGATGTGTCGACTGTCGGCTTCTATTTGTTGGGAGTTCGTGGAAATCATTTGTTTCCGCAGGATAAATATCGGTTGAATTATAACCTTTATTTTTATTCTTTTCCCAGCCTTTATTGGGGGAGAGGATACGACAATGGGGCAAACTCCGATAACGAAAGTGACTATAAACGTTTCCAGGCACAAGTAAAAGTCGATTTTATGTTCCGAATGGCAAAGAACTTTTATATCGGTCCAATGGCCGTATTCGACTATATTGACGGACGGGATTTAGAAAAACCGGAGCTTTGGGAAGGAATGGCGGCACGGACAACGAATACGAGTCTCGGCCTTTCCCTTCTTTATGATTCACGTGATTTCCTGACCAATGCTTATCGTGGATATTATCTGAGGATAGACCAACGGTTCAGCCCCGCCTTCTTTGGTAATAAATATGCTTTCAGCAGTACGGAACTGACCACCAGTTATTATCACCCTATATGGAAGGGAGGGATATTGGCCGGACAGTTTCACACTCTGCTGACTTATGGAGATACCCCTTGGGGATTAATGGCAACATTGGGAAGTTCTTATTCGATGCGCGGATATTATGAAGGACGTTATCGTGACAAGTGTGCTATGGATGCACAAATAGAACTTCGCCAGCATGTCTGGAAGCGAAATGGGGTAGCTGTATGGGCAGGGGCAGGAACAATCTTCCCGGAATTTTCTGCGTTTACTCCGAAACATATTCTTCCTAATTATGGTTTTGGTTATCGTTGGGAATTTAAAAAGAGAGTAAATGTACGTTTGGATTTAGGTTTTGGTAAACACCAGACCGGATTTATTTTTAATATAAATGAAGCTTTTTAAGAACATAAAGAAATGGTTGGAGAATCAGGAACATCTGTTTTACTTGTTTCTGTTCATCCTGATAGTACCTAATATTGTGCTCTGTTTTACGGAGCCGCTGTCGTTTATAGCAAAGGTCTGCAATGTCCTGTTACCTTTTGGATGTTATTACCTGCTAATGACACTATCGAGAAATTGCGGTAAAATGCTTTGGATTTTGTTCCTGTTTCTCTTTTTCGGAGCGTTCCAGATTGTGTTGCTCTATCTGTTCGGGCAGTCCATTATTGCTGTCGATATGTTTCTGAACCTGGTGACCACCAATTCGAGCGAAGCTATGGAACTGCTTGGCAATCTGACGCCTGCCATTGTCGTTGTGGTGATACTGTATATACCGGCTTTGGTGTTGGCTACCATTTCAATCGTCCGAAAACGAATGTTATCGGCAGCGTTTATCCGCAGAGAACGTAAAAGGGCTTTCGTCGTCTTCGGAGTCTCCCTTCTCAGCCTTGCCGGGGCATACGTACAGGATCCCGGCTATGAACTGAAATCGGACTTATACCCTTTGAATGTCTGTTATAACGTAGGGCTTGCTTTTCAGCGGACTGCCTTGACGCAGAACTATCACCACACTTCCAAAGACTTTACCTTCCATGCCCAAGCTACGCATCCGGAGGAGAAAAAAGAGGTGTACGTGATGGTAGTGGGCGAAACCTCCCGTGCATTAAACTGGCAACTGTATGGCTATGAACGGGAAACGAATCCGTTGCTTGTCCAGCAGTCGGGATTGGTTGCTTTCCCGAAAGTGCTGACAGAATCGAATACCACGCATAAAAGTGTGCCTATGTTATTGTCTGACGTTACTGCTTGCAGTTATGACTCTATTTACCATCGGAAAGGAATCATTACTGCCTTTAAAGAAGCGGGCTTCCGGACAGCTTTTTTCTCTAACCAACGTTTTAATCATTCTTTCATCGACTTTTTCGGAAGGGAAGCCGATACCTTTGATTTTATAAAAGAGGATTCGTTGGATTTTTCCTATAATCCTTCTGACAATGAACTCTTGAAATTGGTAGAGCAGGAACTGGCCAAAGGTGCAAAAAAACAATTTATCGTCCTTCACACCTATGGTTCTCATTTTAACTATCGGGAACGTTATCCGTCGGGAGACGCTTTCTTTACACCGGACTATCCGGTTGAGGCGGAAAGGAAATTTCGGGATAATCTGGTAAATGCATACGATAACTCTGTCCGTTACACGGACAGCTTATTGGCACGCCTTATCGGTATGTTGGAGAATCAAGGTACAGATGCAGCCTTGATTTATACATCCGATCACGGAGAAGATATTTTTGACGACCCCCGTCATCTTTTCCTCCATGCCTCACCTGTACCGTCCTATTATCAGCTTCATATTCCGTTTCTTATCTGGATGTCCGACAGTTATCGGGAAGCCTATCCCGAACACTGGGAAGCTGTGATGGCTAATAAAGAAAAGAATATTTCCTCCAGCAGTTCCTTCTTTCCGACGATGCTGGACTTGGGAGGAATAAAAACTCCTTACCGGGATGATTCGCAATCTGTGGCAACCCCTCTTTATAAAATGAGGCCGAGAGTCTATCTGAACGACCATAACGAACCTCGTCCGTTGGATGATTTAGGGATGAAGAAACAGGACTTCCATATGTTGGAAAAACAGGAAATCAACACCTAAACTTAATACTTGCTAAAATTTTCATCCAAAAGACAGATTGGCGTGTTATTTGCAATATGATGTATGAACGATTAAATTCATAAAACATGGCCTATATAGATTATTACAAGATTCTTGGAGTTGACAAGAGTGCTTCACAAGATGATATCAAAAAGGCTTTTCGTAAGTTGGCCCGGAAGTATCATCCTGACTTGAATCCTAACGACCCTAGTGCAAAGGATAAGTTTCAGGAAATCAATGAAGCCAATGAGGTACTGAGTGACCCTGAGAAACGTAAAAAGTATGATGAGTACGGAGAACATTGGAAGCATGCTGATGAATTCGAAGCACAGAAACGAGCGCAGCAACAGGCCGGAGGCTTTGGTGGTGCGGGCGGCTTTGGCGGATTCGGTGGCGGAGGACAAGGTTTCTCCGATGGTAACGGAACATATTGGTATAGCTCCGATGGAGAAGGCTTTTCCGGAGGTAACGCCAGTGGCTTCTCTGACTTCTTCGAGTCGATGTTCGGCCACAGGGGAGGCAAGGGACAAGGTGCTGCGGGATTCCGTGGACAGGACTTTAATGCGGAGCTTCATCTGTCGCTTCGTGATGCTGCTCAGACGCATAAACAGATATTGACCGTCAACGGTAAACAGGTACGTATCACTATTCCTGCCGGTGTAGCCGACGGTCAGGTGATTAAGCTGAAGGGCTACGGAGCCGAAGGTATCAACGGGGGACCTGCAGGCGACTTGTACATTACATTTGTCATTGCCGAAGATCCTGTTTTCAAACGCTTGGGCGACGACCTGTATGTTGATGTGGAAATAGATCTCTACACTGCCGTATTGGGAGGTGAGAAGATAGTCGACACTTTGGACAGTAAAGTGAAACTGAAGATAAAGCCGGAAACACAGAACGGTACGAAAGTACGCTTGAAAGGAAAAGGATTCCCGGTTTATAAGAAGGAAGGACAATTCGGTGACCTGATTGTTACCTATTCCGTTAAGATTCCTACGAATTTGACGGATGCACAGAAGGAATTGTTCCGTCAATTACAGAGTATGAACTAAAATGAATGAGTACCATGCAGACCGAATTAATTATTGTCAGTGAATACTGTCACAAATGTCATATTGAGCCTTCATTCATTGAATTGTTGGAAGAAGGCGGTTTAATTAACGTACACACTGAAGGTAGTGAACATTATCTGCTCGTGTCTGAACTTCCGGACGTGGAACGTTATAGCAGGATGTATTATGACTTGTCCATTAATATGGAAGGCATTGACGCCATTCATCACTTGTTGGAAAGAATGGAGGAGATGAAACGCGAAATGGACTCACTCCGTAAGCAGCTTACGCTATACCGCAAACGGGAAATAGAAGATACTGACCGGTAGAAAAATAGAGCCTCTGTTTGTACTAAACAGAGGCTTCATTTATAGTAAACAGAGGCTCTGATTCACTCAATCAGAGCCTCTGTTTTAATAAGACTGTTCCGGGAGAATATGACTATCGGAGATATGTACAGATTTCTTCCAGATAGTGCGCATCAATATCATCGAAACTATCCAATGAATCACTGTCAATATCCAGCACTCCGATCACGTTCCCTTCTTTCATCATCGGTACAACTATTTCCGATTTGGAATCGGAACTGCATGCAATGTGGCCGGGAAATTGTTCTACATCAGGAACAATCAGCGTATGTGCTTCTTTCCAGGCCGTGCCGCAAACTCCTCTGCCAAAACGGATACGAGTGCAGGCGATAGGCCCTTGAAACGGACCTAGCACAAGCTCATCGCCTTTCACCAGATAAAAGCCTACCCAGAAGAAATTGAAAGTCTGCTTTAATGCGGCGGAAAGATTCGCAAGATTGGCTATGAAATCCGTTTCCGTACTTATTAATGCGTATAACTGCGGGAGTAGTTCACGATACTTTTCCTCCTTGCTTCCCGCGTTGATTGATAAATTTTCTGCCATATCGGTTGTTACTTGATTTGATTTAATATACTTGGATCTTTTATCTTGTCGTCTTCTGCAAAGAAGATAATCTTCGTCAGTATTTCAGCCGTTTTCGGGTCCTCATCCACAAATGGCAGGAACAAGCGTCCGCGGTTTTGTGAATGTACCGGGAGAACGGCAATCTGTGCGCCTCCTTCCTGATGAATCACACCGCTTCCCAAGTGAATGTTGTACTTGCCCAGCTTGCCCTCGATACGGACAAAGTTGCCTTCCACCTTCACATTGTTGAAATGGAACAACGGCATTGTCAGTTCCACCAATACGCTACGCATTTCGATCGTAGAGTGACTGGTTTCCGGATCTACACTTCCGGCGTGCGCCACGCTTACGGCAAGGTCTACATCCCTCATTACTTCGGAGAACACAACGGGAGGAATCTCCGAAATCTTCATGGGCTTATAATCCTTCCGGTTGTAGAAACAAACATATTCCAACGTAGGAGCTTCGATGTCGGCAGGCGAGAACCAATCGGCCATTGCGTAAATATTGGCAATGATATTCTCTTTGTAATAGATCTTTTGAAGTCCGTCCTCATAGTCGGCTACCCAACGACGTCCCTTCAGTACGGCAATTGTTTTCTGCGGTTGAATCTGGTTGCCGGCGTAGCGGCGGGATTGTGTTGCTTCCGCCTCTTCGGAAGTAGGAACGTAGAGCTCGCGGAACACCTGTTTGAAAGGTTGGCGGATTGCTTTATCGAACAGGAATTTCTGATATGCGTGCCAGTTGCCGCTTGCATACAAGTCGGTGGGGTGGGCGATGCGTAACTCGTCTTTCGCTTTTAACGGGAGGCAGACGGCGTTTGCCGTCACCAGCAATCCGTCAGTGTAGAAACCTGTTTGTCCGTTACAGATAAAGACCAGATGTTTCAGCAACGGCCATATAACGGGATTTTGCATCAGCTTGCGCAACTCGCTTTCTTCAAAACGGGTACAGTCTTCCATTGCTTGCTCCAGCATAATGCGCGAACGGGTATACTGGTCTTTCAGCTTCTTATGCACCGCTTTCAGTTCTTCTACATACGGATGTTTTTTCAGTTTGGCGGGCATACTGTTGAGCTCTTTGCCCGCTTTGATCTGCTTGATCTCTGACTTGCCTTCTTCGCTGACTTGCACGTATACTTCCACACCGTCTATCTCTTTGGGAGTCAGGTAAGGGAGCAGTTCTTTAATCAGCTCCGTTTCCATGCTCCATGTCAGGCGGGTGACGTCTCCGTAGCCGGAATTACGTGCAAGGTTTTGCAGTGCGATGCTGACGGCTTTCTTTTCGCTTTCCTGTCTTTGTGCACCGAATTCCTTGCTTTCTTTCAAGAACTTTTGCAGGTATTGGTAACGTTCCAGCAATTCCTTGTCTGCTTTGCGTCCCAATGGGATCAGTCCGTAACTCATCAACAAATCCTTGTTCCGTTTGGCAATGATTTCCTTCTTTACATCTGCCGCCTTTACCGTGCCGCTGGTTGCATCGGCAAACTTGCGGGCACGGGTGTGGCTGTTGCTGCATGAAATATATTTGGCGGCATTGTAGACTACTTCAAAGCGTTGTTTGCCAATAGTCTTGAATGCATCTTTGAACCAGTCAATATCAAATGCGCCTTCCCGGAGGTCTTCCACATCAATCGGGGTATAGCGGGCGATAATCGCTTTCTTTTTGTCATCGCAGGTCTCATTGGTATGGGCATGGAAATAATAAGCCGCGCTTGTCAGTCCCTTCCAATTGATCGCCTTCTCGGTAAGTTCTATCCATTGCGGGGCGAACATGGCAGCTTCTACCAGTCGTTCATTGCTGATTTCAGCCTGTTTTGCAAGCTTTTTCAGTTGGGCACTGGTGTCTGTCGGCAGTGGATAGCAGGCGTGGAGCAGGCTGCTCAATACTCCGCGTTTCGTATTGTTCCAGTTATAGCTGTCGCGAATGAAGGTATCTTTGCCGAATGCCTGCAGGATGCCGATGAACGTTTTGGCTCCGTAGACATAAGACAATTCTTCGGCAAGACTGGTTACCTGCGTTTCGGAATCTCCCCGTTTCAATTCTATTTCCAGAATCCTGTCGACCACCTTTTGTGCCAGTGAACGGAACAGAGAGAAGTCGATTCCTTTGATATCGGCATACCTTTCTTTCTCTTTACTGAAACGGAAATTGTCATTCAATACTTTTGTGATAGCCTCTACGCGGCTGGGGGAGTTGACACGTCCCATCATTTCCCGGTAAACTTCTTCGGCCGGAATTAATCCCAGCATCCATGCTCGGGCGAAGTCCGTAGCCTGGAGGTAAGAGTCCGTTTCTTCCAGTTCGGGTGTATGCTCCATGTAATTGGTGAGCTTGTAGAGCTGGTAGCGTACGGTGAAGTAGCGGACGAACAGATCATCGCTGATCGGCTTTTGAGGTATTTCGAGCCAGAAGTTCACAAACTTGTTGTTGTGTATCGGGTAAACGATTTGTTTCTTTCCGTATTCCATTTTATCCCTGAGCCATGCGTGCTTGTTGGTATATTGACGGAAAATGTTTTCTGTATTCAGCAATGGCAATAATTGGAGAAGCATATTGACGGATAACTGTTGATAGGCAGCTTCATCCCTGTATTCATGAGCCAGTGCTTCGATGATATCGTTAATCTGATCGTAATATGTCAGCTTGCGGAGTTCTTTTTGCAGCCCGCGATAGACGACACCTGTATACATCCGGTTGATAAGCGGATCGAAGCTATTGGCCGATTTCTGGTCTGCTTTTCTGTCTTCCTCATCTTCCTCGTCATAATCGTCTTCATCCTGGGGAGTTCCTGTCGATGCAAGCATGAAGCTCATCATCAGTAATTTGTCATAACTGCCTATCTCTTCTTCATAGAAGGCTTTCCAAAGTTCCGGACGTCCGAGTCCGCTCAATCCTCCGTAGTTACTCCAGTTTATCAAGACACTATTGCCTATCAGGCACGCTTCCCCGTAGCTATTCTTAAACTCCGCGTTCTTATATGTTTCAATGTATTTATTCAGCTTCTTGAAGATGAGCTTTGCCCTTCCGAAGCAGATAAGTTCAAATGTTTTTCTCACATTGAATCCTTTGTCCGGAGTGATTTCCGGCAGGTTGACTTCCAGGGCAGGGTCGTACAGTCCGAAACCGTTCTCTTTCGTGTAGTGCTGTGTGACTGTCTTTTCCGTTCCGTCGCCAATCAGAGACTCTATCAATACCTTTTCCTTGGCGTTCGGTTTTCGGATTTCTTTGACAACAGGAAGAAGTTCCTGATAGATATCCTGTAGAAATTCTGTATTATGGATAGTCTTCATCATATCCAGACCGGCCAGACGGCGTTCCAATACCTTATCTGTCAGTAAGCGGCGGATACTGTCTGCCAGTTGTTCTTTCGGCTGTTTCATCAGCAGATTGATAGCGTTAATACGCATCTCGCTGTATTTGAATCGTAACAATTCCTCTACCTTCAGGTTCTGTTCGGGTGATAAAGTCATATCGGACAATACTTTATAAGCTTCGTCGCGTACATCTACCGAACGGTCACCGAGTGATTGAAGTACGTATTCTTCTTGTAATTGGCTGGTGGGAGGATTCAGTACAATGCCGATATATCCTGCTCTCATATAAGTTTCCAGAGTAGGCAGATAAGCACAGAGATCGTCCCTTAATGCCGAGTCATGCAGCATCCAGGTGATGTATGCCATTTTGAGTACAATGTCCGAACGGGTGAGGAATGCACTTTCCCAGAAGAATATGTACGGAGAGTAAGTCTCTTTGGCAGAGATTGACTGATAGACTTGTTTCAGGTATTCATAGTGGCGGACCGCTTCTTCTTTTGTTTCGAAGTAGTCGATAAGTTGCGGACCTTCTTGATAATTGCCGTACCGGCTGAGATGGATCCCGTTCATATAGAGAGGAAGAATGGATGCAACCACCGAAGGTTCGTTGTGCCATACTTCCAGCGCTTCTTTGCTGATGCGATGGTTCATCCCTGTATATTGCGTGCAACGCAGGAAATAGAGGAGAGTTTCTACCTGATATTTAGCACCTTCTTTGATGATTTGCGGTATAAGTGCCTGAATGTCTTCCGTATTATAGAATCCGATACTCCATAATGCCAGGTAAAGCTTGGTTGTGTCTTTGCTTTGGAGAGCCTCGCGGGCGTCCTCTTGATTATTCAGGAAATGCCGGATGAGTTCTACATATTTATTGGTGATACGGTCACTGCTGTCCTGTTCGCCGATACCTGTACTGACTGCTATGCCGCGTTTCACGGAAGCAAAGCGTTGAAGTCCGTTGTCGTAGATAATGGAAAATAGGTAGAGGTAGCTTTCGGGACAGCCTTCGTCCATTGTCTCTACGATAGCTTGCCGGAGTCCTTCTTGCAGTTTGGCAGCCAACAATAACTTCCCTTCCAGTTCGAGCAACGGACGGTATCCGCTGGCAGCGATAGCTTGAAGGTGTCCCTGATTCAGACGGTTGGCATTGTTTTCGCTGGTCAGCACGTTTTGCAAGTACTCAATGACGGTGGCATTTCCTTCCGCTATTTGGGCAGCCATCCAACTCTGGCAACTCATAGCGTCTTTGATTGTTTCTATTTCTTCCGGTGTTCTTCCTCCGTTGAGTATGGCCTGTTCGTTAAACCCGGTTGCACGTAGTTTCAGAAACTGGGTCAGTGCATCTGTCACATGGTTGAGATGCAGGGTCGGGTCAACCGAACGTTGTGAACGTCGTGAATACCCACAAGTATACGGGCAACGGGCCTTGATTTTCAAGTAAGTATGAAACAGCCCGGCATATTCGTCCCCCAATAAGTAGAGAAGTAGTTTATTTAGTTTTCCGTCAAAAAGATGGGCGACATTCCTGATACTTTCCTCTCGGATGATTTCGGTGATACAAGGCTCCAATTGCTCGCCATACGTCCCGTAACGGGTATCCATATCAAGATATTGAATGAATACATCGAAGAGAACAGCCGTTTCTTTATCCAGCTTTTTTTTATTCTTTATTAATTTGTCCACATACGGGATGATTCGTTTATTCAAATCTTCATTGTAAATGATTCTCATGATTATCTGTTTTTTTGGGGTTATTATAGATACTTACCATAATCTTCCCGATAGCATAGTCAGTCGGATAAAGGTCAGTGTAGTTTCTTCTTTTAATACAACAGGAGAAGAAAGCCCGCCTGCTTCCGTGTCATCTATAAAGATACGGAAAATTCCGTCCTCATAAGATTGCAGCGCATTGACGATTGCTTCAGTTTCTGCGGCCGGTCTGCCGTTATAGTTTACTTCGAAGCCTACCTTTCCGGAGGCAGCCTTGTCCTCAACTTCTTCCCGAGTGAGATATTGCAATACTTCACTCTGTTGCATGCGATCGTTATATTCGCTTACTTGCCAGCTGACAATACTTGCAATCAACTCCTGCACATTGGTGGGAGGAACAGAAAAGTCGACGGGCAGCTTTTCAATGCAGCACTTTCGCTTTCCCAGTTGTTTTACTTGAATGTATACTCTCATTGTTTACTTTATTTGGTTATTTGAATGCTTGATACAATAGCTTCCAAGTCTGCTTGTGCTTCCTTGTCGTAGACAAGCATTACTATGGAAAAGACTCTTAGTTGATCTTCCTGGAAATAACGTAATGCAATTTGCTGTACGTCATGCCCTGGCTCATCGGGAGCTCCGATATGCAATGGATTCGAGGTCTGTGTCATAGACAGGCCGTTGATCGTTACGTTGCTTTGTTTATAATCCTCCGAAGGCTCTCCATTTGCATTTCTCGGGAGCAGGAGTGTCAGTTCTTTTACGCGTTCAAACTCTTTCCGTGTGTCATAGGTAAGCGCGACGGCAGTTAATTGGTTTCCTCCATTGACGAGCATTAGAAAAGGAGGTTCCGCAGTGGGAGTCAGTCCTCGCGCACCTGTTATCTTATGCCAGTTTGTAGGATATTGGCAACTGAAATTTGTTGTTGCATCATAGAAAGAAAGCCATGTGTCATTGTTGCCGACAGGGGTATAAGGTGGCATTTGCAGGGTGGACGACTTGCTTGGCGTATTCGTTGCAGGCTGGTTGTCATTTTCCTCTTCCAGTTCACCGTTAAGATAAGCTTCCACGATTCCGCTTTCCCATTCCTTACGTATTTCCCGATATGTTGAAGGGATGTTCTGGCAAAGTCCGAGGAAACTGAACAGGAAGATTCCGAAGATCCCCAGTTCCCCTACAATAGAAATAGTTCTTTGTGCATCCTTCTTCTCAAATCTGTAACTGATTACATAAATGATTCCCAAAAGAAAACCACTGAGCAATCCACCGATATGTGCGGCATTATCGATTCCTGCTTTCATGCCATATACCAGATTGTAGCCTACGAAAAGAAGGATACTAATTAATAATGCTTTCCGTTGTGCTCTCGGGATGTGGTGAAAAAGGAGGAAAGCCAGAAAGATGCCGTAAAGTCCGAAGATCGCTCCTGAAGCTCCGGCACTGATTGTTTCGGCGTGCATATAAAGACTGAAGGCTGCCGAACAAACCCCGGTGAGCAGATAGGAGATGAACATACGCCGCGTTCCTATCAGGTCCTCCAACCAAAGTCCGATATACATGAAAGCATACATATTCATCAGCAAGTGGAAAGCGCCGATATGTATGAAGTTGCAGGTTATGGCGCGCCACCAATCTCCGGTAAGGGTTAGCGGTCCAAAATCAGCCCCCCATTTCAGTAAGGCCAGTGTGGAAGGTTCCAGGATTCCCACTCCGAAAGCCACCATTAAGATAAAGATCAGAAGATTAAGGTCCATTAGGATAGGAGTCGCTATAAATCCTTTCCGGGGAATGAAGAAACTGATAAAGGATGATTTCTTTTCTATTTCTTTGAGATATGCTTCTTCTTCCTCGGTCAACGGCCGGTTAAAATCATCTTCCAGTTTTTTGGCTTTTTGCTCTAATTCTTCCGGAGAAAGAGTTGATTTTATTTCTTCCATTGCCTTCTGCAAACTTTGGATGTTTTTTCTGTTCTTGCCATAGTCTACCAGTTGCATGGCAATGCTTTGACTGCGAACAGATATTTCTCCGTCACTTCCTTCCTGAATAGAGACTGTAATTTCCTCTCCATGGGATTTTATACTCATAGGGACATCAAAACGGACACCTTCAAGAGTGAGTTCTTCAATATTCCATTCTAACTTTTGAGAAGCTTCAAGGGCTAAAATCAGAATTTGTGTGTTTGATAAGCCAGCAAATTGTAGTGTGTCCTCATGTAAAGGCCTGAGTCTAAATGCCATATTATTCTCTTTTAATTGTTGTAAATGATTGCCTATTTCCTGACAGACAAATGTATGGAATAATAATGAGAAAAAGTAGAAATAAGTGGGCTATATTTTTATAGATATAGAGAAACTTAATTGGGTGAGACATAGCCGGTTCGAACGAAGGGGAGGGGATATCAAACAGAAAGGGCCGGATTTGTCCGCCCGAATACGTAAAGATTATCATATTCGGGCAGGCAAATCCAGCCCTTGCGTTGTATAATATTCTGTTACTTCTTATAGAAAGCCAAGTCTTCTTTATCGAAGTTGCTGATAAAGTTAGCATGTTTTTCCACTTCTGCTTCCGCATAGTTCAGATATACGTGTGCAGATTTAGAGAACAGTTCGGAAGATCTGCTTGCATCCTGAATCAGCAGGTGAGACATGATGATGTCGGCAGCCATTTCCATTAATCTGCGGGCTGTGAAGTCGAGCAGTTCCTGATCTTGTGCTTCTTTCACTGCGTTGGTACTTGCTTCGAACTTATCTGCCATTTTTTTCAGACGAGACATCAGCGGTTCCATTTCCGGTGAGCAGGGGATAGCCTCGAACTCGCGTATAGTAGCGATGTAAGAGCCATTCGTTACGTAACGGATAGCGGCTACGGTCTGCAACTGAGTTGTACCTTCGTAGATACTGGTGATACGTGCGTCGCGGTAGATGCGTTGGCAAGCATATTCCATCATGAAGCCCGAGCCACCATGTATCTGTATACAGTCGTAAGCATTCTGGTTGGCATATTCGGAGTTCATACCTTTGGCAAGCGGAGTGAAGCTGTCGGCCAGTTTGGCGTATTTCTTCTGTTCTTGACGTTCTTCCGGAGTCAGTTTACGTTCGCGGGCGATGTCATCCAGTGCTTTGTAGATGTCTACGTAGCGTGCTGTTTGATACAGCAGTGCACGTCCTGCATCCAACTTACCCTTCATGATGGCAAGCATATCATAAACAGCCGGGAATTCGATAATTGCCTTTCCGAACTGTTTGCGGTCTTTGGCATAAGCCAATCCTTCGTTGTAAGCAGCCTGGCTCAATCCTACCGATTGTGCGGCAATACCCAGACGGGCACCGTTCATCAACGCCATTACATATTTAATCAAGCCAAGCTTACGGTCACCGCAAAGTTCGGCTTTTGCATTCTTGTATACCAGTTCGCAAGTAGGAGAACCGTGGATACCGAGTTTGTTTTCGATACGACGGACATTAACTCCCCCCTGACGCTTGTCATAGATGAACATAGACAAACCGCGACCGTCTCTAGTTCCTTCTTCCGAACGTGCCAGTACGAGGTGGATATCCGCGTCACCGTTAGTAATGAAGCGTTTTACACCATTCAGCAACCAGCAGCCGTCTTTTTCGCTGTAAGTCGCTTTCAGCATGACCGACTGAAGGTCGGAGCCTGCATCCGGTTCCGTCAAGTCCATAGACATTGTTTCGCCTTGGCAGATGCGAGGGATGAAACGGCTGTGTTGGTCGGCATTACCGAATTCGTATAATGTTTCGATGCAGTCCTGCAATGACCAGATGTTGCCGAAACCGGCATCTGCAGCCGCTACGATTTCTGCACACATGGTGTACGGAGTAATCGGGAAGTTCAGTCCACCGAACTGACGGGGCATGGTCATACCGTTCAAGCCGGCTTTCACCATGGCGTCGAGGTTCTGTTTCGTACCCGAAGCATATTCTACACGTCCGTTGGCGCAGTGAGGGCCTTCTTCGTCAACGCCTTCTGCGTTGGCAGCAATGATTTCTCCTGTGATTTCTCCTGTGATCTCCAGTACTTTGTCGTAAGAGTCTACGGCATCTTCGAAGTCCAGCGGAGCATAATCGAATTCATCTTTATCTCTGTAATTGCGTTCTTTCAGTTCGCAAATACGCTTCATCATCGGATTGTTCAAGTGATACTTGAGTTCCGGTATGTCTGTATAATAATTAGCCATTGTTCCTTACTTACTATTTTGTTTATAATACTTAATCATCTTCGGTACAACTTCTTCAATCGTTCCGTTGATTACATAATCGGCAATCGTGTTGATCGGAGCGTCCGGGTCGTTGTTGATAGAGATGATGATACCACTTTCCTGCATACCGGCGATATGCTGAATCTGTCCGGAGATACCGCAGGCAATGTAAAGTTTCGGACGAACCGTGACACCTGTCTGTCCAATCTGACGGTCGTGCTCTGCATAACCTGCATCCACAGCGGCACGGCTGGCACCTACTTCAGCATGAAGTTCTTTAGCTAGGTCGAACAGCAAGTCGAAGTTTTCTTTCGAACCTACACCGTAACCGCCGGCTACGATAATCGGAGAACCTTTCAGGTTGTTCTTGGCTTTTTCCACATGGCGTTCGATTACCTTTACTACATAATCCGTGTCGGCAACGTATTTCTTCACGTCGTGGCGGATCACTTCTCCCTGATAAGTCGGGGAGAGGATTTCTTTCTTCATCACACCTTCGCGAACGGTTGCCATTTGCGGGCGGTGTTCCGGGTTTACAATCGTTGCAACGATGTTGCCGCCGAATGCCGGACGGATCTGATACAACAGGTTTTTATAAACTTTGCCTTCTTTCTTGTCTTCGTGGTCACCGATTTCCAGAGAAGTACAGTCGGCAGTCAGTCCGCTGGTCAAAGCGGAAGAAACACGCGGGCCGAGGTCGCGACCGATAACGGTGGCACCCATGAGGCAGATTTGCGGTTGTTCTTCTTTGAAAAGGTTCACCAGGATAGCGGTGTGGGGGAGTGAAGTATAAGGATAAAGTCCTTCTCCGTCGAAAACGTGGAGTTTGTCTACTCCGTAAGGAAGGATTTGTTTTTCAATATCTTTGAGGTCTGTTCCGGCAACCACAGCTTCGAGCTGACAGTTCAACTGGTTGGCTAACGAACGACCTTTGGTCAGAAGTTCGAGACTAACGTCTAAAACGTTACCTTCTTCTATTTCGCAATATACAAATAAGTTATTCATGATTATCCGATAGTATGGTTAGCTAACAGTTCAACAATCAGGTCTTCCACGTCACGGTCGCTGCCGCTAATGGTTTTGCTCTCTTTAGCCTGGAACACGATGTTCTGAATGGCTTTCACTTTTGTCGGCGAACCGGACAGACCACATTGTGCGAGGTCACCGTTTACGTCGGCTACGCTCCATTCTACCAGATTCAGGTAGTCGCGTTTGTCATACAGGTCAGTATAATCAAGGTTACCTTGCTGTTTTTCGCTAACAGTTTTGGCATGTTTGTACTTCTGCACCAGTTTCGCGTTGCGCGGACGGCAAGGAGCTGCCGAGCCGTTGACAGTAATCACGATAGGCAACGGGCCCTCTACGGTTTCAACACCACCGTCGATGTGGCGTTTCACTGTAATCTTGTCTTTACCTACTTCCAGAATTTCTTCTGCGTATGTGATTTGGGTCAATCCCAACTTTTCTGCTACCTGCGGACCTACTTGCGCCGTATCCCCGTCGATAGCCTGACGACCACCAATAATAATGTCACAGTTACCTATTTTGCGGATAGCAGTAGCCAGCGCGTAAGAAGTAGCCAGTGTATCTGCACCGGCGAAAGCACGGTCGGTCAGCAAGTAACCGTTATCTGCACCACGGAAAAGTCCTTCACGAATAATGTCGGCTGCCC
>ERZ772851.1119-NODE-1119-length-27809-cov-45.843050_pt1 | contig 27809 bp, 17 predicted proteins | sample MGYA00512137_ERZ772851 | MGnify/ENA primary metagenome ERZ772851 (study PRJEB29015, sample SAMEA2737663) | human gut metagenome | biome: human gut; feature: human-associated habitat; material: faeces | place: China | collected 2012 ... | reverse complement strand
ACTAAAAGATTTTTAGGATATAGCGAAGGATGAAGTCTGGGAAGATTTCATCCTTCGCGTTATTGTGTTGAAGAAGAAAGTCGTATCTTTGCGCAACTTATCGGAAGTGTATGAACGCAATGAAAAATTATACTTATCATATTGTCGCCGTCCTTACGGTAGGTATTTGGGGTCTGACTTTTATTTCAACGAAAGTATTGATTGGGCATAGCCTTTCCCCGCAGGAAATATTCTTGCTTCGTTTCCTGATAGCTTATCTGGGCATCTGGTTTATTTCTCCCCGAAAACTGTTTGCTGATAATTGGAAAGATGAATCTTGGCTGTTTTTAGGAGGTATAGCAGGCGGTTCATTTTACTTTTTTACGGAAAATACAGCTTTGGAGATTACATTGGCGACGAATGTGGCATTTATTGTCTGTACGGCACCATTGCTCACGACCATTCTTTCTTTGTGGATTTATAAAAAGGAAAAGGCTACCCGTGGATTGATGGCTGGTTCTTTGCTGGCGTTGGTTGGTGTGGCATTGGTGGTTTATAATGGTAGTTTTGTATTAAAGATTTCTCCTTTAGGTGATTTCCTTACTTTACTTGCAGCTTTTTCCTGGGCATTCTATAGTTTAATAATGAGAAAAATGTCCAACTGTTACAGTATAATTTTTATTACCCGTAAGATATTTTTTTATGGGGTATTGACTATTCTTCCTGCATTTCTGATTCATCCCTGGAACTTCGACATTGTCCGTCTTCTCGAGCCGGCTATTTTGTTCAATTTACTTTTCCTGGGTGTATTGGCTTCTTTGATTTGTTTTGTAGTCTGGAACGTAGTCTTAAAACAGCTGGGAACGATAAGAGCTTCCAACTATATTTATCTGAATCCTCTCTTCACTCTGGTAGGTTCTGCTTTTCTGCTTGGCGAACAGCTTACTATAGTTGCTTTGATGGGGGCGGTGCTGATATTGGGAGGAGTATATTGGGCGGAAAAAAAGTAAAATTCTCCTTTTCTATGATAAAATTCTATCTTTGTCTTCAAAATAATAGGCAAGACGAAACTTCTTTCGGAAGACGAGTCGGTAACCATTAAAACAGTGAAAGGAGTAGGGTTGATATTGATAGAAAATTAATAATGTATTCTTCTATATTGTAATAATTTAGCAGTATATGTACTGCTCTTCTGATTTATTTTCGTTATTTTTGTATAGCAGTATTATGAATATAAATAAGGAGGGTATATGTGTATAAAACGGAAAGTCAATATTTCTTGTCTTGATGTCCGTTTGGGAATCTGCCTGCTGTTGGCTTTTGTGCCGCAGTTGCTTTTTGCGCAGGAAGACAGTGTACGTTTCATTCGTGACAGTATACAGATACAGCCAGAATTCAATGAATCTCTATTCTCTCCTTTTGAGCTTCCCTCTGGAAACTTTGCCCCTTCTTCTATGTTTCATCCGGAACACTCCTATTCTCTGCCCGATTTTTCACTGAAAGAGTCTCTTCGTCTGCCTTATCAGACCAATCCTTCTCTGCTATTTCGGGGAGATTACAGCGCAAGTGGTGTATTAAGACAGTTCCCTCACGGTATGTTATTCGGTTCTGGTGGGCAGACCAGCGTACCGGGTATCGGACGTTTCAACAATGCTTCCCTGGGATATCAGCACGCCTTTAACCAAAGGCTGACGCTTCAGCTTGGCGTAGATGCCATGAAGATAAATATGATTCATTCCACCGGGCAGGCTTTCAGTACTTCGGGAGTTTTGCGGTATCAGGCTTCGGACCGTGTAACTTTTAAAGTTTTCGGTTCGTATGCCATAGGAAATCCTTATGGGATGGATACCCACCATTATGGTGCCACCATATCGCTAGATATGTCCGAACGTTTTGGGATGGAAGTCGGGGTACAACGTTATTACGATGCTTATCGCGGTCGTTGGGAGACGGTGCCCGTGGTGATTCCTTATTATAAATTAGACAAGTTTAAATTAAGTCTGGACATGGGCGGAATTTTGTATGAGATTCTGCGTAATGTCGTTTTTCCTGATAAAATGAACTCCGGTGGGCCGACACTTGCCCCACCACGTTTTCAGATGCCACCGTTACGATAAAGCAAGTATCAATCCACTTATTTCTCCAGCACCGGGGAACCCTGCCTTCCCCGGTGCCGGAGAAATGGGCAGAGTTTTTTGAATGAAAGAACCGTGGTATTACGAAGACTTTTCCTCCTTTTTATTAGCCTTTTCCAGAGATTCTCATTAAATTTGTGCTCAAACTCAAATAATTCGACGACGAAACGTTACACCATCACTACCTTACTTGTGGCACTGTGGTGTATCAGCTTGTGTGCCCGTACCCAAAAAGCAGTCTATATCGTCATAGACGGAGTTCCTGCCGACCAGATAGAGCGCTTGCACACACCCGCTGTCTTCGACATCGCTTCAAGAGGCGCATATGCCCGGGCATATACCGGTGGAGAAATAGGCACTTACTCGCAAACGCCCATTATATCGGCCATCGGTTACACCAATCTGCTGACAGCCACCTGGCTGAACAAGCATAATGTGGGAGGCAATGACAACCTACAGCCCAATTACAACTATTGGACCATTTTCCGCATCGCCAAGGAGCAGTCGCGTCCGGTGAAGACCGGACTCTACTCGAGCTGGATCGACAACCGTACTGTGCTCATAGGAGAGAGCAAGGAGGAGACAGGCCGCTTGAAGATAGACTACGTCAGTGACGGTTACGATCTCGATAAAGTCCGCTTTCCGCACAAGGAGAAGGATTTGCATGTATTCGACTACGACGAACAAGTATCCAAGGATGCTGCCGAGAGCATCCGCCGGGATGCACCCGACCTCAGTTGGTTTTATCTGTGGTACACCGATGATGCAGGCCATATAGAGGGCAACGGCGAATTCTTCGATGCGTATGTGCGCAAAGCCGACGAGCAGGTGGCACGCGTATGGGAAATTGTGAAGTATCGCGAAGAGCATTTCGATGAAGAGTGGATGGTAGTGGTCACCACCGACCACGGTCGCACTGAAAACGGCTACGGACATGGGAGCCAGTCCGAGCGCGAGCACACCACCTGGATTTCGACCAACGTGCCGGTCAATGCGCATTTCGCAGACCGTAATCTGGCCATAACCGACATAGCTCCGTCTCTCAGCCGCTACCTTGGTTTCGAGGTGCCTTCGGATGTCCTTTGGGAGCAGGATGGCATTCCTTTCATCGGTCGGACAGACATCTGCGACTTGAAGACCATGCCTTATGACGACACCGTGACCTTGTCATGGCGCACTTACGCGGAGTAAGTGCCGGTCACCGTCTACGCTGCTACGACTAATCATTTCAAGACCGGAAGCAAGGACAATTACATCGAGCTTGCCAAGTTGCCCGCCGGCACCACTTCCTATACGGTAAATCTGAAAGAACTTCCCCACTCGAAATTCTATAAATTCGTAGTAGTTGCTCCTCATAATCATTTGAATCGTTGGTTCATGAAATAGAGAAATACCCCTGCTACAAATAGCTGTAGCAGGAGTAAATTCCATAAAGAGAGAGTTCTGATACATACTCGAACTTTTCTAGTTGGAGGTATTATGACATCCTTAATGTATATCTTTTATCCATGGACCTCTGTCCGTGCCAGTTCCACAAATCTTTTTCTGAGTTCTTCCGTATAGAACCGTGTATCTCCCGATTCCAAGTGCCCGTTCGTGTTCCAAAGCTGGAAGAAGTAGGCATCATGGCATTGGACGATGTGATCGTGCTGGATGGTGAAGTGCTCTCCCTCCTGCTGCAAGGGTAGTCTGCCCAATAGGGAGTTGTATAGTGACTTTGTTGTCCGCATATCGTCCGTTTCTTTGTCATATAGGGTGAAATACTCGTTTTCCGCATCTTCGAATTGCATCAACAGATACCTTTTCGACTGCTGGATACGGTCTATCCCTGTCACATAATTATCCTGGAAGACGGTTTGTAGGGCAGTGGTTCCGTCACCATCGATATACTGCTGGGGCAGTCACCGGTTTCCGAAATCTACCTTGTACCGTAGGGAGATGCTGTCGTCTTTCAGCTTGTACACTTCGTCGTAAGGATAGAACCACAACAGCGCTTCTTCATCAGTAGGTATCCAGGCTCCATTCCCGTTGCCGTCGTCCGCCTCCTCTTAGAAGGGAAGATGCTTTTCCAGCTTGTCACCCTCCTTCAGGTCCAGTGCGAACAGATGATAACAGCCTTCGTGTGTCCGGCTGCTGTTGGGCAGATAGAGCTTGTCGCCTATGCAGAACAAATCTTCCGTCCATATACCGTCGGCTGGTTTTTCGCGCAGGAACCGCCCTTCTGCATCGAAGAAGAAAAACTTGCCCAGGAAATGGTCGAATATCACCATTTCCGTCCCATGTACGGCGAAGCAGGAGATATGGGTGTACTCGCCCGGTCCGTTGCCCACCCGGTGGATGTCGGCTTGCAGCTTGCTGGTGGTGTCGAACACGAACACGCGCTTGCCAAGATTGTCCGCTATATAAATCAGGTCGTTCTGATAGATTAGTTTCGTGACTTCGCCAATCAGGCACTCATTCGTTGCTTCGAGCTGAAACATCAGGATGCTGTCTTCCACCATCGGCGCATAATCCAGCTTGTCGCTGATGTGTTTCCAGTCTATTTGCAGCACCTGGATGCCTGTATTTGCGGGCTTTATCCCGCCGCTGTGCGTGCACCCGGCGAGGACAAGAGCCAACAGATAGAAAATGTATTTTTTTATGTAGCAAAATAATGGTTGATTATACTTATTCCTCGGATACGGATTCGCCGGAACCATACTTCATTGTCTTCCCCTCTTTCGACAAGGAAGGCGGCACTGCTCCTTTCGATACTCCCCGGCGATAATTGGGTTTGCTGCTCATCACGAACCGCAGCTTCACTCCGTTGCGGATATCCTCATACGTCAGGTAGGATTTGTCATGCTTCTTGCCGTTTACGTACAGCTCTTTCACATATACATTCCGTGGAGACCAGTTGTCGGCCTGCATCTCTATCAGCTTGCCGTTGCTCATCTTCACGCTGGCGGCCTCCAGGCAAGGCGAGCCGATGTTGTAGACATTGCTTGAGGGCGCTACCGGATAGAATCCCAGACAGTTGAACAAATACCATGCCGACATTTGTCCGCAGTCGTCATTCCCGCTCAGCGCATCGGGTGTGTTGCCATAGAAGCGGTCTACGATGGCACGCACCCACTGCTGGCATTTCCAAGGCTCTCTTAAGTAATTGTAGAGATAAGCCACATGGTGACAAGGCTCGTTGCCGTGCCAGTAAGCTCCGATACGGCCTTGAATGTCGTGTGCTCCGGGAATATCCTCAGGCAACTTCACGGTGAACAGCTCGTCGAGGCGCTTCTTGAACAACTCCTTTCCTGCCAGATTGATGTACCCTTGCACGTCTTGGGGTACATACCAAGTGTATTGCACTGTGAATCCTTCCGTGATATCGCCCCAGCCGTGCACCGAGCCGGGACCTTGATAGGCTACGGGAGTGAACGGTGTGCGCCACTGGCCCCGGCTGTCGCGTCCGCGCATGTATTTGGTCTCGGGGTCAATCAGTGTCTGGTAGGAGAGGGCACGGTTCAGGAAGTAGCGATAATCCTCTTCCTTGCCCAGCTTGCGGGCTGCCTGTGCGATGCAATAGTCGTCGTAGGCATACTCCAAGGTCTTCGATACCGATTCTGCCTCCTTGTCGAAGGGTACATAGCCCAGTTCGCGATACTCCGGTAGACAGTCGTAGTGGGGATTCATCGCCGTAGTCTTCATGGCTTCGTAGGCGCGCTCGTAGTTGAAGCCCGGCACTTCCTTCACAATCATGTCCGCCAGCACCGATACGGCGTGATAGCCTATCATGCACCACGTCTCGTTGCCGTAGAACGACCAGACGGGCAGCATCCGCTCCACGCTTTTGTCATAGTGTGCCAGCATGGAGTTGGCAATGTCGGCGTTCACGTCCTGATGCACCAGGTTGAACCAGGGATGCAGGGCGCGGTACGTATCCCACAGCGAGAAGACGGTATAGTTCGTAAATCCTTCGGCCTTCTCGATGTTCTTGTCCAGCCCGCGAAAGCTGCCGTCGGCATCCTGGAAGATGAACGGGTGCAGGGCGGCGTGGTAGGCCGAGGTATAGAACGTTTCCTTGGTCTTGCGGTCGGCAGTGAGGGTATATTTGCTCAGTTCCTCTTCCCACAACTCTTCGCCCCGGGTTTTCAGGGCATTGAAGGTCAGGCCGTCCAGTTCGCGGAGGTTGCGTGCGGCTCCGTCGGTGCTGACGGCAGAGATGGCGGTCTTCACGGTCACTTCCTCTCCCTCTCGGGTGGCGAAGGAGATGCAGGCCACCAGGTTCTTGCCCCATGCCTCGCGGTCGCTGCGGAAGCGCGAGGTGTTGTAGATTACCGGTTTTCCATCCTGCATGATGCGCAGTCCGTCCAGTTTCTTCGAGAAGGTGGCGGTGAAGTAGACATGGCGTTCGGGGCCCCAGCCTTTCACCAGCTTGTAGCCGGTCAGTGTGGAGTCGTTCACCATGCGCAGATTGGCCCATTCGCACGACTGCCACAGCGTATGGTTCAAGTCGATGAGGATAAACGCTTTCTCCGCTTTGGGATAGGTGAAGCGGAACATGCCGCTACGCAGGCCCGAGGTCATTTCGGCCTTCACCCCGTAGTCGTCCAAGTGTACGGTGTAGTAATTGGGCGTGGCCTGTTCGCGTTCGTGCGAGTAGCGCGAGCGGTAGCCTTCGTCGGGATTCTCGGGTGTGCCGGGAGTGAGCTTCGCCTCGCCCGTGCCGGGCATGAAGAGAAAGTCGCCCAGGTCGGGGATGCCCGTACCGCTCAGGTGGGTCAGACTGAAGCCCATCAGCGAGGTGTGGTTATACTTATAGCCCGAGGCCGCATCGTAGAAGCGGTGGTTCGTGTCCGGGCTTATCTGGATACCTCCGAAGGGAATCTGGGCACCGGGATAGACGTTGCCGTAGCCGTCGGTACCCACGAAAGGATTCACGTAATCGATGAGCTTCTCAGATTGGGCGATGCCCGGCGCGGAGAGCGCCAGGCATGCCAGTGTGAATCCTAAAAACTGTTTTTTACCTTTCTTGTCCATTGTTCATAGTCTGTTTGTATGTGTTATGCTTCGATGTCTCCTATGGCCACCTGGTACTCATGCCACAGGTCGTCAATATTGTATTTTTCGCCCAAGACGTGCTTGATGGCACCGTCGAACGACCAGGGCACCACCTCGAGCGTGCTGCGGTTGAACTTGCGCAGGAACTCGGGGTCCTTGTTGTCGCGCAGCCATACGAAGAAGTAGCCCGCTTTCCGGTAACCGTCCATGTAGTTGCCGCCTTTGGGGCGTCCATCAGGACCAAAGCCGCCGTTGGCCACGCGCACAGCATCGGCCATGCCCTCGATGAATGCCCAGACCACGCGGTTGGTACCATACGAGCCGATGCCTTGCGGTTCCAGCTGGTAGGCGTGGGTCAGTTCGTGCAGCAGCACGCCGCGGGTCTCGAAGAAGAGTTTTGCGGTATCGGCTTCGGCAAATGATTTTTCGATGTGGCGCGTGCTGTAGAAGATGGTCACGTCACCGTTACTGCCTCCCTTGGCGGAGATGCCGTCGATGTCTTCCAGCGTATAGTGGATGTTGTGCACCGGTGCGATGCTGTCTTCGGGCGAGGCATAGAGCGTGGCCAGCACGGTGCGTGCCTGTTCCTTGATGTACGATTCGGCATCGGGAATGATGCGGTGATAGATGTCCGAACCGGCCGATTCGGGTGCTTTGTCTTCGAAGAGGATAGTGCCGACGTTGTAATCGTTCCAGTCGGTCGGTTTGGCTGCAGTTTGTGTATGTTGCTGGCACGCGTAGGTGCCGAAGGCGGCTGCCAGGCAGGCAGTGTAGAGCAGATTTCTTGTTTTCATATCTTTTGAGTTTTTAAGTTGTCGGTTGAAGTTTCGCAAGTTCTTATACTGTTGATAAGCAGTGGCTTCTCAATTCTCCTCCTTTCCGTCCGTCAGTGAGTAAGGCTTCGCGTTGGTGGCGGTGCCTCGGCGCTTGTTGGGCGAAGCGGCCATCTTGAATTCCCATACGCCACCCTCCAATAGGTCGCTGTGGCTGATGTACATGTTGCCGTATTCCTTGCCGTTGATGCGCAGCGACTGCACGTAGCGCTTCTTGTCACTTACACCGGGTGCTTTGATTTCCAGTGTCTTGCCGTTGGGAAGTTCTAGTTTCAGGTAGGGCAGGTAGGGAGCGCCCAGCACATATTGATTCGTACCCGGGCATACGGGATAGAATCCCATCACCGAGAAGAGATACCAGGCCGACATCTGCCCGCAGTCATCGTTGCCGCCCAAGCCGTTGATGTCGTTCCGATACATCTTGTTTAGGATTTCGCGCAGCCAGTACTGCGTCTTCCAGGGTTGCGAGGTCCAGGCGTAGAGGTAGGGCACGTGGTGGCTCGGCTCGTTGCCGTGGACGTAGCCGCCTACAAGGCATTCGGCAGTGATGTCTTCATTGTGCTCATAGTACTTCTCGGGCAGGTGCATGGCGAAGAGTTTGTCCAGCTTCTCCATGAACTGCTTTTCACCTCCCATCACTTGCATCAGTCCCAGCACGTCGTGGGGCACGTGGAAGGAGAAGTTCCAGGAGTTTCCTTCGATGAAGCCTTCGCCGTAGGTTTGCAATACGTCGAACTCCTGCTTGAAGGAGCCGTCTGCCAGGCGCGGGCGGGCGAAGCCGATGGAAGGATCGTACAGGTTGCGGTAGTTGAGGGCGCGCTTGCGATACACGTCCGCCAGTTCGCGGTGGCCTGCTTTCAGGGCTGCCCGGTAGATGGTGAAGTCATCGTAGGCATACTCCAGCGTACTGGAGGCAGCCGTACCGCTCTTTTCCAAGGGGATGTAGCCCAGTTTTATGTAGTCGGCCACCCCTTCATAGTAGGGCACGGTAGAGGTACTGACCATCGCCTTGAGGGCTTCGTCGGTTTCGCCTTTCAAGACGTCCTTTACCAAGGCGTCCGATACGGCCGACACTCCGTGATAGCCGCTCATGCACCAGTTCTCGTTGCCCATCAGGCTCCACACGGGCAACATGCCGTGTACACTCTGCCGGGCGTGGGCAATCATCGACTTCACCATGTCCGCATTGCGGTCGGGCTTCACCAGGTTGAGGAAGGGATGCAGGGCGCGGTACGTGTCCCAAAGGGAGAAGATGGTATAGTTGGTGAATCTGTCGGCACGGTGGATGTTGTGGTCGAGTCCGCGGTACTGGCCGTCCACGTCCATGTAGACCGAAGGATTAATCATGGTGTGGTAGAGCGAGGTATAGAACATCGCTTTCTGATCTGCTGTGCCTTCCACGGTGAAGTGGCGCAGTTCGCGGTTCCAGCTTTCGCGGGCTTCGTCGGCCAGCTGTTCGAAGCTCTTGCCGGCGGCTTCGGCGCGCAGGTTCTTCAGGGCGCCTTCGGTGCTGACAGCAGAGAGGGCCACTTTGACTACGAGCTCGCTGTTCTGCCGGGTGTCGAAATGGAAGTAGGAGACGATTTTCCTGCCGGTGATTTCGGGGAAGTTCTTCTCCAGCTTGAAGCGGCGCCAGAAGCCGTTGTACTTCACGGGTTCCAAGTCACGGTAGCCGTAGTCTCGTATGGGCTGCGAGAGGGAGATGGCGAAGTAGGTGTAATTGGTGCGCGCCCATCCGTTGGTAATGCGGTAGCCAGTCAGCAGGGTGTCGTTCTCCACGCGCAGGTTGGCCCAGAGCACTTTGCCGTTGTAGTTGTAGATGCCGTGCGTTAGGTCCAGTACGAGGTGCCCGGCTTCGCCCCAAGGGAAGGTGTATTTGTGTATGCCTACCCGTTGCGTGGCGGTGAGCTGGACACGTATGCCATGGTCGGCCAAGGTCACTTCGTAGTATCCGGGCGTAGACTTCTCGGTGGCGTGGTCGTAGCGCGAGCGGTAGCCCTCGTTGGGAGTGGCGGCACGTCCGGGAGTGAGTTTCGGGCTGCCGGTGGCGGGCATCAGCAGGATGTCGCCCAGGTCGGAGTGGCCCGTGCCGCTCAGGTGCGTGTGGCTGAAGCCGACGATGGTGGAGTCGCTGTACTGATAGCCGGCACAATACTCGTAGGCCTTGCCCTGATACCGTCCGTCCACGTTGTGCGGGATAGTATCGGTGTCCGGGCTGAGCTGTATCAGCCCGAAGGGAGTGCAGGCCCCGGGGAAGGTGTGTCCCATGCCATTGGTGCCGATGATGGGGTTGACATAGTCGGCAGGCTGCTGGGCCGCTACTTGCAGGGTCGCGGCTGTCAGCAGGATGATGAATGTTTTAATCTTCATGATGATGTGGTTAAGAATGTTTTTGTCATTTATGACTTGTTACTCATTGCTGAGTGAATACGGAAAATCGCTCTCCTTCACGCCGCGCGTCTTGTTCGGACGGCTGTCCATGTTGAAGGTCAGCTTGCCACCGCGCAGCAACTCGAAGTGGTCGAGGTAGTTTTTGGTATAGTTCTTCCCGTTGTAGTTGAGGGAACGGATATAGCGGTTTTCATCACTGTTTTTCGGGGCGGAGATTTCAAGTTTTTTGCCGTTTTCCAGTTGCAGCGTCACCTTCTTGAAGTAGGGGGCACCGAGCACGTACTGGTCGCTTCCGGGGCAGACGGGGTAGAATCCCAGTGCGGTGAACACATACCAGGCCGAGGTCTGTCCGTTGTCCTCGTCGCCGCAGTAGCCGTCCGGTGTGGGCAGGTAGAGGCGGTTCATGGTTTCGCGCAGCCAGTATTGGGCTTTCCAGGGCTGTCCGGCGTAGTTGTAAAGGTAAATCATGTGCTGTATGGGCTGGTTGCCGTGGGCATAGTTTCCCATGCCGGCTATCTCCATCTCGCGTATTTCGTGGATGACACCGCCGTAGTAGCTGTCGTCGAAGACGGGGGGCAGGCTGAACACGGAGTCGAGCATGGCGGTGAACGTCTGCTTGCCGCCCATCAGGTCGATGAGTCCCTGTACGTCGTGGAAGACGGACCAGGTGTAGTGCCAAGAGTTGCCTTCGGTGAAGGCGTCGCCCCACTTGAAGGGGTTGAACGGTGCCTGGAAGGTGCCATCGGCGTTGCGTCCGCGCATCAGGCGGGTTTCGGGGTCGAACACGTTGCGGTAGTTGCGGCTGCGTTGCTTGTAGAGTTCCAGCTCCTGGGCGGGTCGGCCCAGGAGCTGTCCCATGCGGTAGATGCACCAGTCGTCGTAGGCATACTCCAGCGTACGTGCCACGTTTTCGTTTATCTTCACATCGTAGGGCACATAGCCCAGCTTGTTGTAGTGTTCGTAGCCGTATCGGCCCGTGCTGGCAATGCGGGGGTGTACGCTGTTGGCTCCGTGCAGCAGTCCTTCGTACATCTTTTGTGCATCGGCCTTGGTGATGTTCTTTATGAAGGCGTCGGCCACCACGGAGGCAGAGTTGTTGCCCACCATGCAGCCTCGGTGCCCGGGGCTGGCCCATTCGGGGAAGAATCCGCTTTCAAGATAGGTGTTCAGCAGTCCTTCCTGCATCTTCTCGCCCATGGAGGGGAAGACGAGGTTGACGAAGGGGAAGAGGCAGCGGAACGTGTCCCAGAAGCCGGTGTCGGTAAAGAGGTGTCCCGGCAGCACCTGTCCGTTGTAGGGGCTGTAGTGCACGGTTTCGCCTTGGGCGTTTACTTCGTGAAACATGCGTGGGAAGAGCACCGAGCGATACATGCAAGAGTAGAACGTGCGCAGGCGGTCGGTGTTGTCATCCTCCACGCGGATGCGCCCAAGGATGTCGTTCCATGCGCGGCGGCCTTCTTCCTTGGTCTGGTCGAAGCTCTTGACGCCTATCTCCTTCAGGTTCAGTTCCGCTTGTTCGGGGCTGATGAACGAGGAGGCCACGCGGGCATGTACCTGTTCGCCTTTCTTGGTGGAGAAGCCGATGGCGGCACCTACGTGGTTGGATTGCAGTTCGAGGTGTTTCTCCACGGTATGATAGTCAGCCCACACTTTGTTGAAGGTGAAAGGCTTGTCGAAGACGATGACGAAGTAGTTGCGGAAATTCTGGGGCACGCCTCCGCTGTTGCGTGTGGTGTAGCCTACGATTTTCTGCTCTTCGGGGATGACCTTGATGTACGAGCCTCGGTCGAAGGCGTCCACCACCACGTATGCCTTGTCTGCCTGGGGAAAGGTGAAGCGGAAGTAGGCGCAACGCTCCGTAGGGGTGATTTCGGTAGTGAGGTTGTATTCGGACAGATAGACGCTGTAGTAGTGGGGCATCGCTTTTTCCGCCTTGTGCGAGAACCACGAGGCGCGCTGCTCCTGGTCTATCTTCAGCCGGCCGGTCATGGGCATGATGGAGAATTGTCCGTAGTCATTGATCCACGGACTGGGTTGATGGGTCTGCTTGAAGCCGCGGATTTTGTCCGAGGTGTAGGTATAAGCCCATCCGTCGCCCATCTTTCCGGTCTGGGGCATCCAGAAGTTCATGCCCCAGGGGCGGGCGATGGCGGGGTAGGTGTTTCCGTTGGAGAGTGATATCTTGGAGTCGGTGCCCATCAGCGGGTTGACGTAGTCCACCGGCTCTTTCTGCTGTGCATGCCCTGCAAGGATGGAAGTCGCTACGGTAAGTGCAAGGATTATTTTCTTGTAGTTCATAGGAATGAGGTTGATAATGTGAATACTTTGGGGAGAGATGTTTGAGTACTGATTAAGTGGATTTTGTTTCATTTATCCGCTTAATCAGCATTTACATATTTGCTTTTTTATTGGAACTTAAACCATCCGTTTCCTGCCGGCTGGATGAAGTACGTATTTCCGTCCTTCTCCCATACCCAGAGCCCACTTTCGCAGAAGAGCAGGTCGATGAGGGGCTTGAATTGTTCTTTTGCGAGATTCACGTCGTTGCCATAGCCGCCGAAGGGAGTAGTGATGGCGGTGTTTCTGAAAAGCACGCACGAGTTTCCGTTATTGGCGGCTGCGTTCAGCTCGAAGAAGACATAGTGCCACTTGCCTGCATCTTCATCGCTGATGCTGCCCGGGCAGATGACGAGGTTGCGCGGCGAGCGGTTGTCCATCTCGAGTTGCGACTCGGGCATCAGCGAGAGGTCGAGGCTGCTTGCCTTGGCATCGATGATGTGGGTGTTCCAGTTGCCCATGTAGGCATCTGTCCAGGAGGCGCCTGCGTTGAAATCGAAGACGAGGCTGGCGTTGCCGATGACGGGCTGTGTGGCACCGTCGTAGTCGTAAGTGATGCTTTTCAGAGCGTGTCCCTTGATGTCCAGACCCGGGGCGGTGACTACGCCGAGGCGGTCATCCTCCACGTTGAGCACGAGGGCATGGTTGGTGTGCACCACCTTGCCGTCCGCGATGTCGGTGAGTTGCATGGACCAGTTGTTGTCGTTGTCCGAGCTCAGTGTATAATAGGCCAGTATATCGCCTCCCTTCTCACGGATGGCTCCGCAGCTGATGTTCTCGAGGGCCTCCACGCGGTGGAGGATGGCAGCCTTGGTCTCACGGTTCGCGGCAAGGTCGGCCGTGGTGACGGGCGAGAGGTTCATGGTGAGTCCGTGGGCCTGTCCTGTGGCTGCAATGAGGTCGGAGGCATAGCTGCTGATAAAGGAATGTGGATTCCTGGTTGTTCTTGAGGTATTGCAGCGAGGTGTTTCCTGCCAAGGTCAGCAGCACGGTCTGTTCGCCCTTGAAGTCGAGGTGGTATTGTGCCTCCAGTTCGGGGCGGAGTATCTTTTCGTTTGTGTTGGTGATGACGTTTCCGTTTTCGTCGAACTGCAGGTAGAAGTCCACGCCTTCGTAGGAGAGTTTCCAGCCGTCGGCGGCGCAGAGTAGTTTCTTCACTTCCGAGGGGCGGAGGCGGGTTTCTTCGTTCATGGTTCCCTGGTCTTCCCAGTCTTTCCATACGTCGGTGGTGCCGCAGCCGCAAAGGGCGAAGAGGCACGAGGCGAGTAGTGTGTATCTTATCTTTTTCATTGTTTTTCGTTTTAGAATGTTGTTTTTCGGTAGTTTATTCAGAAAGCCCGCGGTGCAAGCACGGCGCGCGGGATGCGCATGGGTACCGGTGCATACGAGGGTGGCGTATAAGGCATCATCGTGCCTTGTGAGGCGTATCCTTTGGCGGCTCCGGGCGAGCAGATGCGCAGGTCGATGATGGGCGGTATCACACCATCGTCCTCAATCTGCAGCAGTCCGTCTTCTTTGCCGTCGCTGTAGCCGCCCGAGATGAGCGGGAGTAGTCCCCAGGGGTTGCGCATCACGAAGAGGTACTTGTTCGAGGGCGGCAGCAGGAAGTTGTAGGCGTGGAAGTTCACCGACTTGTATTTTCCGTCGATGGGCTTGTCTCCGTCCTTAAATCCGCCTATCACCAGCTGGCGCTGCATCACGAGTGACACTACGGCGCGTTTCATATCCTTGCCTGACAGTACGCCGGGGGCAAACGAATAGGTGTTACCGCTTCCGGTGAGGATGGCAGCTACGTATTCCGTGGCGATGCCGTTGATGCTCGACGAGCCTTTATAGACTTGCAGCCACTTGATGAGTGCTTTCTCTATGATGGTGGCCCAGGTCACGTTGTTCGTCTTGCCCGAGCAGGCGCCCAGTTTGTTGCCGTCGGCCACGAAGTAGTTGTCTACGCACACTTCCACCGGTTTCCCCATGGGGTCGAAGAGGCTGACGGCATACGTGTTGCCTTCCTTTTCCTTCAGCATGCTCCGGATGTATTTGGGATAGGTGTATGCCAGGTCGGCCATAACAGCCAATGCGCAACAGTCTCCTATGCTATGCTGGTTGATGTCGGCAGGCAGTGGGTCGCCGAAGGGGTAGATGGAGCCTGCCACGTCAAACGTTTTCCATGCCAGTCCGTCGAATGTCTCCGGCTGTGCGGTAGCGTTTTTCAGCCATTCCAAATCTTGGGCGGATGCCTTGCGGTCGCTCTCGTGGATGGTGCCCATGGGAGTGATTTGCGAGGCGGTCTTCCCGCCTGCCAAGCGGAGCAGGTCGTCTATGTTCTCGCCCGTGCTTGCGGCGGCAGACAGAGTCCATTCGGCTATCTGGGTGCTTTCGCTTCCGGCATTTTGCTTCACGTTGAGACGGTAGTAACGGTAGGTCACGTTGTTTTCCACTTCATACTCCTTCTTCTCCTTGCGCGAGCCGAAGGTCTGGTCGCTGCGCGAGTCTATCGTCTTCCACGTCTTGCTGTCGGTGGAGCCTTCCAGCGTCCATGCCTTGGGGTCCATTTCCGGAGCGTCGTCGGCAGAGGTGAGCGAGTAGGAGAGTACGGCCACGTTGCTGTTGCCGTTCCAGGTGATGCTGAAGCTGTTGTGGCGCGTGCAGTATTTCGTGCCCGCATCTCCGTCCACTAGCTTGGCTATGGAGCAGGCCTCGGGTGCGTCCGAGTATTGTGCCACTACAGTTCCGCCGCAGGGCATGTTGCGGTTTTCCGCGGGCAGCGAGTGGTAAGGCGACGAGTTGTCGCCCTTGTTTTCTCCGCCCGGTCCATCTCCGCTGTCCGAGGAGCACGCCGGCATGCCCGTAAGCAATGCCGCCGCGCTCAGGATAGAGAAAGTGAACAATCGTATGGATTTCAGTCTTATCATCTGTTATGATTTTAGTTGTTCGTTTCTCGTTCTTATTCCTGGCTCTCTCCCGTCTCTGCGTTCCAGCCCAGGTTCTGTACCATCTTCGGGTTACGACGGATCTCCTGGTCGGGGATGGGGAAGAGGTAGTGGCGTTTGTTGAAGACACGTGTCTCGGTCACTACTTTCTCGAAGAAGGCGGGGAAGTCTGCCTTGGAATTCATGCCGTGGATGTCTCCGCCTTCACCGCCACGGTGGTAAGAGGGATAAATCCAGTCGTCACCCACGGCCATGTCGGCCACCTTCCAGCGGCGCACGTCGTAGTAGTAGTTCCATTCGTAGGCCAGCTCGATGAGGCGCTCGCGACGGATGCGCTTGTCCACGTTGTCGCGGTCGGCAGGATAGGTGAGGAAGTCGTAACCGTTGGCATCCTTGCCGCCCTTGTTGCCGTAGCCCGGCACACCGGCGCGTGCACGTACCAGATTCACTTGCTGCATGGCTCCTTCATAGTCGCCGCAGGCACTCAATGCCTCGGCATAGCCCAGATACATGTCGGCCAGGCGCAACAGGTTGGCGCAGTGCTTGCCGCTCCATACGCCGTTGATGGGAGCCATCTTGCGTACGCCATATCCCTCTACCGGGGCGTCGTGTCCGGCTTTGTTGAAGCCTGAGTTGCCGTTCAGGCTGAACACGGAGGTAATCTTGCCCTGGTTGGTGTCGTCTTTCACCCAGGTGGAGCCGTTGAAGGTGATGTTGGCATAGAAGCGCGCCTCGCGGTTTTTCCATTGTTTCAGTACGTAGTTGGGTTCGTTTTCTTTCTCGTTGCGTGCCAGGAAGTAGTTGCGTGCGGGATTCATCGGGTTATTGTAGTCCTCGGTCACGGTGTACATGTCGGCCGAGGGGATGCCGTCGTATTCCTTGTAGTCGGGGTCGTCCACAATGCGCACACCCTTGTCCGTAAAGAAGAGGTCTACCATCTCTTGCGTGGTGCCGAATCCCAGACCGCCGCGGATGGAGCTTTCGCTCGATAGGTGTGCGTGGTAGGGGGTCACTTCGTAAGTATGGTCGCTGTGGTCTGCCAGACGGATGAAAATCTGCTCTTTGTTGTCATCGCCGTAGTGTACGCCGTCTGTAACTTGGCGGTACGATTCATAGAAGTCTACTGGGCCATTGCTGCCTGATACGGTGTAGAGCTTGTACTGGCTGCCGAATTGGTTGAAGAAGTCGGCGTATGCCTGCCGTGCGGCTTCCCACTTGGCTTGTGAGTATTCTTGCGGGAAGAGCTGCTTGCCGTCTTTGTTGCGTATTTCGGCATAATCGCTGTTGCCGTTGAAGAGCGGGCTGGCGGCGTAAAGAAGTACTTTCGCTTTGAAAGCCTTGCAGGCGCCTTTGTCGATGCGTCCCAGGTTGGAGCCGTTGTAGCGGTCGGGCAGGTCTTGAGCTGCGAGGTCGAGCTCGGCAGTGATGTAGTCGATGCATTCGTCTACGGAGTTACGCTCTTTCAGCAGTTCTTCGAGCGGGGTGTCCAGTGCCAGGGCATCTTCGCCTAAGAGCACTACCGGCCCGTACATGCGGAAGAGGTAGAAGTAGTAGAGGGCGCGCAGGGCACGGGCCTGTGCTTTCCACACCAGGCGGTCGTTGGCGCTGGCTTCGGCACAGCGGTCCACGTTGGCAATGAAGGAGCTTGCCTTGGAGATGCCTTTGTAGTAATTGATGAACCAGAAGTTGATCCAGCTGGACGAAGCGTAGGTCATACCCATGGTCCACTCGTTGCTGGAATGCCAGCTCCAGGTGATGTTGGCTTCGAGCGAGGCACCGGTAACAATGGTACCCGGCTGGTCGGAGTAGTTGGTGCTGTAGCGTTCTCTGGTTTCGTCGGGCACGTAGCTGTATACGTTGTTCAGAAACTGTTCGGTTTTCTGACGGTTGGTGAAGGTGTCTTCCATGTCATACTGTTCGCCGGGTATGGCATCGAAGAAGTCGTTGCATGAGCTCAATCCTACGGACATCAGCAGTCCCAGAGCTCCTATCTTGAATATATTTTTCATGAGTTTTCTTGTTTGTTTTGACGGGTGGATTAGAAATTCACGTTCACTCCTATGGAATAGGTGCGCGAGTTGGGGTACGACGTACCGTTGTTGGTGTTCAACTCTGGATCCCACAGCTTGAACTTCGAGAAGGTGAGCAGGTTGGTACCCATCACGTAGATTCGTGCGTTCTTGATGAACGTCTTGTTAAGCCATGCCTTGGGCAAGTTGTAGGCAACGGTCATCTGCTTGAGGCGCAGGAAGCTGACGTCCTTCTGCCACCAGGTACTGGTCTTGGTGTTGTTCTCATTGGCCGTGGCACCGTATTGCAGGCGCGGATAGAACACATCCTGGTTGGTGGGGTCGTCGGCCGACCAGCGGTCACCGATGTTGTCGTAGAGGTTAGAGTAGCCCGATGTATCGGCAAAGGGGTGGATGGCGTTGCCCGAGAGGCAGCGGTCGGCCTTTGCGGTACCCGAGAAGAGGGCGCCGATGGAGAAGTTACCCATCTGCAGGTCGGCACCGAAGCCGTAGTAGATTTTGGGCACGTCGCCTTGGCCGATGAGGCAGCGGTCGTAGTCGTCGATGACGCCGTCACCGTTCAGGTCTTTGTATTTCACGTCGCCCGGACGGGATACTTGTCCCGGATATTCTTCACCGAACTGCTTGGCATGGTCCATGATTTCTTCTTCGCTGGTGAAAAGGCCTTCGGCAATCCATCCCCAGCGGCCGTTCACGTTGGTGCCGCGGCGTTCCAGCCAAGGATATACGGCTGCGGGGTCGTCATTCTCGATGATTTCGTCTTCATTCCAGGAGATGTTTCCGCGTACGGTCAGGAAGGTACTCTTGCCCAGTTGCTGCATGTATTCCAGCGTGGCTTCGATACCTTTGTTATCCACGATACCCAGGTTGCCGTAAGGCATTTCAATGAATCCTGCATAGTCGGGGATGGTGGCACGCTGCAGGAAGATGTCCTTGCGGTGCTCCTTGAAGAGGTCTACCGACACGGAGAGGTTGTCGTTCAGGAATTTCAGGTCGATACCTAGGTCTTGCTTGCGTGAGGTAGACCATCCTACGTTGGCTCCGTACTTGGAGAAGCCCCATCCGCCTACACCGTCGTTGTTCACACCGAAGCGGTAGCCGCCTGTGCTTCCCATCTGGTCGAGGTACATGAAGCGGCGGTTGGTAACGGCGTCCGTACCTACAAGACCGTCGGTATAGCGTACTTTGAAGTAAGAGACGTATTTCTGCAACGGTTGCCAGAAATCTTCGTTGGAGATGGCCCAGCCCACACCGAATGCAGGGAACAGACCGAAACGTTTCTGCGGGCTGAAGTTCTCAGAACCGTTGTAACCCATGTTCACTTCAAAGAAGTAGCGGTCGTTCCAGGAGTAGGTTCCGCGAAGGGCGATGCCTTGTTGCTTGTAGGGTAGTGAACCTACCAGGGTACCATTGTCGTCTTTGGAGAGGTTCTGGCTGGTACGGTAGTTCTTCTGGCTATAAAGGAAAAGCCCGCCTACGCGATGCAGGCCGAAGGAGCGGTCGTAGTTGAGCGAAGCCTCGAAATAAGTGCTGCGGTTATCCGAAGAAGACTGCTCGAAACTCAGTTCGTGGTTTCCTTGATAGGTACGGTTCAAGCGGTATTCGCCGTTGGCGTCGAATACATCTTCGTTCCACAAGCCGGTTTCGCTGTCTTTGGAGCCGGCAAAGTAGTAGGTGTCTTCGCGTTTCTTATAGTAGAGATTGCGTGAGTTGTTCACGTCGAAAGCTATCATGGCTGTGGCGCTCAGTCCCTTGCTCCACTTCCAGAAGCCGAGGTCTTGTGTCACGCGGATGTTGGAGTTGAGCTGATTGCGTGCTTCGTTGGTATATCCGCGGCGTGTCAGGTCGGCGTATGGATTACGGAAGTCACCGTTGGACGATATGCCGGGGACAGAACCGTCGGGCATCAACTTGGGGAAATAGACCGGGTTGATGTCCATAGCTGCCGAGAAAAGGCTGGAGGTGGACTGCTGCGGGTAGTTTCCTTGTGCGAGGTAGCCGCTGAAGCCCAGGTCGATGGTGGTGGTCTCGGTGGGTTTCAGGTTGAGGTTGGCGGTGTAATTGTAGCGGTCGTAGCGCATGTTGGCATCATAGTTCTCCATTTGTGCGGTACGTGTCAGGCCTCGTTCGTTGTAGTAGCTCAGTGAGACGTAGTAAGTGGCATTGGGCACACCGCCGCGCACGCTCATGTTCACACGACGGTTGTGGCCCAGGTCGTTGAAGAGCTCGTCCATCCAGTTGACGGCCGGATAGAGGTATTGGTTGAACATCGTGGGGTTGTCGTTCGGCAGCAGACCGTTGGCCTTCTTCGTGGCCTCGATGTACTGCGAGGTATAGAGCAGACGTCCGTTGGTGTTCATGTTCGCTTCGTTGGCGGCATCCATATAGGTATAGGCATCGGCCAGTTGGGGACGCTTGGTCAGGGTGACGAATCCTTCGTAGTAGTCGAGGTTGAACTGCGGTTTGCCCACCTTTCCCGGCTTGGTCTTGATGATAACTACACCGTTGGCGCCACGCACACCGTAAACGGCCGTGGCAGAGGCGTCTTTCAGTACGGTGAACGATTCGATGTCTTCGGGGTCGATGTTGCTGAAGCTACGTTCCACACCGTCTACCAGTACCAGCGGTTTGGTGTTCTGGTTGGTGAAGGTGGAGATACCGCGAATCCAGATGTCGGAATCGTCGTGTCCCGGCTCACCCGTGCGTTGCACGGCTACCACACCTGCCAGACGGCCTGCGATGGAGGAGGAGAGGTTGGCGGTGGGCATCTTGATGTCATCCATCTTCATGGACGACTGTGCACCTACCACGGACACTTTACGTTGGTGTCCATAGGCCACTACCACTACTTCGTCCAGTGCCGATACGTCTTCGGCAAGAATCACGTCAATCAGGGTTTTCTTGTTCACGGCGATTTCCTGCGGTTTGTATCCTACGTAGGAAATGACAAGGGTAGGATTGGCAGTAGTCAGCTTCAGGGTGTACTGGCCGTTGATGTCGGTAATGGTACCGTTGCCCGTATCTTTTTCCTGTACGCTTACTCCGATGAGGAGTTCTCCTTTTTCATCGGAAACGCGTCCTGTCACTGTTCCGCTTTGCGCGTGAACCTCCAGACAGAACGTTGCCAAAAGCGCCCATATCCATAGCGCTTTCAAGTGATGTTTTTTCATCCCAAATAAGTTCATGTTACTTTGGTTTAAAAGTGAATATTAAGGTTACAAAAAATACTCGCGTTTTTTTGCTTCGGCGGCAAAATAAGGAGTTTGCCGATAAGGAACAGTCCGTGTGGGTGACAGATTTTTGGCAAAAGCGGGTGGTCGCTGTTGAGTACAAGGATGTTCTGTAGAGTACAGTTTAAAGTAATTGTAAATAAGAGTTTTATATGTGTGTGTGTCTATATAGAGCACAAGGAGAGAACAAGGTTGTGCCTCTTTTTAAAGTCGTGTTAAGCCTGAATCGGATGTGATTTTGCTTATAATGGTATACTTATGAGTCAAATTGATTAAGTGGTACTATCTTCATTTGATTCATATCTGATGGAAAATGAACAAAAGTTTTATATTACGTTATTGGAGATTCCGGGCGGATGGATGGCAATACTTGTTTTGACAGAGTCCGGTGCTTGACGCGACAGACACTGGTGTTTGTTATAACAGACACTGGTGTTCAAGACGACGGGCACTTATGTTTGTCAGCGTAAAGGTTGGCGGTCGTAAACCTCAACTTGGCGTATTCAGGCCTTCACTTCACGATGCTCATCGTGAAAAGAAGTTTCACCGGAATCCCCGATGGACAGGGTGATGCGGAAAAAGGTGAAAGATGTGCAGGCGTGAACAGGGAACTAAAGTGTCGCTTCTTCCTTTGGCCTGTTCTTCTCCCGATACTCTTTCGGTGTCATGCCGAACATGCGTGTGAACTCTTTGTAGAAATAAGAACGGCTGGAGATGCCTACTTCGGTTATCACGTCCTGAATGGAGAGCTCCTCCTCTTGCAGCAGGCGGCTGGCCTTCTCCATGCGGTAGTTGCGGATGAGGTCGCTGAGCGACAGCGTGGAGACATCCTTCAGACGGCGATAGAAGTTGCGCGGGCTCATGTTCATGCGTTCGGCAATGAAAGCCGAGCCCAGTTCTTCCTGCTTCAGGTTGTGGGCGATGACTTGCAGCAGCCGGCGTATGAATTCCGTCTGCTCGTGGGTAGTGCAGCAGATGTGGTGTGCCAGTTCGCCCAGCTCGTCCATGTAGATTTGCTTGGCCTCGTGCTTGCCATAGATGGCCACGTACACCAGCTCGCGCAGGAAAAGGATGTCGTAGGGCAGTGTCAGATAGGAATCAGCCCACAGCACCAGTTCGCGTTGCACCGACGAGCTGACCTGCCACGTCAGCAGCGGGATGAAGGGGATGTGCGACAGCAGCGTACGGTTGCGCCGAATATGTTCCATGAAGCGCTCTTCGGCTCCTGCGTATACCGAAAGGTCGGCTATGAATACCGAAGGAAGCGAGCGGCGCATCTCTTCGAAGGCTTCTTCGATGGTGCGCACGGGCATGACGTGATAATCGTCGGCCAGCAGGTTGCTGACAAGCCACGTCATTTCGGCACGTTCTTCGAGCAGAAGGACACTTTTCTTCTCTCCTTCGGCAGATGCTTCGTGAGTGACGGGGGCAAGGCTCAGGGTGAGGCTCTGCCACGGCTCTTCGCAGTGCAGTTCGGTGTGGGTCACTTCGAGGGTAGATTGTACGAAATGTGCCAGTAGCTGTATGCCGAAGGTGGAGTCGGCACTTTTCTGCTTGGGTGGTTGGGTTTGATTGGTGAGGGCGTCATGCAAATATTTCATGCTTTTGCCCTCGCCGGTGAAGGTCAGGTACAGCCGATCTCCGTGGAGCGAGGCTTCCACTTGGGTAGGTTGGGCTCCGGTTTCTTTGGTTATCCGCAGGAAACAGTAGTAGAGGATGCTGTAGAGCGCATTCTCGTAGACCGGAAAGGTGAGACTGGAAGGGGTGGAGAGGCGGATGCCGGTGGTTGCGATCACTTGCTTGTCTAGGGTGTGCAGCACACGTTCCAGAGTTTCCTTCACGTTGACCTCGGCCGTCACGATGAAGCGGTTGGGGAAGAAGAGGTGGAATTCTTCACCCCGCAGCGTATCGGGATGCAGGAGGGCGGTCATGAGGGTTTCGCGCATGGTTTCTACGGTTTCACGCTGCTCGGCAGGCGTGAGGTTGTCGGCACGGAGGCGGTCGCAAGCCTGGTAGAGCAGTGTAAGGCGGTCCAGCATGCTGCGGCTGTAGTCCGCCATGTTGGTGGCATCCGGTTCATCGGGGCGCTGGAAGCGTGTGGTAAGGCGGCGGTACGACCGTTTGCGGTGGAATGCGTAGCCGGATATCCCTGCCACGAGCAGGAACAGCAATACATATACTGCACAAGCTGTCTTGCTCAGGTACCAGGGCGGCAGGATGCGGATGGGCAGCGAATAGTATTTGAATTCATTGTCGAAGACGTCCTTCTTATATTTTATATGGAGGATATAGTTACCTGTGGGTATGTGTGTGTAGAACGTTTCGTTGGCATTGCTGAAGGGCGACCATTCCCGGTCGTATCCTTCCAGCCGGTAGGAGTATTCGATGTCGTTGGCCGAGAGGAAGTCGGGTACGGCAAAGGTCAGCGAGAAGGAGTTTTCGCCGGCCGGCAGTTGCAGGGCCTTTCCGTTGTCGGTATAATAGTCGGACAACGCCACTTGGCGGCGTCCCAGGCTGAGCTTGCGCAGCAGTAGGTCGGGGTAGCGGTCGGGCGTGCTTTTGTCTTTCTCCTTCTTCAGATAGAGCAGTCCGTCGATGCCACCGAAGAAGAGCCGTCCGGAGTAGGGGCAACGGTAGTAGGCATCGTCGCTGAACTCGCCTACCTGCATGCCCGAGTTGTAATAGTAGGTGTGAAACGATTGGTTTTCCGGATTGTACTTCACCAGTCCCCGGTTGGTGGAGAGCCAAAGGAAGCCGTGGTTGTTCTCCAGTATGCCGTGAATCATGTCGTTCAGCATGCCTTGGCTGCGGTCTATGCAGCGTGGGGTGGCGTGCGTGGTGGGGGCGGGCAGGATGATGAATCCCGAGGTGCTGCCCACGTAGAGGTTGCCCAGGCTGTCGGCGTGTAGGCTCAGTATATCGTCTGTCGGTTTGTGGAGCAGGGACTTCAGGGAGATGACGGTATACTCGTCCGTTGTCTTGTTGAACTTTACGATGCCCTGGCCCCGGCTTCCTAGCCATAGGAGCGAGTCGCCTCCGGCTGTCATGGGGAAGAACATGGTAATTTCTTTCTGTTCGTGGAAGAATTCGTAGGGCACGACCCGTTTGGTGCGGAACAGCTTCCCGTCTCCTTCGAACGTGATTTTGCGGAAACCGCTGCCCGAGGTGGATATGTAGAGCGTGCTGTCGTTCTCCTCGTGCAGGTCGTGCACCTCGACGGTAGTATCGGAGAGATGGCCTTCCACTTGCTGCAGGGTGTGGTCGTCGTAAGAGTAGAAGTAGAGCCCCGGCGTGCCCGTGCCCAGCCAGAAACCGTTGTAATAGCGACTCTGTTTCAGTATGTAGACGTGGAATTCCCGTTCCCACTTCCGGTAGTCGGTGGCCTTCTGCCGGCCTTCGGGGGCAATCACTTCCGTTTTCTCGGGCTTGATGCCCTCGTCGTAGCGCGATATGTGCAGTAGTCCGTCGCCCTTGGTGCCGAACCAGAGGTCGCCCTGCGTGTCGGTCATGATGGAGCGCACCTGTCGGTTGAGGTTGGGTGAAAGGCTGCCGAGCAGCAAGTTGGTGGCAATGTCCTGCTTGCGCGAGTACATCAGTGCCCCTTGTCCATCGGTGCCCACCCAGAGGATGCCTTGCTGCGGGTCGTGGAAGATGTCGTAGATGCGCACGTTGCGCTCTATCATCTCTATCTCAAACTTGTGGGAGGTGCAGAGGCGTATCAGCCCATGTGTGCGGAAGGCGATGATGATGTCCTCGTGGAAGGGTACGATGCCCTCTATGTCGTCTCCATACGCCAGCAGTGAGGCGAGGTTGCGGATGTAGATTTTCGTCTTGCGCGAGAGGTCATAGAGGTAGAGGTCATGGTCCGAGTCGATAAAGCAGAAACAGTTGTTCTGGTAGAAGATGTGTCGGATGGCTTTGGGATGGAAGGCGCTCGTCACAGCGGTTGGTTTCACGGAGAGCGAGTCCTTCTCGAAGTTGTCGATGGACACTTGTATCAGCGTGCCCGTATCTTGTGGGAAGAGCCAGAAGATACCGTTGGGGGTGACGAACGAGCGGCGGTCCATGTCCTCGGTCGATACGGTAGGTGCTTGCAGTTTGACGAACCGTTCAAGGCGCGGGTTGTAGAAGTAGAGTGTATCTTGTGCAATGATCCATGTGTCTCCGTGCTGGTTGGAGTGCAAATAGTAGTCCTTGAACTCGTAGCTGCCCACTACCTTGCGGGCTGTCGGCGACAGACGGTTCACGCCCAGGTGTGTGCTGATCCAGAGGCATCCGTTGTCTGCCTGGTTGATGGCGTGGATGATGTTGTTGTTCAGTGTCTTTTCGGGCGAGAACTCAGAGCGGAAGATTTCCATGTTTCGTCCGTCATAGCAGTTCACCCCATCGTAGGTACCCAGCCACATCAGTCCTGCTGAGTCTTGGTAGAAACAGAATACGGCGCTGTGTGACAATCCTTGCTGATGGTCTATCCTGCTGAGGAAATAAGTATTGTTCGGAACAGTGTTGCCGGCTGGAGACGGCACTGCCTGAAGGAGCAGGACAATTATTAGTAGGAAGTATTTTTTCATATATATTAGTAGTATTCTTTTGGCGTTTAAAATACAAATGTAGAAAATTCTTCTTTTGGAGTCAAATAATCTTCCTGTTTGTTTGCTTTTTGTTCATGAGGCGGTTTCTGCGGGCGTGGCTGTTTCGGTGGGGGAGGGAGGGCAACCCGAAAGAGGTTAATTCACGTTAAAGTGAAAACTTCAATCCTTTGGCTTTCAATAACGGTTACATGGAGGTAACAGACTGAGTTCTAAGTGCCTTATTGTGTGACATGTGGCAGTCGCCTAACTTTGCGGCTGTAAATCAAAACATATAGGAGAAATCATTATGAAGAACTATCAGAAGGTAAATGTGCCCGCAGGCGAGGCACGTGTCGAGCTGCACGATTCATTGAATCTGACCGGTGCGGAAGTATCCATCAGTAATCTGCCGGCAGGCGGAGGAGTGCCCTTTGTGCATTCGCACAAGCAGAATGAAGAAATTTATGCCGTCCTTTCCGGACGTGGCACCATGGTGATTGACGGAGAAACCGTAGAGTTGCAGGCTGGTGACTGGCTTCGTGTGGCTCCGGCAGGAGAACGTCAGTTGTCTGCCGCTGCGGACAGTGCCATCAGTGTGATTTGTATTCAGGTGAAAGCCGGTTCGCTAGAGGGATTTACGATGGCGGACGGTGTGGTGAAGTAAGGGAGGCTCTCTCTGTCTTTGCATAGGATATTTACAGTGTTATACAGGCAATGCGGGTTTCTTGTTTCTTCGGCACCGGGGAAGGTAGAGCTTCCCGGTGTCGGAGAAATTGCCTTGAGTACATTGCTTAAGATTTCGTAAGATGGTATGAAGAAAGAACCGCTTCCGTGCAAACAGCGATATCCGTATCATTGCATCCGGTGCCACGCGTTCGGATGGTCTTGTGCTGAAGGATGTAGACCGTATTAACGGGAGTGATGGCAGTGACGGTTCCGATGGTGGCGGCGACCAGGGTGAGAACCCTTTGGGATAGTAGTCTGTAGGGCTGAAAAAGTTCCGATGATATAGAGACTGTAGGTCTCCTTTCCGTACTATGTGCGGGGGGGAGACCACGGCTCTTTCATTTAAGGGAGTTAGAGGAGTTAAAGCCAATACTTCTGTGACTACATAGACAAGAGTATCGGCTTTAACTCCTTTACTTCTAACGGAGCGGAGCGAAGTGATAACCCCTATAACTCCCTTAAATGAGAAAGCCGTGGAGGGAGGCCTTGTCTTTAGGTAATGTTCTCTCCAAAAATAACCGGATTGCCTTTCTTGAACAAACAATTATAAATATCTTTGGAGCATTATTCACTCATTAAACTAACAGAAAACACCATGAAAGTCACAAACAAATCAACAGTGAGAGTAGGCGCGGCAGGAGTCGCAGTCATTGGAATTATAGTATTGTTCTTGGTCATGTTTGCCGTGGAGCGTATTGATTCGGGACAGACGGGCATCATCGTCAATCTGGCCGGTAGTGAGCGTGGAGTAGATGATGCCAAGGTGGAGACCGGATGGGTGGTTTACAACCGTTTTGCCAAGCAGCTATTCGAATATCCTGCATTTGCGCAGATTGTAGACTACGAACCTTTCGACATTCAGGACAAGAAGGGAACCATCTTCAAGACAGACCCTACTATAGAATACTTCATTGAGCGGGAGGATGCCAAAGTAGTTTTTCTACGCTATCGCAAGACTACCGAAGAATTGGAACAGAGTGTTATCCTGACGGAAGTGAAGAACGCTTATAAGGACGTGGCAGGACTTTATGAGACGGATTCGCTCATCAACAACCGTCCGGCTTTCGAGAAGGAGGTGGAGGCATTACTGAAGGAGCGTCTCAGTACCCGTGGCTTTACGTTTACCAACATACAGTCGTCCGTGAAACCCAACGATGTGCTGCAAGCTGCCATTGACGAAAAGAATACTGCTGTGCAGAATGCCTTGAAGGTGGAGAATGAAAAGAAAGCCGCTATAGCCGAGGCGGAAAAGGTAGTAGCTGCCGCCAAGGGTAAGGCAGATGCCAACCGTATCCTTCAACAAAGCATCACGCCGGAATTGATTCAACTAAAGGCTGTGGAGAAATGGGACGGGAAATTGCCGTTGTCTACCGGTGGAAATACGTTGCCATTCCTGAAGTTGCAATGACAATCTCTATGAGACCCCATTGGCAACTTGATTCTTTTGGGGAGGTACTGATTGTGTGCGCGGATAATCACAAATAAATCAAGCGGTAAGCCATCTATCTCTCTATTTGCTAAGATTTATTCGTCCGATACTTGTTGAATTATCGTCCGACAGCCGTTGAATTATCGTCCGACAATTGTCGGACGATAATTCAACGGCTGTC
>ERZ772851.1109-NODE-1109-length-28039-cov-3.702902_pt1 | contig 28039 bp, 21 predicted proteins | sample MGYA00512137_ERZ772851 | MGnify/ENA primary metagenome ERZ772851 (study PRJEB29015, sample SAMEA2737663) | human gut metagenome | biome: human gut; feature: human-associated habitat; material: faeces | place: China | collected 2012 ... | reverse complement strand
TTCCAGCAGATGCCGGGCGTCTTCGCTTTTGAAGAATGTAAGATCACCGAGGATATAGACCATATCCTTCTTGTCCACGGTCGACCGCCAAAGGTCCAGCAGCCAGGCGTCGTGGGCCGCCGTATCGTTCCGGTCGGCAAAAGGCCTATCCGTTTGGTACCGGAGTATGTTCCGGTGGCCGAAATGCAAATCGGCGGTAAAAAATATCCTATTCATATCGCTTTTGTCGTTTGCGAAGCGATCGCCGCCGGACCGCTTCATGGGTTATGAAATGTGTTCTCAGATTAAGCGTTTCAATCGTGCGGTACAATGGATTTGCGCCTTCAATAATCAGTTTCATTTTTCTGGTTTTAATAAGTGAATAGTAAACAATAGCCAATAAAAAAAGAGATACTGCCCTAAAGCAGTATCTCCTATGATAGTCGTGAATTATCCTTTATCGGAAACTACGCATACGAACATACCGCCCTGGCCGGGGTATTTTAATAATACCGCCCCGGTGCTCAGGTAATGGAATGTTCCGGAAATTTATCATCTGTTCTTATTCAACTGGTTACGATGCAAAGGTAAATACTCTTTACCGAACTTTATAATCTTGAAAAGGAAATTTAGCATTATTGGCCTCCAAGTTACATTACCTCCGATATGCCGTCCTGCAAACACAGACTGGAGTTACAATAAAGGAGTCAGTACCGAAGTTTATCGGGCCATCCTGAACTTATCGGCAATCTTCTCGCTCAGTATATCCATATCCCGGCCTATCTTGTCGTTGGTGATCTTCGCATAAATCTGCGTGGTCGTGATATGCTTGTGCCCTAACATCTTGCTGACCGTTTCCAGCGGTACGCCCTGAGATAGCGTCACCGTGGTCGAAAATGTATGCCGAGCCTCGTGGATCGTCGGGCTGAACGACAATCCGGCGTGCCTCGCCACATGACGAAGCGACATATTCATCGAATCACGGTCTTTGACCGGGAACACTTTATTGCCGGGGTATTTCAGGAGGCGGTAACGCTCGACGAGTTCCTTGGCTACGGGCAGCAGTTTAACCCTAAACTGCGTACCCGTTTTCTGCCGCTTATCGATAATCCACATATCGCCCCGTTCATCCGTATGAATGTCGTCATGGGAAAGTTTCTGTACATCTGCATAGGCCAAACCCGTGAAACAGCAGAATACGAAGATATCCCGAACAATAGCAGTTTTGTAGTTGGGGAATCGGGCGTTCATGACTGCCCTCAGTTCCGACTCCGAAAGGAAACGGCGGTCGCGGTAAGTGACCTTGAAATGAAATCCGGCAAACGGGTCGGAAGCGATCCATCCGTTCTTGAAAGCCGTGAAGGTCATTAACTTCAATTTCTTAACCGGAGTATGGATGCTTCCGGGGAGCATACCCCGTACCGTCGAGAGGTAAACCACGTACTTCTCGATAAACTCCCGTTTTAATTCCCTGAACGGTATATCCTCCAGTTTGTATTCGTATTGCAGGAATGCGGCCAGATAGCGGCGGGGACGGGGGTAGTTTTCGAGCGTCCCCGCCGAACGATCTTTGCCTACGCGCTTCTCGGCGAACTCTGCCAGGTAAGCGTCGAACGTTTGCAGAAGGAGCTGGTAGCCGTCCCCGAATCCCAACCATGCATTCTTGACCTTCTCGGCAGTAACATACGAATCCCGGTCACAGATGCGCTGGTACTGCTTGCCGATATTGGTTTTGATGTTCTCCAGTTTCTCGTTGATACATTGAGCCGCCATGCTCTTGCCGGAGGCTTTGTTGGCTTTGGTGTCCCATAATTTAGGTGGGACAGACATTTTACAACTGAACTGCGAGATCGTTCCGTTGACGGTGATACGCCCCATGATGGGTGCTTTGCCGTTCTGCTCGGCCTGTCGTTTCAGGTAAAACAGGACTTTAAAAGTGCTTCTTGCCATAACTCTAAAAACTTTTTGCAATGATACATGATTTAGAGTTATCTGAGGTTATGAAATCCAGCGCAAGAAACGGAAAACCAATACATTAAAAGCAAAATCCGGAAAGAGATTGCGGTAACGATTTGGTAACGCAACTCCTTCCGAACTATGCCTTTTCGTGCGATTTTAACGTTTTATTACTTTCCGGTAAATGCCGCTAAATTGCAGTGATAGAACTATTTACCGAAAATTGCAACCACCATATTTTTTTACAGGCAATCCACGATTCGGACAGCCTCTTATATTTTCCGTCGCAGGAAAGACGGCACGGAACGCCCGAAGGCTAACGGCCGAAAATCGAGTTCAGCACATGAGCCAGGCGGAAGCCTCCTTTCTGCAATTGCTGCTCGGCCAGCAGATTGCCCCGATACCGGTCCGGATCGGATACATTCTCATCGGGACGGACGATGTCGTAAGCGACGATGCAGTTGCGGGCGTTATCGGCGACCCACTCCCTCGGCGTGCCTTCGACCATCTCGGCCCGCTCCTCCTTGGTGCAGTGTCCCAAATACCGGCACCACTCCGAAACGCTCCACGCATGAGGGCCGTAAGAAGGCATGTTGTCCCATACGCTATGGAAAAGTTCCTTGCGGCCGTTGATCTCCACCCAGTAATTCGAAGGTCGGTAATTGTAGATCACATGCGCCGGACAGTGCATGTCGGGCAGGAAATGGACCAGATGCTTGATCAGAAGCAGCACGGTCGAGTCGTCGAGGTTGCGGTACTTCCCGTCGCCCAGACGCTCGATGGCTTTCTCGATAGCCATCAGCGCATCGCCGGGGAAATCGCCCTCGGCATACTCGAAATCCTTGTTGACGGGTACGCAGTGGTCGAACCACTCGTTCGAGTAGCCGCTCTTGGTCACATAGCCCATGTAATCCATCCACGAGGCGTAGTAGACGATGTCGTCGTGTCCCTCGAGGTACTTGGAAATGTTCTTCTTCGCCTTGGAAGTCATATTCTCCCAAGCGATCATCGCCGAAACGTCGTGTCCCAGCTTGTCCCACGCAGAGGAGGAAAAGGGAACGACAAGCAGCACGAGCGCCGCCGCAAAAATCTTCTTCATGTGAGTTTTCGTTTAGTTTGACACAGTCGGTCTCAACAAAGGTAAGCATAATCCGCGTTCCGGTCAACCCGCCGGCGCTCTCCCCCGGGAAAACGCGCTCCCGGCTCCACTTCCCCAAAAGAACGAGCCGACGCAAACGGCCGGACGGCACCGCGACGAAACGCCCGGCCCGTCGGAAAGACGTAGTTTACGAACAACCCGGAACCGGCGACACCGCAAACGCGCGGACGATTTTTTTATAAGGAATGAAAAAGAGGCTTCCGACAAGCCCCCTAAAACGGAAATCGCCCCTGTCAGAAATCGTTCCGACAAGGGCGAAACCGTAAAATGCAAATTCGCCCCGGGCTCCAACCGCCCGGCGAACTGCCGAAACGGTCCTCGCCCCCGTTTTCCCGCGTCGTTGCGGCGAACCGGGAAACCCCGCTATTTCGCCTGACGCTTGCGCATCGTCTCGTCGAGAATGATCTTGCGCAGGCGGATCGACTTGGGCGTCACCTCGACATACTCGTCCTCCTTGATATATTCGAGCGCTTCCTCTAGCGAGAAAATGACCGGCGGCGCGATCGACACCTTGTCGTCCGACCCGCTCGCACGCATATTGGTCAGCTTCTTGGACTTGGTCAGGTTGATGACGATATCCTCGGAGCGGGTGCTCTCGCCCACGACCTGACCGGCATAAATCTCGTCCTGAGGCGAAACGAAGAACGTGCCGCGATCCTGCAGCTTGTTGATCGCGTAGGCATAGGCCGTACCGGTCTCCATCGCGATCAGCGAGCCGTTCTGACGCATCTCCATGTCGCCCTTATAAGGCTCGAAGCCTTTCAGCCGGTGCGACATGACGGCCTCGCCGGCCGTAGCCGTCAGCAGGTTGCTGCGCAGTCCGATGATGCCGCGCGACGGAATGTCGAACACGATGCGCTGACGGTCGTGCACGGTCGTCATGTCGGTCATCGTGCCCTTGCGCTTGGTTACCAACTCAATCGCACGGCCCGAGTATTCCTCGGGAATGTCGATCGTCAGCTCCTCGACCGGCTCGCACTTCTGCCCGTCGATCTGCTTGATGATGACTTTCGGCTGCCCTACCTGAAGCTCGTACCCTTCGCGGCGCATCGTCTCGATCAGCACCGACAGATGCAGCACGCCTCGTCCGTACACGACGAAACTGTCGGACGACGCCCCGGGCTCGACCCGCAGCGCGAGATTCTTCTCCAACTCGCGGTCGAGCCGCTCCTTGATATGGCGCGAGGTGACATACTTGCCCTCGCGGCCGAAAAAGGGAGAGTCGTTGATCGTAAACAGCATGCTCATCGTCGGCTCATCGATCGCGAGCGGCTCGAGCGGCTCGGGATTTTCGTAATCGCAGACCGTGTCGCCGATCTCGAAGCCCTCGATGCCGACCAACGCGCAGATTTCGCCGCAATCGACGCTCTCGACCTTCGTCTTGCCGAGCCCGTCGAACACCATCAGATCCTTGATGCGCGTCTTGACCATCGTCTTGCCGTCCCGCTTGGCGAGCGTGACCGGCATGCCCGAACGGAGCGTGCCGCGCGTCAGCTTGCCGACGGCGATTCGGCCGACGTAGGGCGAATATTCGAGCGAAGTAATCAGCAACTGAGGCGTCCCCTCCTTCATCTCCGGAGCGGGTATGTTGTCGATGATCGCGTCCAGCAACGGCGTAATGTCCTTCGTGCGCTCCTTCCACACATGCGACATCCAGCCCTGCTTGGCGCTGCCGTAAATGGTCACGAAGTCGAGCTGCTCTTCGGTCGCGTTCAGCGTGAACATCAGGTCGAACACCTGCTCGTAGACTTCCTCGGGACGGCAGTTCGGCTTGTCTACCTTATTGACGACGACGATCGGCTTCTTACCCAGCGACAGCGCTTTCTGAAGCACGAACCGCGTCTGCGGCATCGTGCCTTCGAACGCGTCCACGAGCAGCAGCACGCCGTCGGCCATGTTCAGCACGCGCTCCACCTCGCCGCCGAAGTCGGAGTGGCCCGGCGTATCGATGATATTGATCTTGTATCCGTTGTAGTTGACCGACACGTTCTTCGACAAGATCGTGATCCCGCGCTCGCGCTCCAGATCGTTGTTGTCCATGATCAGCTCGCCGGTCTTCTCGTTGTCCCGGAAAAGATGCCCCTGCATAATCATCTTGTCGACCAGCGTAGTCTTTCCGTGATCGACGTGGGCGATGATCGCTATGTTGCGTATTTTTTGCATACCGTGTCTTTAAGTCGCGGCAAAGGTACGAAATTAATTTATCTTTGTCATTAATAAACTGTCTGCCATGAAGCAAGTCATCGAGGTCGGGCGCGGAGCGGACGCGCCCTCGCGAGTGGTGATCGGAGACGCGATCAACTCGCTGGAGAACTATCTGCCGTCGGACCGCAAGGTCGTGATCGTGACGGACCCGAACGTCCACCGCCTGTACAAGGAAATCATCAACCGCTACGACTACTGCCTGATCGGTCTGGGCGAGCCCAACAAAACGCTCGGGACGGCAGGCAAGCTCTACGGCGAGCTGCTCGCCCGAGGAGCCGACCGCTCGACGTTCCTCGTCGGCTTCGGCGGCGGCATCGTGACCGACGTGACGGGTTTCGTCGCCTCGACCTACATGCGGGGCCTGCGTTTCGGCTTCGTCGCGACGACGCTGCTCGCGCAGGTCGACGCGAGCGTCGGCGGCAAGAACGGCGTCAACTACGAGGGATACAAGAACATGGTCGGGACCTTCAACCAGCCCGACTTCGTGCTCTGCGACCCGGCCATGCTCGACACGCTGCCCGAGCGGGAGTTCCGGGCCGGGCTGGCCGAAATCGTCAAGGCGGGCCTGATCGCCGACAGGGAACTGTTCGGATTGTTCGAGAGCCATTCGCTCGAGGAGTTCCGACGCGACCGGGCGCTGCTGGGAGAGGCAGTCATGCGGGCCGTGAAGGTCAAGGCACATATCGTCGAGCGGGACGAACGGGAGAGCGACGAGCGGCGCAAGCTCAATCTGGGACATACGTTCGCGCATGCGATCGAAAAATGCAGCCGCGACTTCTTGCACGGCGAGGCCGTCGCGATCGGCACGGTCATGATCGCGCGCCTGTCCGAAAGGCTCGGAACCGTCACGGCGGAAGAGGCTGCCCGCGTGCGGAGCGTATTCGAACGGATGGGGCTGCCCGTCGCGACCGGCATCGAACTGCCCCGCCTGATCGCCGCGCTGAAGCACGACAAGAAAAAAGAGGCCCGCTCGGTCGCCTTCGTGCTGATGCGAGGCATCGGCGACTGCGAGATACGCCCGATGACGTTCGACGAGATCGACCGGACGGCGGATTTGCTGAAGTAGCGAGAAGACAACCTTCTACGCTCCGGTCCCCGCCTCTCGTTCAAACCCCGAAAAGCTGCGTTTTTCCGCCGGAAAAACCGTGCGCAAGCGTCTCTGGCATCCAGAGAGCAACAATTCGCCCCCACCGGCATACGGCACGGAACGCCTCGTCCGGACCGTCTCGACGACCCGGGCAAGGGTAAAGATCGACGACACCCTGAAACCGATCGGGCGGGCCGGCGCGAAACGACCCGTCGCACGGTGAAATCCCGACAAGGTAGTCCGTCTCCGGCAGGTCCGGGTTCCGAAAGTTTTTTCGCCAAAAGCCCGACAACCCGTTCTTCACATGCAAGACATGGGCGGCATGCGTCCGCCTTCTCGTATTGTCCGGAATACCGAACCGAGGACGGATCGCCCGAAGCGAACCGCCCGGACAGGATCGGCATGCGTTCCGGAGCCGTCCGGCGACATCCGACGGCCCTCGGACCCTTCGTTTTCGGACAAACGGCGCGCATTCCGAAAAGAGCTACGTCCTCGCGCTCGCAGGCAGCATAAAAAACGAGGCCGGAAAAACCGGCCCCGTCGTATCGCTAAGATTTCCGCGAGCACTATACGCAACCCTGTGCCAGCATCGCGTTGGCCACCTTCATGAAACCGGCGATGTTCGCGCCCTTCACGTAGTTCACGTAGCCGTCCGGCTCGGTGCCGTACTTGACGCAGGCGGCATGGATGTTCTTCATGATCGAGTGCAGCTTCGCATCGACCTCCTCGGGCGACCACACGAGACGCATCGAGTTCTGCGACATCTCCAGCCCCGACGTGGCCACGCCGCCGGCGTTCGACGCCTTGCCCGGGGAGTAGAGCAGCTTATGATCCTGAAACGCCTTGATCGCTTCGGGCGTCGAAGGCATGTTGGCGCCTTCGGCCACGCAGATGCAACCGTTGGCGATCAGCGTCTGCGCCTCGTCGCCGTCGAGCTCGTTCTGGGTGGCGCACGGCATCGCGATGTCGCACTTCACGCTCCACGGGCGCTGTCCCTCGTAATAGGTAGCCTGCGGATATTTTTCGGCATATTCCCTGATCCGGCCCCGGAAGATGTTCTTCAGTTCCATCACATAAGCCAGCTTGTCGGCGTCGATGCCCTCCGGATCGTAGACGTAACCCGACGAGTCGGACAGCGTCACGACCTTCGCGCCGAGCTGGGTCGCTTTCTCGCAGGCATACTGGGCCACGTTGCCCGATCCGGAGATCGCGACCGTTTTGCCCTTGAAGCTCTCGCCGCGCGTAGCGAGCATCTCCTGAGCGAAGTAGCAGGTACCGTAGCCGGTGGCTTCCGGACGCAGCGGACTGCCGCCCCAGTCGAGTCCCTTGCCCGTCAGCGTACCGGTGAATTCGTTGCGCAGCCGCTTGTACTGGCCGAACATGAAGCCGATCTCCCGGCCGCCCACGCCGATATCGCCGGCCGGGACATCGGTGTTCGCACCGATATGCCGCTGCAATTCGGTCATGAACGACTGGCAGAAACGCATCACTTCGTTGTCGGACTTGCCCTTGGGGTTGAAGTCCGAACCGCCCTTGCCGCCGCCCATCGGCAGCGTGGTCAGGCTGTTCTTGAACGTCTGCTCGAAAGCGAGGAACTTCAGAATGCTCAGATTCACCGACGAATGGAATCGGATACCGCCTTTGTAAGGCCCGATCGCGCTGTTCATCTCGATGCGGTATCCTTTGTTGATTTCTATTTCACCCTTATCGTTGAGCCACGGAACACGGAACATGACGACCCGCTCGGGCTCGGCGATACGCTCGAGCACCTTCATTTTCTGAAGCACGGGATTCTGCAGGATATACTCCGCCAGCGACTCCACGACCTCGTGCACCGCCTGGTGAAACTCTTTCTCTCCGGGATTCTTGGCTACGATCTGAGCCATGAAGTCATCCACATACTGTTGAACGTGTTTTTCCATTGGACTTGGGGTTTACGTGTATTTTACTCTGTTTCGGACGGTAAAAATAGTGCAATGAAACCTAAAAAACAAACAGAATGAGCGTCAATCGCCCGTTTCATCACATTTAGTTAAAAAACAAACATGAAAATTCATTACTAAATCGCGGCCCGGCGAGGCGTTTGCTTTCAAATGGTAAGCTGCGGGCAGCCGGCGGCCTGAAATCGTTAGCGGCGAAAAAAAAGCGAAAAAATTCGTTTTATTTTCATCGTCTGTCCGCGCCGCCGATCTGCCCGAGCGGCCCTGCCGTATCGTCCGCCGGAACCGTCGAAGACACACCGCCGAAAAGGCGGGGAAGCGAAAAAGTTTCGGGGCAGCCGCAGCGGTGCGGCTGCGCCCCTTACGGATCGGTTCTTCGGCCGAGCTATCGTCCGTTCTGCTGCAGAAACCGCTGCCGGATCACCTCGGCCACCGGTACCCCCTTGAGCTTGCTCTCGAGCCACGAAAGAATGTCGAGATAGTAGAACGTCCGACGCTCGTAGGGATGATGCTCGAGCGGCTTGAGCCGGCGGTAGAGCTGCCTCAGTTCGTCCTTGAGCGTCGTCTCGTACATCGAGTTGAGTCGCTTGAGGAAGGCCATGATCGCACGCTGCACCTGTTGCATGTCGTTCATCTTGATCAGGAACAGGTAGACCGAGCGCACCTGATAGTCCAGGTTATAGTCGATGCCCGCCTCGTAGGAGGCGATCAGGTTCAGAATCCGCGCATAGCATTGCAAATCGCGGCGTATCTGCGGGTCGCGCGTACCGATGATCCGGCCCAGATACTCCATGCACTTGCGGTGATCGCCGTTCCCGAAATAGAGACATGCTATCTTATAGCAGAGCACCATACGGTGGTGAATGTTCAGCTGGGACTCGCAATCGCGGAGGAACCGCTCGACTTCGGGAATCATCTCCACGCCCTCGGCGAAGGTCCCTTCCCAGAAATGCCGGTTCATCCGGTTGGCATAGAGAATATGTCTCGATATGAGCTTGGCATTGCCGTTCAGACTGCCGATCGTCTCGTACTCGTCCTCGAACGCCGCCAGCGTCTGGACGAAACGCCGGTAACTGCGCATCAGGAAAAGGCCGTCGAGCAGACGCGAATAGCCCCTGAGGTAGGTATCGTACATCTGCTGCTTCATCTGGGGCTCGCGGTCGAAGAGCGCGATCCAGCGACAGACATACTTGTAGCACGTCAGCATATCGTGCCGGATATAGTGATACCATACCTGCGCCTGATACAGGTAGAGCCGCTCGAGAAACGACAGCTTCGAGGGATCGCCGTACTTGTCGAGTCTCGGGCCGAAGAACTGCTCGATCATGTCCAGGTCCTTCTGCGTCCGGGCATAACCCAGCTGAAGGTACAGGGCGTAAAGCTGCACCCCGGCGTTCGACAGCTCGTTGACGTTCTCGATCCGGCCGCACAATTCGATGGCCTGCCGGCTCGCCGCCTCGCTCTTGGACATGACTCCCCGGGCGACGCTCAGCGTGTCCATCTTCTTGCGGAAATCGATGATGTCGATCGCGGCGGTATACTGCTCGTTGGCAAGCGCCGTCTCCTTGGCCTTGTCGAGCATCTTGGAACTCTGCCGGAAAAGGCCCTTATCGTAGAGTATGCGGGCGAAGTCGATCTGCTCGCGGAGCTGCATCGGAACCGTCCGCTGCACGTCCAGCAGACGGATGCTGACCAGTATCTGCTTATACAGATGGGCCTTCATGTTAGGCAGCTGTTCCTTCTTGATCGGACAGCGCTGCAAAATCTTCGCCTCGTCGTATTCGTCGAGCGAGTCCATGCAGTCGAACAGCGTGACGAACTTCGCCTCCTGATTGCCCGAAAGGCGCGTCGCGTAGAGCTTGAAGTTCCGCTTCTCGGCTTTACTCATGCTTCGTATCAGGTCGAATACGGGCTCCTGTTTTCCGCTGGCTGCATTCATCGTAGAGCTTGTTTTTGCCGTCAGCAAATTTACCAAATAATTATCCGCAAACGAAATTAATGGCTATATTTGTGGAAATTTACCATATATTTTCGCCAATATGTCCACCACTATTTCACGCTACGCCGGACGGGGAGTATCCTCCTCGAAAGAGGACGTGCACGCGGCCATCCGCCATATCGATAAGGGCCTTTATCCGAAAGCCTTCTGCAAAATCATCCCGGACACGCTCTCGGGCGATCCGGAGGCATGCCTCGTCATGCACGCCGACGGAGCGGGAACCAAGTCGGCTCTCGCCTACGCCTACTGGCGCGAGACGGGCGACGCATCGGTATGGAAAGGCATCGCTCAGGACGCGGTCGTGATGAACACCGACGACCTGCTGTGCGTCGGCGTGACCGGAAACGTACTGCTGTCGTCGACGATCGGGCGCAACAAGCACCTAATCCCCGGCGAAGTCGTCTCGGCCGTCATCAACGGCACGGAAGAGTTCCTTCAGAAGATGCGCGATCAGGGTTTCGAGATACGCTCGACGGGCGGCGAGACGGCCGACGTGGGCGATCTGGTGCGCACGATCATCGTCGACAGCACCGTCACGGCCCGATTGCGCCGAAGCGACGTGATCGATAACGCGCATATCGGACCCGGCTGCGCGATCGTGGGTCTCGCCTCGTTCGGACAGGCTTCCTACGAAGACGAGTACAACGGCGGCATGGGCAGCAACGGTCTGACCTCGGCCCGGCACGACGTGTTCGCCCGGATACTGGCGGAGAAATATCCGGAAACCTACGATCCCGAAACGCCCTCCGATCTGGTATACAGCGGCAAGTACCGGCTGACCGACACGGTGCCCGGCTGCCCGCTGACGGTAGGCAAGCTCGTGCTTTCGCCCACGCGCACCTATGCTCCCGTCGTCCGCGCGATTCTCGACGAGCACCGGGGCGATATCCGGGGCATGGTCCATTGCAGCGGCGGAGGACAGACCAAAATCCTGCACTTCGTCGACCGGCTCCACATAATCAAGGACAATCTGTTCGATACCCCGCTGCTGTTCCGGCTAATCCAGCAGGAGTCGCAGACCCCTTGGCGCGAGATGTACAGCGTATTCAACATGGGGCACCGCATGGAGATCTACGCGGACCCGGCGGCGGCCGACGACATCGTCCGCATCTCGAAAGGTTTCGGTATCGACGCCCGGGTGATCGGACGGGTCGAGGAAGCCGACCGTGCATCGGTCACGATCCGCCACGAAGGCCGGGAACTGAACTACGCCAAGTAGCGATCGGCCCGCAAAACGAAGAAAGCGAAGAGGCTGCCCGACTTATTCGTGTCGGGCAGCCTCTTTTGACGTTCCGCACGGTTCCACTCTTAGGCGCGGGCCCCGGCGTACCGCCGCAGGTCCGGCTTCCGTCCGACCGTAACATTCCACTTACCCTCCCGTATCGCTCCGGATAGCGAGACACGGCAAAGGCCGGCGACCATCGCTTACGGCATTCCCAGCGCCGGACACCCTCCGCATCCTCCCGCAGGAACAAAAAAATAAAGGGTCCCCGCTCGGCGGAAGATCCTTTATTCAGCGAACGATGCTTCGCGAGCCGGTCGCCCGAACTTATTCCGCAACAGCGGCAGAGTCGGCAGCGAGCGAGTCTGCGGCAGCGGCGGCGGCAGCAGCGGCGGCAGCCTCTTCGGCAGCGGCGATCGAGTCGGCCTTGGCAGCGGCAGCGATCGAATCGGCCTTAGCCTTGTCCGCAGCCGAGGTACCGCAAGAAGCGAAAGATACGGAGGCAGCAACTACTGCGAGCATCATGACAGATTTTGCCAAAGTTTTCATAATAACAAGAATTAAATTGGTTGAATTATTCAGCCGCAAATGTATAAAATGATTTGCTATTAATGCAACTTTCAGGCGGGAAGTTTCGCTTCTTTCCGGAAAAAGATTTGTTTTTTCGGAAAATTTTTCTATAATCCGCTACCGTTCGGCGTATCCGGCCGCGCCTCCGGCCCGTCCGTCCATGCGACCGGCTGTTGACCGAAAAGCTCGAGAGGCATGCTCTCGGGCACGATGAATGCCCGGTCGAAAGCATCCCTGATCTTGCCCCACAGGATAATGGCCTCCTCCATCGTCAGACAGTTGCCCACCGTCACCTTAAAATAGGGAATGTTGTCGTAGTCCATGTAGGCCGGGATGTCGGGGTAAATCTCCCGAAAACGCGCCATCACGCTCTCGGCCTGCGAGCGGGCATGCTGCACGTTGTCGAAATAGATGCGTACCCGATACCCGCGTACTTTTTCCGGCGCGCGGCGGCCCTCCATCGAGCGGACGGCAGACGCGGCCCCGTCGTGCTCCTCGACCTCGACCCGGCTGCCGTACGACGGATCGGGCGTACTCAGTTCGCTTTTCAGAGCGCTCAGGCTCTGCGCCCCGGCTTCCACGCAGAAACAGCCGCAGAGCGGCAGCAGGGCGATCCAAAATTTCCGTTTCATAATCCGAACTCCTCCATCATTTCGGACAAATCGATGCCGAACTGCCTCAGAAAGGCATCGGTATCCATCCGCTCGACTTTGTATTTTTTACGCATCATGCCGGCTTTCAGCACGACTTCGCCCGACACGGTCGTTCCTCGGGCACCCGAAGAAAGGGTCCCCATGGCACCTAAAGCGCCCAGCAATCCTCCTTCAAAACGTATTTCCACCGGAATGCGGACCGTCGCTTCCTCCGACCGACGGGGCAACCGGACTTTCTCGTCGACCGAAGCCCTCAGCAGGGTAGTTTCGCCCCGATCGAGCGTCAGATCGGCCCGGACGATCGAAACCGCCGCGCCCGAAGCGTTCGACGCGCGCAAGGATACCTCTACGAGCGAACGGGACGCCCCCAGCGAGCGCACCTCGACCGATTCGACTCCGTCACAGGAGATATCCTCCATGCGGACGCACGACACGGCGGCCAACGCGAACACCGCCACGATCCATACTTTTTTCATGCTCATCGTCTTTTTTCAGTTTTTTCACACGCGTCCGGCCGGCGGGCCGTATAAATCTGCGCCACGCCTCCGAAAAGATTCCGGCAGTCGCAATCCTCGAAGCCCGCTTCCGCCAGCAACCGGACGAAAGCCTCTCCGTAAGGGAACTCGTCCACCGAGCGGGGCAGATAGCTGTACGCCTTCCCGTCGCGCGACACCCATCCCCCCAACCGGGGCAGGACCCGGTGGAAGTAGAAACGGTAAACGGTCCCGAATATTCTGCCGCGCGGCATGCCGAACTCGAGCACGAACAGTTTTCCTCCCGGTCTGAGGGCGGAAAACAACCCTGTCAAACCGCCGGGAATATCCTCGAAATTACGCACGCCGAAAGCCACCGTCGCCGCATCGAACGCTTCGCGGCCGTAAGCGGCCGACTCGGCGTCGCCCTGCACGAGCTCTATACGCTCCGACAAAGACTCCCGTTCCACTTTCGCCCGTCCTACGGCCAGCATCCGTTCCGACAGATCGACGCCGACGACTCTCGCCCCGGGGCAGGACTTGGCCAGCATGATCGCCAGATCGGCCGTGCCGGTGGCCATGTCCAGCACCGAGCGGGGATGCTCCGCCCGGACCGCCCGCACGACCCGGCGGCGCCAGCCCCGGTCGACACCCAGCGAAAGCAGGTGATTCAGCAAATCGTAGCGACAGGCTATCCCGTCGAACATCGCCCGCACCTGCTCTTTCTTCCCGTCCGTATCGTTATAAGGCTTCATCGCATCGCATTTATTCGAACCGGATGCTTCTCTCCGGCAGGATGAACGAAATAAGCATCGTGGGCAGCGAAAGCAGCGCGACGATCAGGACGAAAGTTCCGGCATTGAGCATCAGCACCCACCCCCAGCGGATACTGACCGGAAGCGTCGTCAGAAAATATCCTTGCTCGTCGAGCGTGATCCAGCCCGTAAAATATTGCAGCAGGCACAGCCCGATGCCGATCAGGTTTCCCCAGACCATGCCCCTTAAGATAATGAACGACGAGCGGATCACGAACATCTTCTGCAACGCCCCGTTCCCCATGCCCAGCGTCTTCAGCACGCCGATCATCCGCGTCCGTTCGAGCAGAATGATCAGCAGCGCGGCGATCATGTTGAACAGCGCGACCAGCAGCATCACGGTAATGATCACGGCCGCGTTGACGTTGTGCGCGTCGAGCCAGTCGAAAATCATCGGATACTGCATCCGGACGTTCGTCACCCGCAACGGCTCGTCGCGGTCGGTCCGCTGATGCTCGACCACCGCGCGATACACGTCGTCGGTAAAGCGGTCGAGATGCGAAAAATCCGTCGTGCGCAGCTCGAAGCCGCTCACCTGCGTCGAATCCCAACCGTTGAGCCGCTGGACGTTGCGCAGGTCGGTCAGCGCCAGCACCCGGTCCAATTCGCCGAAACCCGTGTCGTAGATTCCGCTGACGCGGAATCGGTCGCGGCGCGGGGGATTCTGCACGAAAAGCATCTCGATCGGATCGCCCACGTCCGCCTCCATCCGGTCGGCCACCGCACGCGAGAGCAGCACTTCCTTATGGCGGACCGTGTCGCTCACGTCGGGCAGCCTGCCGGCGACGAGGCTCCTCCGCATCGGCGTCCAATCGTAGGTCGAATCGACCCCTTTGAGCACGATCCCCTGCATCGCCTCTTCGCCACGCAGGATGCCGCCTTTCACGGCATAAGGGTTGAAACTCTCGAAGCGGGGGATTCCGCGCAAATAGTCCGCGAACGGCTGATCGCGGCTGACGGGCTCCGTCTCATAGGACGACGCGTTGCCGTCCAGACTGGCGATCTGCACATGGGCCCCGAAACCCGACAGCTTGGCGGTTATCTCGCGCTTGAATCCGAATATGACGGCCAGCGAGACGATCATCACCGCGACGCCGATGGCGACGCTCAGCGTGGCGACCCGCACCATTACGTTGTTTCGGCGGCCGGACGAAACGGAAGCTATCCGCTTCGCCAGAAAGTATTCGAGATTCAGTCTGCCCATCGGGCCGTCGGTTTTAAAGTATTCGGCATGCAAAATGCAAAGTAACGCAAAATTTCCTATTTTTGCACTCGAACCGTCGAGGTTTCCCCCGCATCGGCGGCTCGGGGCGCCGATGCCCCCCCGGACGGAGAACGAAACGCACTGGCACATGAGCAAAACGGCATTTATCACGGGAGCTTCCTCGGGCATAGGAGCCGCCACCGCACGGGCGCTGGCCGAACTGGGTTACGATCTGGTCATCACCGGTCGTCGGACGGACCGGCTGCAAGCCCTCAACGACCGCTTGGAAAAGGAATTCGGCGTCAAGGCGCTGGTCCTCGGATTCGACGTGCGCGACCGTTTCCAGACCGAGAGCGCGATCGACGCGCTGCCCGGCCATTTCCGCACGATCGACGTACTGGTCAACAATGCCGGACTGGCTTCCGGGTTCGAGCACATCGACGAGGGCGACCCGATGGACTGGGACAAGATGATTGACACGAACGTCAAGGGTCTGCTCTACGTCACGCGCGCCGTCTCGCGGATGATGATCGAGAACGGGCAAGGGGGCCATATCGTCAACATCGGCTCGATCGCCGGCACGCAGCCCTATGAGAACGGAGCCGTCTACTGCGCGTCGAAACATGCCGTGCATGCGCTCTCTCAAGGCATGCGGATGGATCTGCTGAGCCACGGGATCAAAGTGACCGAGATACGGCCCGGCATGGTCGACACCGAGTTCTCGACCGTCCGATTCCACGGCGACCGCGAGCGGGCCCGCGAAGTCTATCGGGGCATCGAACCGCTCACGGGCGACGACATCGCGCGGATCGTCGCGTGGATCGTCTCGCTCCCGGCCCATGTCAACATCAACGACATCGAAGTCATGCCGGCCCGGCAGGCCAACGCTTACCTGACCTGCCGCAAACCCGTCGCGGCAAAGCAATAAGAGACGGCCTCGCAGCGTTTATAAAAAAACTGAATAAATGAAACGGAACGACGAGCGGTTTCGTCTTTCCCCAAAAACATCGAAAAACCATGATCGGACCCATGAATGCGGAGTTTCTGCTGATTATCGCCATCGGCATCGTCGGCTTTATCGTGCAAGCCAAACTCCAGTCTGTTTTTAAGAAATACTCGAAAGTCATGTTCCCCGGCGGCCTGACCGGACGCGACGTAGCCGAACGCATGCTGCACGACAACGGCATCTACGACGTGAAGGTCGTCTCGACGCCCGGCCATCTGACCGACCACTACAATCCGGCCACGAAAACGGTCAACCTGAGCGAGTCGGTCTACGCGAGCAACAGCGTGGCCGCGGCGGCCGTAGCGGCTCACGAGTGCGGGCATGCGGTACAGCACGCCAAGGAATACGCCCCACTGAAACTCCGCTCGGCGCTCGTGCCGGTCGTCAGCTTCTCGTCTCAATGGGCCGTATGGGTCGTAATAGCCGGAATCCTGATGATGAAGACGTTTCCCGCGCTGTTTTGGGTCGGTATCGCAATGATCGCCGCCTCGGCCCTGTTCAGCATCGTGACGTTGCCGGTCGAGTACAACGCCTCGGCGCGCGCGATGCAGTGGCTCACGGGTAGTTATACGCTGCGCGGAGAGCAGGCCGCTCAGGCCAAGGAAGCGCTTTCGTGGGCGGCCCGGACCTATCTGGTCGCCGCGCTGTCGGCTATCGCCACGCTGATCTACTACCTCGGATTCGCGCGGAGGGATTAGCGCACAGACGAAAAGAGACAACCTGTTCGGAGACGGCGCTGTCTCCTTTTCGCATACCGGTTTCGCCGAAAGGCTAAAATTCAGAGCGCCGGTCTGCCCATGTTGGCAGACCGGCGCTCTGTTTTACTGGGGACGCTGATCTTCCCTAATCTCAAAAATAGTGCTTGCATCGTGATCCGGCAAGACAGACTCGATGACCAACTCGTCCGGAAACGCATAACTCCACGGAATACCCACGGAATCTTCCGTCCAGAACGAGCCTTTCTCTATATGAAGAGCATACTCGTAACGTTTCATATAATATGTGAAATAAAAGTCTACTGTCAGTCTGCTCGTCGCAGGCCACGCCCCCGAACAAGCAATCAGGCGATCTCCTTTTTTTATATAAACCCGCGTCGTCCGACGCTTGCACCATGCCTGAGTTACATCGATCCGCCGAACGATCTCCTCACCGGAAGAGGTCGTTCCCGAAATCGTGACCACGCCGCTGCGCTGTTGCTCGAAATTCTCCATGATAACCAGCTCGGTGGTCCCATCGCCTGTCCCGCCCATAGTCAAAGGAAAAATCCACGACACCGACGACGTAACGCTCCATCGAATGTTCGACTGAATATTCACCGTGCACCTGTCGTATCCGCACGAGACACCTATACTTGTCGGAGTGATTCGAGATACTCCGCCGCTCCGGCTTTCGATATAACATGCCGGTATTGCTCCTCGGCAACCCGGTCGCACGCCGTCAGCAAAGCGACCGGAAATAAATACATCATTTTCTCATGGCATTTTTCAAAATCACAATGAAAACCAAATACAAATGTCTGTTATCTCCACACGGCAAACTAAATTCCGATAAGCATATAAAACAGATAACCGGACTTCATTCCCTCGGCTATTGCAATACCGCACAGGTTGATCGCACGGTCGTAGGAGAATCTGAAACGACACGGGTCATTGCCCAGACGATCCGGTTTCCAAGACACCGGTTTCCGAACATGTTCGCCGCAAAGATACTTCATACGGGATCGGCCATAGATTTCTAAAAATCGACGTCAATCCGGTTCGGCCGAACAATGAGTCCGTCGACGTATGCAGGTAATATCCCGAATATTCGTCTGCGTCCCCCGTGAATTTTCGGGCAAAAAGTCATTTATGTTTTCTGTAATCTTCTCCTGCGACATTTCACGCATCTGCTTCTCTTGCCAGACAAGCGGCTCCGTGTTCCGTCCCAAATTCTTAGCCTTTCTGTCTCCGACAGCGCCCATCGATACCGAGATTTGCTTTCGCCGGGCATCCGCCGGGGCGAGAATACCGGATATTTTCAGTTCAACGCTGCAAAAACACGACGGATTCAGGCGTATTACAACGATTTACTTTTGTGCGTTTTCAAGAATATCCAGATGCAAAATTGGGTATCTTTGCACCGTCAAAAACGAATTCAATGGACCCGTTAGAGATCAACAAAGTAGAGATACGCAACCTGCAACGTGAAGATTACGACCAGCTGGCCGCCTCGTTCACCCGAGTCTATGCCGACGGAAGCGACGTCTTTTGGACGCCGGAGCAGATCGACAAACTGATACGCATTTTCCCCGAGGGGCAGATCGTCGTAGTCATAGACGATAAGATCGTAGGCTGTGCTCTTTCGATCATCGTGCACTACGATGATGTGAAGAACGACCACACCTACGCTCAAGTCACGGGAAACGAAACCTTCGACACCCACACCCGCAAAGGCAATATCCTCTACGGTATCGAGGTCTTCATTCATCCCGACTACCGGGGACTGCGGCTGGCGCGGCGCATGTATGAGTACCGCAAGGAACTATGCGAAAAACTCAACCTGAAAGCCATCATGTTCGGAGGCCGCCTGCCCAACTATCACAAGTATGCCGACCAAATGCGCCCCAAGGAGTATATCGACAAGGTACGCCAGCGGGAAATCGTCGATCCCGTATTGCTGTTCCAGCTCTCGAACGACTTCCATGTCCGCAAGGTAATGCGCAACTATCTGCCCAATGACGAGGAGTCGCTCCACTACGCCTGTCTGCTCCAGTGGGACAACATCTATTACCAAGCTCCGACCGAAGAGTACATCCCGCCCAAAACTACGGTACGCGTAGGCATCGTACAGTGGCAAATGCGCAGTTACAAAACCCTCGACGACCTGTTCGAACAGGTGGAGTTTTTCGTCGATTCCGTAAGCGGCTATCAGAGCGATTTCGTCCTCTTTCCCGAATATTTCAATGCCCCGCTTATGGCACGGTTCAACGATGTGAGCGAATCGGAGGCCATCCGCGGACTGGCGCAATATACGGATGAGATCCGGGAACGGTTTATTGCATTGGCCATCAAGTACAACATCAATATCATCACGGGCAGCATGCCTCAGATCAAGGAAGACGGACAGCTTTACAACGTAGGCTTCCTCTGCCGCCGCGACGGGACCTACGAAATGTACGAGAAATTACACGTCACGCCCGACGAGATGAAATGTTGGGGACTGAGCGGCGGCAAGACGATTCGCACATTCGAGACGGATTGCGCGAAGGTCGGCGTATTGATCTGCTACGACGTAGAGTTTCCGGAACTCTCGCGCATTATGGCCTCCGAAGGAATGCAGATTCTTTTCGTACCGTTCCTCACGGATACGCAGAACGCCTATTCGCGCGTACAAGTCTGTGCCCACGCCCGCGCCATTGAAAACGAATGCTTCGTAGTGATCGCCGGCAGTGTGGGCAACCTGCCCAAAGTGCATAACATGGACATTCAGTACGCACGTTCCGGGGTCTTCACCCCTTGCGACTTCGCTTTTCCTACGGACGGACGGCGAGCCGAAGCGACGCCCAATACGGAAATGATCCTTATTTCGGATGTCAACCTGAACCTGTTGAACGAGCTGCACACTTACGGCAGCGTCCGCAATCTCAAAGACCGTCGCAACGACTTATACGAGGTGCGGATGAAAAAATAGACGGTCACGCAACGTTTCTTGATGGGAGAAAATCATGTCGGTCCGCCGAATCTCGATGTCGGCCGGGCAGAGATTCCTCTCCACAGTGTCGCAATCGAGTTCGAATCCCAGAAACTCCTTGTCGGATAGACCGGACCGTGCCTTCGGAATCGAAATCTTCGGCAGCGCCCCAATGCGATTTTCGGGCCGAATCGTAGTGCAGGGCCATGCTGCTCTTCGGCTGCGGACGGAACGGTTCGGACGGCTCCTACGAGAATACCGGACCGCGACGTTCCGCAAACAGACAACCAATTATCAATAATCGGAACGAACACAGAATCAGCCTAAACATAAGGTATGTATCCGTATTCTCCGTTCCAAGACGGAGATTCCTCGTCGGATCGAATCGGGAAACGATCGGAATCGACTTCCTCGAATATCTCGAAAGTAACCTTCAAATATATTTTCGTCGACGGCGGGCATCAAAATATTGATTTCGACCATCAAATAAAGGAAATTCATAGACCCTCCTTACATTTTCGCCCCTGCCGGAACATTCCGGCAGGGGCGAATTGGTTTTAGGAAACCCGCTGAATAGTCTTTTCGATTTTAACGACTATCTACAACCAACAATATTCATTCTTAGTTTCCTGAATCTCGAGAGCGAAATTCAACGGATAATCCGGGATCCAAAAATCAGTCATCTCTATCGCCGACTACGGCCCCGATCGCAGGTCGGTAATCCGCTTCCAAAGGGATCGGAGCATTTTTGAAATGACAGCCGAAGGCACAAGACCCGTACGCACCGAGTCGAGAGTCCGAATCATCAAAGTCATAAAATCCCAAGGCGCCGCCCACACTTGCATTCAGATACCAATCACGAATCCGGAGTATCCAATTCCTCCGGCAGCGGCGGCAAGACCGGCCGACGACGGCGTCAGGACGCGAAGCCGGCAGCGGACACACAACGTTTCCGAGGGCGCGACAGGAAAAATGTCTGTTGGCTCGAAGGTCGAGTCTTCGCCCTGTATTCGCCTCTGAATAACCATTGCACGCCTTGATGTAGAAATTGCTTCAAAAACAGCAGGATTGCGAAAAGAAGAAATCGGACAACGTCCTGCAAACGACAGAAACTCGCCGGCGGGGGAGATAGATTATATGTTGATTAAAACGTTGGTTTCCAAAGGTAAAGATACGAAAATATCGACATTATTTCCAAGGGAATCGTTAATATTTTATGCACCAGGTTTTTACAAATAAGATAAATGACTATGATTCAGATTTATAAGGGGATTTCTTCCGCTCACCCGTTTGAATGAACGATTAAACAGACGAAGTATAACATTCAGTCTGTTTTGACGGTAATACATAGCAACGAATGACTTGTTTTGACGAAAGTATTTCTGTCCGCGGACGTTGTTCGAGATCGCTCCGCGCGGTCTTTTTGCTCGGCTTCCTGCTGTATGGCCTGACCGTTACGGCACAGGAGACGGGCCGCGACGTATCCGCCGGCACCAGCGAGAGTCTTCGGCAGAAGACGAGCTCGCTCTCGGAAGGGAAGCAGGATACGGTTATTTTCCGATTCGCCCCGCAACGACGTATGTTCTGGGCTGATTACAAGGGAAACGCAGCCGCCATCAAGTCGCTTACCCGATCCATCCGACAACACAAATTTTCGATCGAATCGGGCGACATGAAAGTGCGCGTACTGGGTTTCTGCTCCTCGTACGACTCTTTCAAGGAGAACCTTGCGGCCGCAAAGAATCGAAGCAACCAGGTCAAATCCTATTTTATCGTTCACGAGGGATTGAAAGAAGATCATTTCAGGACGACGAATTCCACGCGACGGTGGCGCGGAATGACGGATGTGATCGCCGTAGCCTATATGTCTTCGAATGCGAAGGCGGATACGCCCCCCGACATCCTGTCCGAAAGAGACGTCGTGCCGTCCGATTCGCCGTCCGGGGACGAAAAATCCGAAATCCGGCCGGAATCGGAGACTCCGGAATCCTCTGCCGAACCCGATACGCCTGACACGGAGACACCTGTCGAGCCGGAACCGCAACCGGCGCAGCCGGTCGCCGAGACTCTGGAAGGAACGCTGTCCGATCCCGTGCGCCCCTCTTACCGCTGGGCGGTCAAAACCAACGTAGCCTATCTGGCTGCCACGGTTGCCAACCTCGGCGTGGAGTACAGCTTCGGCGACCGCTACTCGGTCGACCTGCCGGTCATTTACAGTCCTTACACCGTAGCACGCGATTACCGTCTGTGTTTTCTGGCCGTTCAACCGGAATTCCGTTACTGGCTGAAAAAACCGATGGAAGGCCACTTTTTCGGCGTGCATCTCCATATCGGCGCCTTCAATATCGCCGTGGACGACAGGAACCGCTACCAGTCGCCCGACGGCTTCTACGGTGCGGGTCTGAGCTATGGCTACATGTTGCCCTTCGCCCGCCATTGGGCGGCAGAGTTCACCATCGGAGCGGGATACGTCCGCACGAAATACGACGTCTATTATAATATCCCCAACGGCGCCCGCTTCGAGAAGGGAGTACCTTACAACTATTGGGGCCTGACCAAAGCGGGGATCAGTCTGGTTTACCGATTCGGAAAATAAGGCAAGGAGCAGAAGATGAAAAAAACGACAATATATATCGCCTGTTTGCTCGTCCTCGTATCGACGGGCTGCGACAAGACCGTACTGGAATTTCCGGAAAACGGAGGCGTCGATCCCACGCTGGTCAACGCGAATCTGACCCTCGCGATCGACCCGAAAATAGAGCCATACGAGCCGACGGAACGCTCCAAAGCGTCGGAAGCCGACCTGCACGACGTGCGCTGGATCGTCGAAGTGTTCCGCGACGAGATCGGCGGCGAACCCGTGGAGCGGCGGGTGCTCGGCTGCGAGCAGGCGGCGGACGGATACCATACGATCCGCACCTCGCTGGCGCTGCATGCCGCCCGATACCACGTCGTGGCATGGATGGACTATGTGGACGACGGTTCGACGGCCGACAAATACTACCATGTAAACTCCCTTTCGTCGATCAGCGTTCCCGAAGCCGGGAATTACATCGGCGACGAAGACCACAAGGATACCTACGTCGCGCAGCAGGAGATCGATCTCAGAGCCTACCGAGACCGCTGGAACGAAACCGTGGATGCGACCGTGACGCTCCAGCGCCCGATGGCCAAGATCGAGTTCATCACCACCGACATCGACAAATTCCTCGACAAACTGGCCGCACGGCGGACGAAAGCCGGCGACATAGCCGAGAATCTGCTTACCAAGAATCCCGACCTTTCGACGATACGGGTACGGGTGGAGTATGCGGGGTACTTCCCGTCGGGCTTCAACGCCTACACGAACAAGCCCAACGACGCCCGAACGGGCATGTCGTTCGGTTGTTCCATGAGACCGCTTTCGGATAAGGAGGCGCATCTGGCCAGCGACTACATCTTCGTCAACGGCTCCGAATCGGCCGTGAAGGTCAACCTCAGCATCCGCGACGGCGAGGGCAACCTGCTCAACGAGATCGGAGACATCGATGTTCCGATCGTGCGGGGCAAGCTGACGACGATCCGCGACGAGTTCCTCACGCGCGATTATGCCCCCGGTATCGGTATCAATCCCGGGTTCGACGGAGAAATCGACATTGTGATCCCTGACTAATACGACATTCAAATGAAAAAGATATTTCCCCTGTTCCTCGCACTGACCGTCCTTACCGGCTGCAACGAAGAGACGGAACCCACGCCCGGGTTAACGCCCGTAGGCGGTGTGATTTCCCTGCGCTCCGAGAGCGTACTGAAAAACGAACCTGCGGCCAAAGCGGCCACTCACAGCGAGACGGCTGCAGGACAACGGCTGACCTACACCTTCGAGGCATGGACAAAGGACGCCAATCCCCGATGCGCACTGCATAAGACAGCAAACGGAACGTTTGACGAAGCCGCCATCGAGATCGCGCTGGTGCCCGGAACGTATGACTTCCTCTTCTGGGCCGACTACGGCACGGGAGCCTATACGACCGCCGATCTGCGGCAGATAAAGATTGCCATGACCTCCGGCAGCACGCCCGCGACCTACGCCCCGGGCAGCGAACGCGACGCTTTCGCCTGCGTCCTGCCCGACGTGCAGTGGAACGGCGGCAACGGCGTATCGGCCACGCTGAAACGTCCGTTGGCCAAACTGACGATGCGGAACAAGGAGGCGTTCAACACGGGCGATAAAGCGGTTTCGGTTACCTACCGGAACGTTCCGACGCGGTACGACGTACTGACCGAAAAGACGTCCGGGCCGCAGACCGTAACGGTCGCATTCCCGAATACGACCGTAAACTCGGCAACAGTCGGCGAAGACTTCCTCTTCGTTCCCTCCAACGCGGGACAGTCCGTCGGCCTCTCGATCACGGTGGGCGACGTAACCAAGGGTATCGACGTGCTGCAGCTGCAGCGGAACTACGCGACCAGCGTAACGGCGACGTTCGAATAGATTGCCTTTCTATATTAACCTTAACTTAATATGTTACACAGTATGAAAAGATTATTACATTTTGTGCTGCTGGGATTGATAACAACCGTGGTTGCATCATGCTCAAAAGACGAGGCGGATGGTTTGGATTCGAGGCTGTCCAGCCAAATCATTACTGTGACGATTCCGCAAAATGGGATACAGACCAAAGCTTCTGCCGCGGATTTCGGTAAAGGAGCGCAGATCGATCGCTGTATCATGGAAATTTACCGCAACGGCATTCTGTACGGCGAACGTCAGACTGCTACCGTAACGGCAGGTAAAGCGACTTTCAACCTGCGTCTGGTAGCGTCTCAGACCTATGATTTCGTATTTTGGGCCGACTGCTCGGAAGGCGGTCAAGACAAGCATTACAACACGACCGACCTGACCGCCATCTCCGTGAATGGCGACTATACCGGTAACGACGATGATTTCGATGCTTTCTTCTACTGTCTGTCGGACTATGCAGTCGAAGGCGCTTTCTTCGAAACGGTAACCCTGAAGCGTCCATTCGGACAGTTGAATGTGAAAACCAACGATCTGACTGCTATCCCGGATGCCGCATTGCACCCTACGGATGTCAAGGTGACTTTTTCGGCCATGCCGACCTCTTTCAATGCCATGACCGGCGTTGTGGGTGACGAAACGGCCGAAGTGTCGTACACGGCTAATGTAATCGATGCCGCAAGCGGCGAATTGTCGATGGATTATATCTGGGCTCCCGAGCGAGAAGCCAACCTTGCCGATTTTTCGGTAACTTTCATTAACAATGGCAATGACATCACTACCAACGATGCATTTAAGAATATTCCGATCCGTCGCAATTACAAAACCAACGTATCGGGAAATCTGCTGACCAAACAGGGTACGATCAACGTGACGATCGATCCGATCTGGGAGGGTGAAACTCCTGTCGTAGTCAACGGGGCGCACAATGTTACGAAAGAAACAGACTACACTTCGTTGCAGGAGGCTATCGATGATGCAGATGCAAACGATGAGATTCACGTTTGGGGCGTTATCGACGAGGACATCACGCTTGCCAAGGACATTACCATCAAAAGCGGCGATGAAGCATCCGCAGCCCGCGTCCGCTCGCTGGAACTCGCTGCCGGCATCGACGTAACCTGTGAGAACATCGAATTCTTCGGCAGTCGGGACTTTTGGGGCGAATCATACGGTGCTTATGTCGCAGACGTTAAGAACGCAACGTTCAGGAACTGCCGTTTTACGCAGAACCCCGACGAGGCTTTAGCTCTGGCTACTGCCATGAATGCAACGGGCAAACTGACATTCGACGGTTGTTCTTTCGGTGCACAGCCGATGTTCCAGCAACTCGCCGAAGGTGGTAGCCTGACGATCCTGAACTCGGATTTCAAAGCCTGGGGCGCCCAAATCGAACCCGCGAACTATATCAGCCACACGATCAAGGGCAATACGTTTAGGACCGTGCATTTCACGGCTCAGTCGGGCGCAACCGCAGCAGCCTCCCTTTCGGGCGCAGAACGCATGCTCGTCAATGAATTGCTTGCCAACAACACCTTTATCGACGATACCAAAAAGGTGAAGGTATGGGCTACCGGATTCTATGTAAATGACATCCTTCCCACCATTTACAACCAGACAACGGATCAGGTATACGGTTCCCTCTCTGAAGCACTCGCTGAAGCACAGTCGGGGCAGACCATCCTTGCCAGCGGCATGACCTCGACCGAAGATATGACTGTTTCCGCAGGCGTAACACTCGACGGTGCCGGCAACTCGGTATTCTCCGGCAAACTGTTCGTCGAGCCGGGCGCCACGCTGCGCAACCTTACTTCCGAGTGGAACGGTACCGGTACTCGTCAGGCTATCATGGTAAAAGGCAGCGATATCACTCTCGAAAACTTGACCGTAACGTACAAAGGCACCGAAGAGAAAGCCGAAGCCATTGTAACCTATGCCGGTGCGGAGAACTTGACCGTCAAGGATTGCGAGTTCACCGGCTACTGGAAAGGCATGTACCTCAATTCGACCAAGGGCCTCGTGATCGAAGGCTGTACGTTCGATAATATGAACCCGTTTAGCACGGACGAATGGGATGCGACTATGATGGTGACCGGCAATACCTTTATCGGCAATACTCTCTGGAGCAAAGCAATCCAGCTTTGCGTTGCAGCAGGAACCGACGGGATGACCGGTACGACGAAATATCAGGAAAGCTGGCCGGAGAACCTGAAGCAGAGCGTCTATACTATCCTCAAAGAAAACACCTTCGAGAACCAGAAGACGCCGTATATCCGGATTACCTCGCTGGACAACCCGGCATGGGATTACGAGCCGATTTATTTCTGCGTCACAAACTTCCTGAAAGGCGATCTGAAAAATGCTCAGAACGCGTTTACCAGGTGTGACCGCTACGAGCCTTCGGCCGTAGATTTCCTCGCCTCTTACGAAGGAAAGAGTAATGTTCTTCGTTATACTTTGGATCAGCGTACGGCTCAGGCCAATCGTGATGCGGCTTATAAAGGCCATTTCTATAACACGCAGGGACGTCATTTCAGCGTATTCAATCCTGCGAAACTGATCAAATGGGAAGTTTCGGGCGAAATTTATGTGGATGCACAGATGATTGCTGCCCAGAAGCCGTTCCGTTCGGAACTTTGGACCGTATCGAAAAATGCAACGACGGATGATAACGAATATCCGATGCTCGGCATCGCCAATGTCATTGAGGATGCAGACGGTACCTATCAATCTACAATGGACCACGCCGTAGTCCGCATTTGGGATGAAAACGGCTGGACCAATGTCGAAAACGTAGTGGTTGAGGCTGGCTGGCACACCGTAAAAATGGTGTCCGATGGAACCAATGTAACCTATTATTTTGATGATCAGGCTATCGGTCAGTACGCTTCTGCATCAACCCCGATCTGTCTGCTCTCGGTTATGCCGCAGGCATTCCATTATGACTACCAGCATACTGACGGCAGGTGGTTCTATCCGGATTACACTTGCGAAACCTATTTCTGCAATATTAATTACAACCTCGCAGAGTAGCATCCATATCGACGGTTCCAAATATTTCCGTCCATTATCGAACACCTCCTGCTAATCACAGTAGGAGGCGTTTTCCGCACTTCGACCGGACAACCGGACAACTACATCCGCAGGAGCCTGACCGCTCCTGCGGGTACAAAGGAAAAGACGAGCAAGTTCTTTCAAAACAAATTACAAACCGCTGATTTACAACCTTCTTTCCGAGAAGTCTAAAAAGAGCGAAAGAGAAGACATAAGTCACACTAAAATCAATAAATTATGAAAAAATTATTCTTGTTGACGGCGAGCCTTGCGATGACCCTGACCGCGTGTCAGAAGGACGAGGGGCTCGTATCCGATACGACAGCTGCATCCTCGTTTACGGTGACCATTCCGCAGAGCGGAGTGCAAAGCCGTGCCGTGACAGATGCTTTCGGCACCGGTACCTCGGCCAATCGCTGCATTCTAGAAATCTACCACGGCGACAAGTTGTACGATCGCATCGAAAAGGGGATTACCTCCAAGAAGGTCACTTTCGATAACCTGCGGCTCGTATCGTCGCAAACCTACGACTTCGTCTTCTGGGCCG
>ERZ772851.1064-NODE-1064-length-28968-cov-3.456092_pt1 | contig 28968 bp, 34 predicted proteins | sample MGYA00512137_ERZ772851 | MGnify/ENA primary metagenome ERZ772851 (study PRJEB29015, sample SAMEA2737663) | human gut metagenome | biome: human gut; feature: human-associated habitat; material: faeces | place: China | collected 2012 ... | reverse complement strand
GTTCGCCGATGTGGCGGCCGGCTCGAAGGGAGGCGTTACGCTGAGCGCCGGGCAGAAAAATCTGTCCGCTTATCTCTATCCTTCGGAGACGATCCGCACCCCGAGCGTCTGCCTGCTTTTCTGGCAGGGCGAGAACCGCTTCGCCGGGCATAACGCTTTCCGTCGGTTCATTCTGGCGCATCATACGCGCAAGATCGACGGCAAGCCGGCCCGCTATCCGGTCAGCACGAGCTTCAACTACGGCGATCCGGCGCCCTGCAACGAGTATACCTGCCTGACGACCGACTATGCGATCGCGCTGATCCGCCGCTACGAGCAGTTCGACATCGTCCCGGAGGTATTCTGGCTCGATGCCGGCTGGTACGAGCAGGCCGCCGACTATAAGAATCAGAAGAACTGGGCCAATACGGTCGGCAACTGGAAGGTCGATCGGGAGCGCTTCCCCGACGGACTGAAGCCGGTCGCCGACGAGGTCCATCGCGTCGGAGCGAAGTTCATGGTCTGGTTCGAGCCCGAGCGTGTGGTCAAGGGCTCGCAATGGGCCGTCGAGCATCCCGAGTGGATGGTCGACGTGGGGGCCGATCAGTATCTGTTCGATTTGGGCAATCCCGAAGCCCGCGAATGGATGTGCGACTACATAGGAGACTTCATAGAGCAGAGCGGTATCGACTACTACCGTCAGGACTTCAACATGGAGCCTGCTTGGTTCTGGGCCAAAAACGACGAGCCGGGCCGCGCGGGTATCCGCGAAATCCGCCATATCGAAGGGCTCTACGCGTTTTGGGACTATCTGCTCGAGCGCTTCCCGAACCTGCTGATCGACAATTGCGCGAGCGGCGGCCGGCGGATCGATCTGGAGAGCGTTTCGCGCTCCGCTCCGCTGTGGCGTACCGATTACAACTACGGGGAACCGGTCGGCTACCAGTGCCATACTTATGGGCTGGAGCTTTATCTGCCGCTGCACGGAACGGGCGTGCAGAATACCGACAAGTTCACGTTTCGCTCGAGTCTCGGCACGTCGATCGTGTTCAACTGGAAGATTTCCAACGCTTCGATGTCGTTCTACGATATCCAGAACTGCATGGCCGAGTTCGAGGAGGTGCGTCCTTATTTCTATGAGGACTATTATCCGCTGACCGGAGCCGGCGACATCACGGCCGACAATATCTGGATGGCCTACCAGCTGTTGCGCCCGTCGGATCAGAGCGGCTATATCGTCGCTTTCCGTCGCGAGGCTTGTCCCAGCGGCAGCGTGACGGTGAAACTGATGGGGCTCGATCCGTCGCGCAACTACCGGATCACGAACAAGGACAACGGCGAAAGCATTGTCAAGAGTGGGGCCGAGCTGGCCTCGGGTTTCGATCTGCGTTCGGATCAGCCGCGCAGCTCGCTGTTGCTGAAGTATCAGGCCGAATAGCCGACAGGCGGTCGGAACTGTTCTTATGGCGTAAAGCCGCAGACCTCGGATTTTCCGGGTTTGCGGCTTTTCGCGTTTCGTCGGCTGAACTGCCGATCAAAGGGCGAAACGGTGTTTGCGAGCGGTTTTTCGTAAAGGACCCTGGCGGCGGAAAACGTACCGGCCTCGGCGTAAAGCGCCGTTTCGGCTCGGGCCGTCCGATAATTCCGCGACAAGGGTTGCCTACCGGAACGCTTGCCCTTTTCCGGCCGTCTTGTCTGGACGGTCACGGCGCCTTTCGGTCCGGAAGCGGTCGAATAGTCGACAGGGCATCTTCGTTTTAAATTTTATTTTTCTATCTTTGTTTTCGCTGTCCGTCGGGAAAGGCGGGCGGGGTGTTTGTGCCGAAAAACGAAATCTGGTAAATTTTGAGACCGGCAAGCACCGCATACCGTTCGGAGCATACGGCTCCGGAGCGGTCGTGCGATTGTTTCCATGCATCAGGCGTGGGCAATGTGCTTGTACGGTCTCGGGGTTTTACCAGTGCCTGTTTTTCGTATAAGTCGCAGAGCTCACGTCTTTCTTTGGGCAGGGAATAATTTTGTCGAATTTTAAGAAACTTAATCCAATGATGCTATCTTTGTAAAACGATTCGTCGGATGGACGAGTTGCCGTTTTGCCACAACCGAATCTAGCAAATTCAGCGACAGGCAAAGCACAATGAGGCCCGATGGTCGGAAGCTCACGCTTTCCGGCATAGGGTATGCTCCGTATACTCATGCTCAGGCGTGGGCTATTGTGCTTATCTGTTGCGAGGTCTTGCTAGAACCTGGTTGTGATGAGTGGCAGTGGTTCCACGCCTTTTTTTGCTTCGGACCGTTCCGGAACGACTGTTTCAAAAAGGTTTTTGTTTGCCGGAAACGGGGCCGATACGTATTGGAAACGGTTTCGGATATAGTCCGAAAAACAGTTCCCGGACCGGATGCCGGCCGTCGGAGCATTTTTATAGAAGAGGCTCGTCGCGGTTTCGGACGCGCTTAAGCGGCTGTCCGGACAAGTTTTGCGGCAATAAAGGGCTTGAATCGGTCCGAATGAAATTGCCTGCATCTTCCGCGAAGACATATATATGCGGGATTCGGTTCCATATAACGAAACTTGCGTTATATTTGCAATAGATTAATGCGGCGAATGTCGTATATAGTACAATGAAAGGATTCGCATCCTTTGTATCGAGATACTAAATCTTGCGACCTCTCCCGACGAGGGGAGGTGATTTACGAGTGGTACAAGGCTTGCCGGTTCTGAGTCATACCCTTGGCCGAAAGGTCAGGGAGGGCTTGGACGTAGGGCAGTTTCTCACTCGTTGGTTCGCAAGGCCGTGTGTCCGGGAGATTGTTCCTACGTCCTTTTTTATCTGTTCCCTTGTTGTAACGCTAATCTCTCAATTCCTTGGACGTGTATCACTCGTTTCCTCATACGGATTGGCAGCGTATCGAGCGGATTGTTCGGGAGTGCCGTACCTCGGTGCTTTCCTTGGCCTTGAGCTTGGGTTTCAAGCGGCCCGATCCGCTCTACCGGATCAAAAGTAACGAACGTAAGATTACGCTGGCTCTGGCGGTCAGAATACTTCGCAACTGGCCTCAGTTCAATCTCGGCTGGCTGCTTACCGGGCAGGGTCCGGTTCGATTGGAAGTCGGTCCCGCTTCGGGGGAGGGAAATCTTTCCCCGCTTTCCGGCGACGCAGTCAGCCCGCAAAGAAAGTTCGGCGCGCCGCCGACGGCCGAGTCGATTGTCGGTCGGTGGGAATTGACTCATGCGTTCTCTCTTGTGGACGAGTGGCAGTCCGACGGGCAACCCGATGCCACGTTTGCCTGCAACGAGATCGTGTGGGATTTCGGCCCTGACCGGATTGTCGTTCAGTACGAATGGGGCGTAGAGGTAGCCCGGGAGGGTTACCTCTACGATCCGGCTTCCGGACAGCTTTTCGTCGAACACAGCGTGATGCAGATCGTCCGGCTGAATGCCGAGACGCTCGAGTTCCTCGACCGCTCCGATAGTGAGAAAGGCTCTGCGGCGGTTTTCGTTTTTCGTTGCGTTCGGTAACTCCGGTCGTACGGTATGCCGCTATGTTGCTCTGTGCGTCGGTACGACGCGGGTTCATTTTTGTCGTACATCCTGGAATAAGGGGCGTCGAGACCTTTTCTGCTCCAGACGTTCTTCCAGTTCCGAGGTATCCGTATGCAAGTAGCGCAGGAATGTGTGATAGTTGATCCCGAATTCTTCCTCTACATGATGCTTCCAAACGGCACGCAGGCATTTGGCACGGCACTCTTTTTCATAATGTTGGGTTACGGTTTCCTGAATCTTTCGGGCGCGTGCCAGCAGACTTAGTTGTTTCATTTTATCGTTTTTTTGATTGGGTTTCCTCGCTTGTTAGCGGGAGACAAGGAGGGGAATGCCTTGTCTTTCGCGTTTTCATTCTGCAAAGGTTATCGATAATTCATATCTGTCAAACCATATTGCCAGGGTTTAAAAAAATCATAAACATGCCCTTTTTCTTCATATTTGTACGTGGCGTTGTGAAATCTGAGCGTGAAATTATACATAAAGATACGAATTATTCGGAGTAAATCAATGTAAAAGGGTTGTTATTTTTTATTTTGCTAATTATATATCTGAATGTATGGGGACTATGAATAGTAAATCTTGGGGAGGGCCGCGATTTTTCTGACGGTTATTCGATTCCGACCGCATCGCGCAATATCCTTTCCGAAAGAGGTTTAGAGAGTGTGATTGAGAATGATCGCCATGCCTTTGCCGATAAAGTTTGGCGCACTATATATAAATCGGGTCTGTTTTAATATGTCTTGCGGCTACCATGGCGCCCGTGCGTAAGGCCCGTTGTGGAAAGACCGAATTGCGGCGGAAATCCCGATGCGCGGCTCGCGGTGAAAAGTTTTGGATAAAATCTTGTTCCGGAAAGGCTTCTTTTCTGACGGAACAGGATTTTTCCGTCTTCGGTTCGGACATGCGTATGGGAGATCTTCCGCCGGTAATACGTTCTGTCCAAAGATCGTTTGTCTGTCGCTCCGCTATGGTTTTCTACCGTGCCGGGAGGGTGGGGAGGCCCGTCGCTGGAACGGCATTTGCCGAGCTTCCCGGTAAAATTAACCAATTAAAACCATTCGTTATGAAAAAAATTATTCTTGTTCTCGCATGCGCTTTCGGAGCGCTGGCGCTTAACGCTCAGACCGAGAAAGTGGTTTTCGGCAAGATGCCCAAGAGTGCGCAGGAGTTCGTACAGACTTATTTTGCCAAGGAGAACGTGCAGGATGTCGAGCTGAATCGTGACGACAAGTCCGAGAAGTACACCGTATCGTTCGCCAACGGCAATCAGGTCGTTTTCGACAATAGCGGCGACTGGACGGAGATCAACATGAAAGTGGGACCGGTGCCTGCCAATGTCGTCCCCGCCAATATCAAGGCTCATGTGTCGAACAACTACTCGAAATACCAGATCGTGCAGATGATGCAGAACGATAAGGGGTATCAGGTGAAGCTCTCCAACGGAACCGATCTGTATTACGACAAGGATGGCAATATTCTGAAGACAAGCGACTAAATCGTTTGTAGCGATGATTCAAAGGGCGGTCTTCCTCTTGGGGAAGACCGCCCTTCGCATAGTTGGCTGCGCATGGAGCCGGGGAATGGCTCCTGCGAGACCGGGATTATTCGATTTTGACGATACCCTGCCAGCTCGGATAGTGCTCCTCGATACCGATCTCGTCCATCCAGCGTCGGGTGTCGATGGTTTTCATCCATGCGGTGTTGAAGCCCTCGCCGACATCGTTGTTCCAGACCCACAGCGGGGTAGGCCATAGGCAGGCGCGGAAACGGATCGATCGGTAGAAGCGCTCGTCGCATCCTTGCTGGCCGTGGTGGGCCATTTGCAGATAGTCGCAGTCGAGCAGGGGCTTGTAGGGACTTTCGAGCAGGCGTTCGCCGCTTTCGACTCCCGTGTCTCCCAGAAAGACCATCGATTTGGTCTTGTCCCAGACCCGGAGCACGATGCTCGCGTTGTTATAGGCGTTGGTCAGAATGTCGGGATGGGCGACGCCGATCACTTGCATGTTCATTCCGTCGATTTTCATCTTCAGTCCCGGCTCCGTCAGGTTTACGACCGGCAGGCCCGAGCTGTCAAGCGCGTGGAAATAGGCGTCGGCCAGTTTCTTGCGGTTCATGTCGGTGCGGAGCTGCTCGTCCGTCATAGGCGACTGGTAGACCGTGTCGATGGTCATTTGCTGCGGCGCTTTCAGTATCTCGGTCAGCGCGCCCATATGGTCCGCGTGGGGATGGCTGACGATCCACTTGTCCACATGATTCCCGAGCGCCGCGATGAATCCTCTCAGGAAAGGCGCGTCGTCGGCCGTCCCGCCGTCGAGAACCACCACACGGCCTTTGTCGGTTACGAATACGTAGGAGTTCATTTGAGACGGGCCTTGCGGGCTCAGTTGCCAAAGGGCGAATCCCGGTTTCTTGGCCGAAGCCTGACAAACTAGCAGCAGCCCCGTAAAAAATAGAAGAATGGTTTTTTTCATCATTCGTGTAAGTTTGGTATGTTTTGACGGCTCTCGGCCGGGGGCCGGAACGGACCCGCGTAAAGTTAGCGATTATCCGGCAAAAAAGAATATCCGGCAAACGGACATTCTGCTCGGAACGTCGATCCGGACGATTCCGCCGGATCGGAGGGGATTCTTTCGCTGCGGGGCCGGAGCGGCACGGAGGATTTCGGACCGACAGCGCTCTGAGATGTCGGTTCTCTCAGGCCGGCATTTTGCCGGAACATGGTGAAAACAGGACTATTTATAGGGTTGCCCGGGGGCCGTCTTCGCCCGGTAAAAATCGCAGCCGGCCGCTCGTGCAGCCGGTGAGGGTTCGGCCGGCCGTTCGCAGCCCGTCAGTTGCAGACCAGAATGTATGTGTTCAGATAAGTGGCGAAAAGCAGCCAGAGAACGTAAGGGACGAACAGGGCCGAAGCCGCCTTGCTCGCCCGGCGGCTTTGAACGACGTAGGCCGCAACGAGCGCATCGAGGATCAGGATGTCGACGAGTCCTGCCAACGGGCTACGGAAATAGAAAAAGGCGACGCTCCATGCGAAGTTGAAAAGAAGTTGGACGCAGAACAGAGCGATCAGTCGTTTTTTCCGGGGCGAGTCGCCGCTGAGGATCAGTCCGGCCGAAATGCCGATGCACAGATAAATGACCGACCATGCGATCGGGAACGCGATGTTCGGCGGTGTCAGGGCCGGCTTGTCGAGCAGCGGGTACCAGTTCTCGATGGCGTCCGACTGGATTCTGCCGGCGATGAACCCCAGCAGGAAGCAGACCAGTACGGGAATCAGGTAGTACGGCGTTTTTTTCATTTTCGGGTTCCTTTTTGCCGCTCATGTGCAACAATCGTGCGCAAAGGCTCGGTTTTTCCGGTAGGACGGGTATGCGCTCGCATATGTCCCGGGCGTAACGGAAGCGGTCCGATGCTTGTCGTTGCGATACCGTGCGAAAGCGTAGGGGAGACGACGGGCCGCTCGCCCGGGCCGTCCTATGGCAGAGCGGACGTCCGGTAGCGGAGGCATTCCCGGACGGATATCCCGCCTGCGGATGCGGAAGCGCTCAGAACTCGACCGTGACCCCGAGCGCCGGGACCAGCGTGCCGCTCTCCTGTTTGATGTACTTCATCCGGTAGCGCTGCGCGGAAGCCGGAGCCGACGGGTTCTCGACGATGCCGGTGCTCATCAGCACGTCGGGCTGTCGCAACTTGCTGCCCGTGACGTTCTGCAGGTCCACGTAGATTCCGAGCGTGCAGCGGCGGAAGTAGAACGCCTTGTCGATCCTCAGGTCGAGCTGGGCGAAAGCCGGCAGACGCCCCTCGTTGTACCGCGAATAGTCGTAGTAGGGGCGCCCTCGGGCGTCCCATGCCTCCTTGAGCGACGACTTTTCGGTGTCGTAGGGCGTGTAGGGCGCTCCGCCTATCGCGCTCAGTTTCGCGCCGATGCTCCATGCCTTGGGCAGTTCGTAAGTTCCGCTCAGGTTCAGCACGAAGCGGTTGTCCCAGGCCGAGGCGATATACCGGGTCCGTCGTCCGCTGCGGTACTCGCTGCGGTAGACCGTGACGGAGCCCACGACATGCAGCCTGTCCGGGATCTGCCATCTGACCATCGCCTCGACGCCGTAGGCCCGCCCTTCGGCTGTCGGGGCGAGCGGCTCGTCGCCGACCGTGCCGTAATCGTTGCCCTGACAGGTCAGCGGAATGCTGTCGGCGAGCGAGAGCGGGACGCCGGTGTAGAACTTGTGAAATCCCTCGATCGATACGATCAGCCGGTCGCGCAGCCTCCAGTCGAAACCGGCCGAGGTCTCGGCCACGCGCATGTATTTCAGTCCGCGGTTGACCCTTTCCCCCTGCCCGTTTTCGAATCCGAGCGCGGTGAAGGGAGGCAGTTGATAGTACAGTCCGGTGCTGGCGGCGACCGTCCATCGCTCGCTCAGAGCATAGCGGACCGATGCCCTCGGCGAAAGCTGATGCCATGGCCGGGCGGTTTCCGCCGAGAAGTCGCTCCCGTCGGCCCGGATTCCTGCCGATACGGTCAGCCGGTCGTCGGCCGAGGCATAGTCGGCTGCGACGAACGCTCCCCAGCCGGTCAGTCCGAGCCGCGTGCGGTAGTTCAGCGTGCCGGCCTGTTCGGCGAAGAAGCGTCGGAAAGTACGGTTCGTGTAATGCGAGTAGCTCAGCTCGACGCCCTCGCGCAGCGTCCAGCGTCCGAGGTGCGAGCGGTTCTCGGCCCGCAGCGACGTTTTCTGCTCGACGGCCCGCAGGCGCAGGGTCAGATTGTCCTCCGACGACTCGTCGTTGCCGAGGTATTTCGTGTTCCGGTTATTGAGATAGGAGTGGCTCAGCGTGACGGTCTGCGCGTGCCGCCCGGCATAATGCCGGTACGACGCGCCGACGGTGAAGGTTTCCTGCCGCAGCCGGGGCAGATAGCTTAGCAGGTATTCGGTCTCCTCTCCCTTTTCGTCCGTATTGAGCCGCATATTGTCGATGCCTGCCAGTGCCAGCACGGTCAGCTCGTCGCGTTGCGAGAAACGTATTCTGACTTTCGCCTGAGCGTCGATGTAGTTCGGCAGGAAGGGTAGGCCCAGCAGCTTGAACAGCATCTGAAGGTAGGATTGCCGGGCCGAAAAGAGAAAAGTCGCTTTCTCTCCTATGTGGCCGCTGCCGCTCAGGCCGACCTCCGAGGCGCCGAGCGTCGCCTTGAACCGCTGACGGTCGGGATCGCCGTCGCGGAGCCGGAAATCCAGTACCGAGCTCAGCGCTCCGGCCCGGTCGGCGGGGAAAGCTCCCGTATAGAAGTCGATTTCGCGGATCAGATCCGAGTTGACGAGGCTCACCGGGCCTCCGGAGGCTCCCTGAGTCGCGAAGTGATTGATGTTGGGTATCTCGATTCCGTCCATGAAGAAGCGGTTCTCCGACGGCCCGCCTCCGCGCACGATCAGGTCGTTGCGGTAGCCTACGGGCGAAAACGAGACTCCGGGATAGGAGCGTACGATGCGGGCGATGTCGCGGTTCGAACCCGGGCTTTTCTCGATTTCGCGCAACCCGATCGTTCGGACGCTGACCGGACTTTCCGCCGTGCGGCGGACGGGAGAGGGCATGACCGTGACCGTTTCGATTCCCTGCGCTTCTTTTTCGAGCTCTATTTCGATGAACGGCGTGCCGGCCGAAACGATGTATTCCGAAGTGAGCGCGCTCCGATAGCCCAGCATCGACGCCGACAGCCGGTATATGCCGGGCTTCACCTGAGCGATCGTGAATTTGCCTGCCGAGTCTGCCATCGCCCCCTTGCCCGGCTGTCCGGAGATGACGACGGCGGCGAACGGCACGGGTTGCCGTGTCAGCCGGTCGATCACCCGGCCGCTGACCGGGTAGCTTTCCGTCGCGCTGTACAGCCGGCATACGGCCGCGAGCGTTAGCAGAATCGGAACGAGGAGCTTGTGCATGATTCGTCGGTTTTGCTTTGGTAAAAGTACGAATTAACTCCCGATTTACGGCCGGCGCACGGCGGTCCGGGCCTTTCCCTGCAGATTTAGAGCTTCCGTACGTATCGTTCGCGCCTCGGGCCGGCATGTATGGAACTGACGCATCGAACGGTTTCCCGGCCGTGCCCTGCTGCAATTTGAAATGATCTGATTTTGATAAATACGTTCAAGATGCATTAGAATATAATTTATTTGTTCATAGCGCCTTGAAATAATCTTTTAAATTTGCGATTATTGGTTGCTGTACTCTAAAGTTTAAGTGTTATGAAAATACTAAAATTCAGATTTGAAAGCGTGAGTCCGTTATTGCAACATGATGACAAGATGGCCAACCCGTTTAACGACTACACAAAACGAATGAAAGCCATCTCGTCTAAAAGGAAGAAAACGGATGATGATCTGATGGAAATGGCCAGGATCGAGTGGATGGCAAGTCTGTACCACACCGAGAGAAAAGGCTATTACATGAAAGCCGAATGTATCGAAGCCGCCATGTTGGCTGCGGCAAAGGATAAGAAACTGGGTAAAGCGTTTCAGGCGGCCGTAAGCGTTCCGGACGATCCGGTCTTTCATTTCGAGCATGAATCGTTGCCTCCGGAAGAACTTTTCCGAATGGACGCATACAGGGATTTCAGGACTGTGAAAGTTCAGCGTGCCAATATTTTGCGTTGTCGGCCGATATTCTGCGACTGGCATTGCGATGTGGATATATGGTATGAAGAGAGCCGCTGGAACGAGCGGGAACTGAAAGATGTCGTGGATTTTGCAGGACGGTATGTCGGTATTTGCGATTACAGGCCTAAATTCGGTAGATTCAAAGCCATCGAAATAAAACAATGAATCGGTGGTTATCTGTTTGCGACCGCCGGTATTACCATAGGGGAAAACTTGTCCGCAGGCCGATGATTCCTTCGCGTCGGAATTTTTGATCTTATCATACTTATGGTATGGCGGGGCTGGGTCCGGTTAGGCGTGGCGAAGAGAGGCAAGGTTTGACACGTTCGGGCTGGGTGCGGTACGGCTGGATATGGTCAGGCACAGTCAGGCGGGGCGAGGCTTGGTTTGGAGTGTTGAGGTTCGGTCCGGCATGGCATGGTAGGGCTCCGGCATATGGAGTGGCTTTAAAAGATAGCTTGGAGCATGCGGGGGTTCGATTCCCCTGCTATCTGCGGAGATGCAAAATCAACGATTTATGGAACGGATGGAGATCGGATCGGCCGAATGGACGCGACTCAAAGAGACTATCGTGTCGGAATTTATACCGGGGCAGCTCATAAAGCACGAATGGCTATGGACAGCGTTTCGGTTGGAAGATTTCAGCAGAGCGGAGTTCGGGGATTATGAAAAACCGGCCGATTTGATCGCGGCGGTAAAGAAAGCGGATATGGACTATATGGACTTCGTGTCGGAACTGCGACATGAGTTGCTGGTGGAACGGAAAGGACTTTTGGTCAACATATTCGGTAAGGGATACAGTATGTTGCCTGCCGACGAACAGGTCGGGCATGCGTTCGATAAGTTTGTCGGTATGGTTAACCGGCTGATCCGAAAGACCCGGTTTATCATGAATCACGTTCCTCCGGTTTCGGCAGAACAGAGTAAGATAGACCGCGACCTCAAAGCGAAGTTTTCTCTGCATGAACAGATGTTCGCCGGAATGAAAAAATAATTGTCGACGCTGAGGCATAAGGCATACACGACAGTTACGAGAGCTTATGTCTGCTTATAGGTCTGATTCGGAAAGAGATAACGGTAGATGCCGAATATTTGTTTAAAAGACGAGGGAGGATAGGTTTTTGTTAAAAGAATTTTTGCCCTATCTCTTACTCGGCCCGGCAATAAGGTCTTTCTTTTCGGAGTTTCGTTATGACGTAAGTCGTTACATGCGACCTTGTTGCCGTCAATAGGTAATTTGAAGTTGTTTTCACATAGCGCAAATTGTATATGGTTGTCAAAATGTTTTCGGCGAGACGGGCCGTTCGGGGTAATTCGGAAACGTCATTTCAATAAAAATTATGTTGCGGATGTTGTACCCCTTTATCTTTGCAGTTTCTCCTCCCGTTTCGGCATACGGTGGCCGGTTATAACGTTTCCGGAATCGGAGCGGGACTTGCCGGGCGAATCTTCCGAGGAAGACGTTCGTACAGTTCCGTTTGAACGTCAGCGAAATTTGGTGCCGGCTTAACGATACCAAGAGGTTGCAGCGCCTGTTTCTTTCTTGTTTTTATCCGTTCGGCAGGGGGGCGACCCGTCGTTCGCCGGGCGAAAAACGTCTGCTTCCCGTGCATGGTTCGGACGACTCGTCCGAGCGTTTTCGCCATTTTTTTGCAAGAACCTTTGGGAGAATGAATATTTTGATATATATTTGCACTCGCAAAACGGAGATGCGGCAGAGTCGTTCTCGAAGCATTCCGCAGAATATTCCTCAATAGCTCAGTTGGTTAGAGCACCTGACTGTTAATCAGGGGGTCCTAGGTTCAAGTCCTAGTTGAGGAGCAAACCGAATAAATTAAATCAGTGAAAAAACCGATAAATCAGCGATTTATCGGTTTTCTTATTTGATCTCCCCGAGGGAAAAAATGCAATTTTATGTATTGCAACGGGGGCTAAATCGGGTACAATTCAAGTGACCGAAAAAATGTACCCGATTTAGAGTTTATATCACAGATTAACAGGGTTTTGCGTCTTGCTAAACAGCCTTTGATTTATTAACTTTAAACAGTAAATCAGGCGACATGAAAAGACAAACTTTCGCGGTTTTGTTTTACATTAAGAAAGCAAGAATCGGTAAATTAGGAGAAACGCCTATTCTCGCTCGAATCACGCTGAATGGTGTCAGAGCAGAGTTTCAGTTAAAACGCAAGGTAAAACCCGAGCAATGGGATTCGGCTAAAGAACGAGTAAACGGCAAGGGTAGCATCGTTGAAGAAATAAACAATTATCTAACCGGTGTTCGAGCTACCATTTTTAATATCCACCAAGAGATAGAGCTGTCCGGCCGAGAGATAACCGCCGACCTGCTCAAGCGTCGTTTTTTGGGTATGGGAGCATCCCAGAAAACGCTGCTCGAACTGTTTGACGAGCATAATAAAAAAATGAATGCTCTTGTCGGCAAAGAGTTTTCACAAAAGACAGCGGACCGTTACGAAACGACATATAAGCACTTGTCCGAGTTTATGCAGCGACAACTGCATCGAAAAGATGTCGCTATTTCCGAAGTCAATTATCAATTTATAACCGATTTCGACGTGTTTTTGCAAACCACCAAAAGTTGCATCCACAACTCGGCCGTCAAGCATCTGAAAGCATTAAAGAAGGTGGTCAGGATCGCGTTGGTCAACGAATGGATTAAGCGAAACCCGTTCGAGAATTACAAACTACGCGAAGACCCGGTTGAGAAAGACTTTCTGACAAAGGAAGAATTAGAGCGGATTATCAAAAAGAAGATGACTATCCAAAGGCTCGACGTTGTCCGTGACATTTTCGTATTCTGTTGCTATACGAGCCTATCCTATATCGACGTAAAGCTGTTGACTCCAGAGCACTTGTCCAAAGATAATCGCGGCCAGCTCTGGATCAGAAAAAGCAGGCAGAAGACTCGCAATATGTGTCTTATTCCGTTGTTGCCTCCGGCGTTGGAGATCATCGAGAAATACAAAGAGCATCCCGTTTGTCAGACCGAAAACGTCGTGCTCCCGGTTCCGAGTAATCAACGTCTGAATAGCTATTTGCAGGAGATCGCAGACATTTGCCGCATATCCGAAAGAAAATTACGATGCATGGTCTTCGGCACACGTTCGCAATTATGATGCTGACGCTCGGTGCAGACCTCTACACGACCTCGAAACTGCTCGGTCATGCTGATGTGAAAATGACACAGGTGTATGCCAGAATCATCAATCAGAAGAAAGACGATGCGGTTAATTTAGTGAACGGATTGTTCGATTAGAGCAACCTCCGGATTTTCGTGTTTCCCGCTTGGCTTTTGACGGTATAGTTTACTGCTCGTGCGGGTATATATAATTTAGTTTAGTATTTATATATAAGAGAGAAAAACTAAACTAAACCGTTTTTATGCAAACAACTGAAAAGAATATCGGGTACGGTTAAATAGTCAAAATATGTCCCGAAATCGGATTTTCATAGGAGTACATAGTGGCTCTCTAACCCAATGGAAGAAAAACAGAATATGGCCGACTAAACAGCTTTATCCTATCCCAACGTAACAATGTTATAAGAGGCAAAGTCTTTCTTTTTCCCTCTTATCGGTATCCAGTCCATTCTGTGTTGGCATAAACTAAATTTTGATAGGCAAAGATTGCTGCCTTTCCGTTTGCCACTTTATAATCTGCCCGACATCGGACAATCTCATCGTCTCTGCTTGCAGATTGCATGGCAACTCTCCCAACGACGTAAGGCTGTTGGGGTATTAGGCTCTTATATCGACATATAATAATAAACTATTAATTTACAATGAATTAATGTTGTTATAATTTTTAATAAGTAACATAATAGCAACAGATCAAGGAGTCAATTCTTATCGCCTGTATATTTCTAAAGTCTGACTATAATAAAATATATCCCCAACGATAGTATATTGAGTAGCATTATTCCGATTTTCTCATAAAAACAGACAGATGTTCATCTCATTTTCTGTATCATTGCATTTGAATTATTAGAATAGCAATTTTCGGGTCGTTGTTTAGCAGATAGTGCAGTAACTTTGCACCGCAATCTGAAATCAAAACGACATGAGAATAAAAGTTTTATTAATGACGGTCCTGTTAGTGGCTGTAAGTAATACTAATGTATTTTCACAAGATATGGAAACAAAGAAAACAGTAACGCCGCAGGAAGTGGTTGAAAACGTCCATAAGGCAGCAGAGTTGCTTAAAACCAAAGGGAAAGAGGGGCTTGAGATATTGCGTGACCCTCAGTATGAACTCAACACAGGCGACGCCTACATCTTTATCATTGATGTGGAAGAAAGCCTTGTGGTTTCCAATCCGAGGTTTCCGGAGCGCAATGGCGGCAACATCCGAGAGCATCTGGATTGGGCAGGGAAACATTATGGCATAGAATTGTGCGATGTGGCTATGCGAGGCGGAGGTTGGATAGAGTTTGTATGGCCGAAACCGGGTACAACAGAAGGAGTACGCAAGATTTCTTATATTTATCCAGTTCCCGGTCTCCGTTATACGGTATGTGCAGGTATCTATGATGATACAATGAGCCTTGATGAACTGAACAGAATGTCAGGTGTTTCGGCCGAATCTCCCAAGGTTGCAGTCCTGTTTGAAGTGAAACCCAAAACGGAGGGGAAAGAGGAATATCTCAAACTGGCTGCGGCATTGAAAACGGAATTGGCAAAGATGCCAGGATTCATCCGCGTGGAGCGGTTCGCCAGCTTGAATGAGGAAGGCAAGCTGTTAAGCCTTTCGGTATGGGAGAATGAGGAAGCAGCCGCTGCATGGCGCAACCAACTCAACCATCGGGGCAGCCAGAAGAAAGGGCATGATGCGTTGTTTGAGCGTTACCATATCTCGGTGGCATCCATTATCCGCGAATACACGCAGGATGACCGCAAGGAGGCTCCGGCAGATTCAAACCAATTCTTGGGAATAAAGTAAAACCGGATGGAGAACTTCTTTCAATATGGCGAAACGGAGATAACCTATCTGAAACAGGCAGACAAGCGGTTGGCGGAAGTCATCGACCGGATTGGCAAGGTGGAAAGGCGGGTCATTCCCGACCTTTTCGCCGCCTTGGTCCACTCCATCGTAGGACAACAGATCTCCACCAAAGCGCACGAAACAATTTGGTGGCGGATAGAGAATGCCTTGGGGAAAGTAACGCCCGAGGCCATCGACCGCCTTTCCGTGGAGGAGCTGCAAGGCTTCGGCATTTCGTTTAGGAAAACGGCTTATATCCGCAATGCCACGCGGAAAGTGATGGACGGGACATTCGATATTCAGGCACTTTATACGATGAGTGACGATGAGGTCTGCGCCCGGCTCTCGGAGCTGGACGGTATCGGCGTATGGAGTGCGGAGATGCTGATGTTGTTCTCCATGCAACGCCCGGACATTCTCAGCTTCGGCGACTTGGCCATACAACGGGGATTGCGCATGGTCTATCATCATCGGAAAATCACCCGTGAACTGTTCGAGAAATACCGGCACCGTTTCTCCCCTTACAACAGTGTTGCCAGCCTCTATCTGTGGGCAGTGGCAGGCGGTGCCGTTGAAGGAATGAAGGATTACGCGCCAAAAAAGCAAACACCTAAGAAAAGGCAGAAATGAAAAATACCATATACATACAACGCTACCAATCGCCCTGCGGAGAATTGCTTCTCGGTTCGTATGAAGACAATCTCTGTCTTTGCGACTGGACGACAGAAAAGCACCACGGCAGGGTGGTCCGGAGGTTGCGGAAAATCCTCCATGCCGATTACAAAGAAACGACCTCTGACGTCCTGTCTGAGACTGTGCGGCAATTGGATGGATACTTTGCCGGGAAACGGAGAAACTTCACCATTCCTTTATTATTTGTCGGTACGGACTTTCAGAAGAAGGTATGGAACAAACTGCTGGAAATCCCATACGGAAAGACGGTCTCTTACGGCGAGCTTGCCCGGATGATTGGCATGCCTAAGGCTGTCCGTGCGGTGGCCAATGCCAACGGAGCCAATGCCATTTCCATCATTGCACCTTGTCATCGTGTCATCGGCAGTGACCATTCGCTTACGGGATATGGCGGAGGTCTTGCCGCCAAGAAGCTGTTATTGGATTTGGAAACTACTCATCATAACCTTTCTGACGAATGACCGGACAGCAACTGAACTATGAGCGCATCGCATCAGCCATCCGTTTCATCAAGGAAAACAGGCGGGAGCAACCGAAACTGGAAGAAGTGGCGGAACACGTACACATGAGTCCGTACCATTTCCAACGGACATTTCAGGAATGGGCAGGAACATCTCCCAAACATTTTCTGCAATACCTGAACGTGGAATATGCCAAACGTATCCTGCAAGAGACGCACGCATCGCTGTTCGACACAGCGTGTGAAGTCGGACTTTCGGGCACAGGCAGGCTTTACGACCTGTTCGTCAACATCGAAGGGATGACGCCCGGCGAATACAAGAACGGAGGAGAAAACCTGACCATCCATTACAGCTTCGCGGAAAGCCCTTTCGGGGAAATCTTCGTGGCATCCACCGATAAAGGCATCTGCTGTTTGGAATTTACGGACAATCATCCGGCCAGCATTGACAACTTGAAACGCACATTTCCCAATGCAAAGTATAAGCAGATAGTGGACGGACTGCAACAGAACGCCCTCTTTATTTTTACGCAGGATTGGAGCAAACTCAAGGAGATAAAACTGCACTTGAAAGGAACGGACTTCCAACTGAAAGTGTGGGAAGCATTGCTCAAAATCCCGATGGGAGGTCTGACTACCTACGGCGACATTGCTTCCGGTATCAATCGCCCGAAGGCTTGCCGGGCGGTAGGGACTGCCGTAGGCGAAAATCCCGTAGCTCTCCTGATTCCCTGCCACCGTGTCATCCGTTCCACGGGCGAATTGGGCAATTACCATTGGGGCGATGTCCGCAAGACCGCCATTATCGGATGGGAAGCCGCAAGGAAAAATCAAGGTAAGTCATTTTATTGAACTGGAGAAATATCGCCATTTTGACTTTCCTTGTTCCAGCCCATATTATACCGTGACTGTAAAAGTGTTGCATTCTCTTTCCGAAGAACGGAATTGTCATAAGCAATGAATGCCGCTGTTGCAATGGTAATTATCCAGATGCATAACAGGCAGATTCTGACATACAAGCGGACATGGCGCGAACGGTAAACCCGTTTAAGCCAATATAACAGCAGGTCGCAAACAAAGTGTCTGACTTTTGCCTTGAATCCGGAAGGCATGGTCGGACACTTGCATTCATTACCAGCCTTAATGTTATGCTCTTTCAGGATGGATTTCATCATTTCGCACAACAGTTTCTCGTTGCCGCAGACCTTTTGCAGGTTCTCGTCAATGTGCCTGAAACGGTTATCCGCACCCTTGTAAATCATATAGAAGCCTTTTGCCTTCCCGCAGATATCTTCATACTGGTCGATAATTTTCTGAAAGAGATCGTTGACGGTCATCTTATCTTTATCGGCTTCCTCGAATTTCCTTTGTCGTGCTTCCAGCAAGTCCTGCACGGCATTTATCACGGACATTGAAATGGCATTTTGTAGCCGATCGTCCGTTTGGTGTTTTTCTGCAGCTGTTCTCTCTACGAGTGAGTTCACAACTGCTATAAGTTTTGATATTTGTTCCTGCAATTCATCGAGCGGCACAGCCGGCTCGTCTTTCAAAGGGGTGGGTCTTCTGTTTGCCATCGTTATCTCCTCCGTCTGTATGGGTTCTGTTTCTTCTCCTTGTCTTTGTCTTCATCGTTCCAGCCTCGGTCATTGCCGCTGCCGGAGCCACCGCCGTTTGTCGGTGCAATGTGGGGCTGAATGATTAATTCGGCCACAGCCGCACCGATACCGTTTCCTGCCGAAACATTGCCGCCTGCGGTATCAGTACCACACAGGGATTCTGAAGCCGCTGTCCCTCGGCTAACATTCTCTTCCATAGGTGTATCGGAGTGCTTTCTGTCGAAAGCAAAGCCCTGCTGTTCTGCCTGATCATCCGAAGTGGAAATGGCGGTATTTCCTGCAATCTCCTGTGCTATATCCATTCTTTGGCGGAGCTTGGCGCAAGTCATGGTACGGTCTATCTGATACCCTGCAAAGGAGAGGCTTTCGCATGAAAATACGACACCTTTGACCTTGCCATCAGTGTTATGGATTATGCTCATACCGATGCCCCGTGTGTCAAGTGCTGCCCTCAATGCCTCCATGCTGCGGCAATCCTTCAACGCCTCATTGATAGCGTCATGAATACGGTATTTAATCGCATCCCTGCCTTTCAGCCTATCGCGGTTTACCTTCTTCTTTCCCTTGCCGAAAGCAAGGCCGTATTCCAATGTAAGTTCCTGTGTTATCCGTGACGACTTCCTGAAGTTCTGGTCTCCGGAAATGGCGTTGCCGTCGTTATTTACCCGGTTGTAAACGATATGCACATGCGGGTGCGGCTTGTCGTGATGACGGGAGATGATATACTGCGTGTTCACGATACCCATGCGTTGCAGGTATTGCTTTGCGATGTCGGCCATCAGCCTATTGGAGAGTTTCGGAGCATCTTCGGGTGCAAAACTCAAAGATATATGCCCGACAAAATTCTTCAACGACGGACGGCTCTTGGCCTGCAGGCTGAAGCTTGCCGTAATGGACTTGTTGGATGTCAAGTCCACACCCTCGGAAGCGATGATGTCCGCTTTCTTGTTTTTGTTGTCGTTGGCGTAATCCACCAGTCCCGCGAATCCCTGTCCGCTGTGTATTTTGGCTATCATAGTCTATAACTGTTCATTCAATCTGACAATCATTTCGCTTATCTCTTTGGACAACCTGCTGTTTTCTTCTGCGATATGCACCGGGCCGTGAATATGTCCGAGGCGTGTCAGCTGGTTCAGGTTGTTCGCCATTCCTGCGAGGTCTCGGAGAGCTTTCACGGTATCCTGCGGCAATGCCTCCCTGACATATCCGTTCACGGCCAGTTCATAGACGATCTCGGAGAGCGGGCGTCCTGACCTCCGGCTTCGGCGCACCAGTTTGGAGTAATTCGCCCGGTCAAAATAGACCTTGACGGGACGGTCGCGCTTTTCCCCGTCGGGCAGTCTCGGCCGTCCACCCTGCCTGCGTTTCGCATTATCTTCTTCGGTATGTGTCCGGTTCATAAATTACCTCCTTTCCTCTGCCGTGTACGGCTGCACTTTGGCACGCCCAGCGGTTTTGCGGGACGCAAAACCTATACTTGCTCCCCGGACACATGCCAATATCGGCACACGCCCGACAAGGACTCGCCGTCGCCGTATACATTGCTGTTGTTGTTATTATTGTTCTGCCCACGCTTATTTCCTGAATGAAGGGTTGTCGAATACAATCTTATCCACCATTTCGTTCAGCCTGTCGGCAATGCGGTCACCATACAGTTTGCGTATCTGCTGCGGTACGAGGTTGGTGGTGATGAATGTAAACCCTCGGTTCTCGTAACGCTTCGTCAGCAGATCGGTCAGTGGCCTGTGTATGTTGCCGAACTCCTGTACCTCCAGAGACTCTGTTCCCATGTCGTCGATGCCGAGCATCTCATGGTCGCACAGGCGCAGGAAATCGTCATAATTGCTCCGGCACAGATGGGCTATGTGAACGGCATTTACTATGGGCATTCCGTACACATTCCTGTGGAAGTTGTCCGGAATCCTGACCACATTGAACAGGTTCTGGAATGCCCTCATCATGGTGGTCTTGCCGTTGCCGCACAAGCCGCACAGCATCACACCACACCGTTTGCCGGAAGTCAGACTCGCGGCAAGGCTTCTGACCTGCGCTTCCACTGCGTTCGGGCAGAGGAATGTACCTCCGAAACGGCATACTTCGCCTTCGACTGCACTTTTGAGCAGTTTTGCCGCAGTATCCTCATCGAAAGGCATCCTAAAACGCTCCTTCGTAGTCCTCGGCCGAGACAGCCGTGACATCAGTGTCTCTATAAGTTGGGGATTTCCGTATTGTTCCATGTCGGTTTGCATTCAGTCGTTTGATTATCCAGTGGTAGAAATGGCTCCGGCAGTCGCACTCGTCCCGCTGTCCGTTTCTTCCGATTCTCTGCTCCTCGAAGAAGTCACGGATATATCCGCACAGTCGGCCGGTATCGACTTCGTTGTTTTCTCTTTTCGCCAGCACTCCGATAATCTTGTCCTGCCATGCAGTATCTGCCAGCAGGATGGATTCGAGTTTATCCAACGGTTTATGTCCGTCATCCCGCGCGGTGTGAGAGTTAATAATATCTTTGTCTTTGTTTTTGTCTTTATCTTCTATATTGGAATGGGTCAACTGTACGGTCAACTCACGGGACAACTGCGGCGTAATCTGCTGTGGCAACTGTCGGGGTGATTGCAGGGTCAACGAATAGAGTGCCGGGGTGCGGATTCCGGTACCCGACTGAAACTCTATCAGCCCCCGTTCCATGAGATGCTGCCGGGCCTTGCTGATGTTCTGCTTGGTAGTCGAGAGCCGCACGCAGAGGATGGCGGTATGGCAGGCAAACGGCATCTCCCAACGCAGGCGGTTCGCCTCATACAGGAGGTAGTGGTAGAGTGCCACCTCCGTAGGGTTGAACGGGCTGCGCTCCGCTTCCGCCCAGAACCGGTTGATGTAGTCGTATATGCCTGCCATGACCTACCGTTTAGGACGGTTGATGATGTACTTCTGTGCCTGCTGGTCGAGTTCCGCCTGCGATGCCACGCGGACATTCTTCATCCACGCTTCCAGTTCGGCCTTGTCGAAGAAGCACAGTTTGCCGTTGGGCTTGTAGTAAGGGATGACGCGGCGCATCATCAGCTTGTGAAGATAGCTCACTTTGATGCCGAGGAATTTAGCGGCCTCGGCTGTAGAGATCAGTTGGTTCGTCTGTTCCATATTTCCGTTGTTTTAATGTGATTTCTTAGGTTGTAAAAACCGTCATTCCGACAAGGAAGACGGTGCAAAGTAAGCCATTGGAAATCACTTGGAAAAGACTTTCAACCGACTGTAAAACAGAGGGAAAACCAAGTAGAAAACAACAGAAAGCACGGCTGTAAAACAACCGCAAACAGGGAAAACGGATTTTACCAGATTATAGTAAAGAAGCCCAATTTCGAACATGATATTCCGTATCTTTACATCCGTGAAATACAATTAACCATAGCAGTATGAATAATATCATTCGGAAAATCAAAGACCTTTACCCTGTTTCAGGCAGTGCATTGAAGGCATTGACCGATGGCTTTGAGCAGGTCTGTTTTCCGGCAAAGACCCAAATCATCAGTGCAGGAGTATTTGACAGGAATGTATATTTCATAGAAAGCGGCATCACCCGGTCCTATATCCAGCATGATGGCAAAGACATAACGACATGGTTTTCTCTGGAAGGAGATGCTGTCTGCGGATCATGGGATTTATACCGTCATAAGGCGGGGTTTGAGTATGTCGAAACACTGGAAAACACCATAGCATATGCCGTCTCCATAGAATGGCTTGATGAACTGTACCGTTCGTATATGGACATCGCAAACTGGATGAGAGTATTGCAGCAGGAAAACTTTCTCAGGCTGCAGGATAACCACATCTCTCGTCTGACACTTTCTGCCAAGGGCCGCTACTCTCTTTTTCGGAAAGAATATCCGGAACTTCTGCAAAGGGTCAATTTAGGATATATAGCTTCTTTTTTGGGTGTCACGCAACAGTCATTGAGCAGAATACGGGCGGACAAACTTTTTTAACACATGGTAAAAAGCCTGTCCGTGTTCTCTTGCTATTTTTGCAAATGGATTCAATTTTTTAGTATGAAGACGGAATATGAAAAATGTATTGCAGGCGAACCTTTCATCGGCGGAAAAGATCCGAAAATAGTAGAAATGATTCTGCGGACAAGAAGACTTCTGGCGGAGTTCAATTCCACGGACTATGAGGATACGCAGCGCAGACAGGCCCTGCTGCGGGAAATGTTCGGCAGCATGGGAAGAGGGGTGCATGTAGACATTGATTTTCACTGCGAATACGGGAAACATATCTATATCGGCGACAGGGTAATCATCAACATGAACTGCACTTTCGTGGACAATAACCGCATCGACATCGGCAGCGATGTCCTTATTGCCTCCAATGTGCAGATTTATACCGCCACCCATTCAACAAAAGTGAACGAGCGTATGGTGCAGGACTGGTCTGAAGGAGATGAAATATGCCGCACATACGCGTTGCCCGTGAAAATTGAAGACGGAGTGTGGATCGGAGGCGGGGCAATCATCCTTCCGGGGGTCACTATAGGCCGCAACAGTGTCATCGGGGCGGGCAGTGTGGTCACCCGTTCCATCCCGGCCGACTGCGTGGCGGTCGGCAATCCATGCCGCGTGATCAGACACATCGACAACGAGGATCAGGCATGAAAAAATACAAGCATATTGTTTTTGACATAGACGGCACTCTGCTTGATACGGAACAGGCTCTCCTGCAGAGTCTACATGATACCGTTATGGAACTGCTGCATGAGGATATGCCGGAAAGCGAACTGAAGTTTGCACTCGGAATACCGGGAGAAGTGACCTTGCGCAGACTGGGTATCAATGACACATTGACGGCAAACAAAAAATGGAATGCACATCTTCTGGAATATAAATCTCAAATCAGACTCTTTGCAGGGATACAGGATCTGCTGACATCACTGAAAGCCGAAAGGTATTCCTTGGGCATAGTCACATCAAAGACCAGAAATGAATTCATGGCAGATTTTGCGGAATCTTCCGGTTTGTCAGGCTGTTTTGATGTCGTAGTATGTGCCGAAGATTCTGCCAGACCGAAACCTTCACCGGACCCTTTGCTGGCCTATCTTGCCATATCCGGAATTGATGCTTGTGATGCCCTTTATATCGGAGACACTATTTATGACAGTCAATGCGCACGAAGTGCGGAAGTGGATTTCGGGTTGGTTCTGTGGAGTAATGCAGACAGCAGGACCATTCCTGCAAAGTATTCCTTCAAAAAACCATCGGATATTCCGCTCCGGTTGAAGGCCGGTCGTCCGAATGGCAGAAAGGATGTCTGTGATTATCTTGACAGCCTCAGTATCAGCTATGAAGTGACCGAGCATAAAGCCGTGCATAATATGGCGGAACTGTCAGACATCATATTGCCATATCCGGACGCCATTGCCAAGAACCTGTTCCTTCGCGACGATAAGAGAGAAAACTATTATCTCATTACACTGAAAGGAAACAAGAGACTTGATTTGAAGAGATTCAGACATAATATTGGAGCACGGCCATTGAATATGGCAGGTGCGGATGAGTTGACAGAGATTCTAAAACTTACACCGGGATCAGTCACTCCGTTCGGACTGCTGAATGATACTGAACATAAAACGCAGTTCTACATCGACGACGATTTTCTTTCTCCGCCTTCCGTCATCGGTATCCATCCGAATGAAAACACATCTACGGTTTGGATGGGCACAAATGACCTGCTTCAAATTATCAAAGACAATGGAACTGAAGTGACTGTAATGCGTGTATAATCATTTCCAGATTATGTCCGGACCAATCAATGCACATCCATTTTTGACATCAGATTGATGACCAGAACACCGGCAATAATCAGGACCATTCCTATGATGGCAGGCAAGTCCGGAATCTGCTTGAATGCCACCGCACCGACAATCGTTATCAACACTATGCCCATCGCAGCCCAGACAGCGTATGCGACTCCTATTGGGATTGTTCTCAACGACAGACTCAAGAAATAAAAAGCGGCAGCGTATGAAAGGATGGTTATAACGGCAGGAACCGGTCTTGTGAACTGTTCGGAAAGTTTCAACGCGGTCGTGCCTGATGCTTCGGCTATGATGGCCAGTGCCAAAAAGATAAAATTTTTCATTTCTGTTCAATTTTAATACACGGCAAAGTTAGGACTAAAGTACGCAGCGGGCTAATAATAATCTTTCCACGAATGGTGTTTTTCGATACGGAATGGCTTTCAAGAAATAAAAATCAAGTAATTTTGAGGGATAAAACAGGAATGAGATGACAGTCATCAAATATGCACTACGCAAGGAAGGCTCTGCATTTGCTGCCGGTGAGACGGACTTTAGAGACAGTTGCGGCAGCCTTATCGACACGAACGGATGTATCGTCCTGTCCGTGGTTTCAGGATTTGCAACGGCTACCATCAACTTTGAGAGGCATGCCTTGCGGAAGGGAGACTTCATCCTGCTTTTCTACGACAGCAACATTTCAGTGGACAGCATCTCCGCCGGATTTCGTGTCAGGTATATTTCAGTGGCGTATCCTCTGGTGGAGGAAGCCATCTACAAGCCGCTTTCATTACGATTCTGGGATATGCTGTACGGCAACCCGGTGCTGCATCCGGATACGGAACAGTCCGGACTGCTGTCAGGATGGTGGAGCCAGATGGAATGGATCGACCGTCTGAAAGACGGCAGCTACAAAGATGAGATGCTCAAGAACAATATCAGGAATCTGCTGATGGCGGTAGATACGGTGGCGTATGATGACAATGAGGGCATATTACGCAGCAAACGGAACCATTCATGGGTGTTGATAATGGGATTTTTCAAACTGTTGGCGACCCATTGCCATGAAGAGCGTGATGTCGGATTCTATGCAGACAAGTTGTCGGTAACCACCACATACCTTTACAAGCTGTGCAGAAAATATATGCTTCTGTCACCGAAGGAACTGATAGACAGGCAGACGATTTCCGAAATCAAGAGTTATCTCGTCAACACCGACATGCCTGTCAAGGCCATTGCCTCAAACCTGAATTTTGAGGATGTATCCTACATGTGCCGCTATTTCCGGAGGCTTACAGGAACATCCCCCGTCGAGTACAGGCAGAACGCGAAAAATCAGCCCTGTACGCTTTTCACCCAGCTGCGATAAGCATTTGTTTCTCGGATACTGTCGTCGGCTTCCGCCACTTTCCGGAATATCCCGATGACGACATCCTCCTTGTCCGCCTTGGAACCCCTGCGGTTCTTCGCATCAAGCAGCTGCCGCATGTTGTTCAGATGCTAGTAGTCGCCAAAAATTTTCCACTGGCGGCGAATATTGCAGATTGTGGCTATGCTGTCTGCGATGAAGGCCATCTGCGTGGCATTGCATCCCTCCTGCGGACGGTATTCCGCATCAAGGAATCCTTCCTGCCGCAGGGCTTCCATGAATGCCATCGTCCTGCAGCCTTTCAGGGCATCCGGAAAATCCGGTGGAAAGGAGAACCGGAATGCGGCTTCCGGTTCTGCAGTCGATTGTACCTTGTCCGACGAACCGCTGACGGACGGTGTGACGGAAGATGCCCTTTTGGATTTTCTCTCCGACAATTGCTCGATCTTCTTGCGGTACTCCATATAGACCGCCATCGGAATAATGAAGACAACGAGCGAGATTACCACGAACAGGACGACGGTAATGGCATCGGTTTCCAGCCGTGACACCGATACCCGTCCGACAAGGATGGATATAAGCAGCCACACCGCTCCCGGCAGCAGGATGTTCACATTGAAATCGTCAGGCAATCTTCTCATACTCTTATTATATTAGTTCAGGTATTGGCAAACTCTGTGTCGATAAGGCTGATGGCATCTTCCTTCTTCTTGTTGATGATCTTGGCATATATCTGTGTGGTCTTCACATCCGAGTGGCCGAGTAGTTTGCACACGGTATAAAGGTCTGCACCCAGTGTCAGCAGCATCGTGGCGAAGGTGTGACGACTGACATGATAGGTTACATGCTTGGTTATGCCAGCCGCCTTGACCCACGGCTTGAGCTGCACATTACAGGTGTCCTCACACGGCAATGTCGGGAACACAGGGTCGTCATCTCCGGCTCCGTTCCGCTCCGGCATCCATTTCCTTGCATTCATGGAAAGGGGAAGATACAGCGGCTGATGGGTTTTCTGCATGATGATATTGATGCGCCACTGTTCTGCTGCACAATCCACGTTCTTCCATTTCAGGGCCAGCACATCGCTGATTCGCAAGCCGCAGTAGCAGGAGAACAGGAATGCTCCCTTGACATCCTCCCGTCTGCAAGGTGTGTCTATGAGGGTCTTGACCTCATCAATGGTCAGGAACTCCCGCTTGCTTTCCGGCATCTTGATTTTCTCGTCCGCATTGAGCCGGTTTACCGGATTTTCGGCGATAATCTCCTCACGGACTGCCGCATTCAATGCTCCACGGAAGCACCCGAAATAGGAAACGCAGGTGAACTGTGACAGTTTCTTTCCGTTCGGACTTACATAGGTGTTGCGCAGGAAGTCTATAAAGGCAAGGCAGAAGTCTCGGTTTATGTCCCGCATGGCCGCCCTTGCGTTGAAGGCACGCAGCACATTCATTGTGTTGGATATCAACTTGCCGCTTCCACGCACGCCCTTTTTCTCCTGACTCTCCCTGTATGCCTGCATCCAGTCGAGAAGCAGCATCTTCGACCGCAGGGAGGTGTTCTTCAGTCCGGCCACTCCGTTTGTCAGTTCGATGATACGCTGCGACTTTATCGTGTTCACCGCAGCGAGTGTGGCCTTGTTCTGCGTCTTGGCTGCCGCACTCGTCTCTGGAATAAGGTACAGTTTCAGGAACTCGTACTGTCTTTTGCCGTCACGGTAGATGTCGAGATAGACGGACTGGCTTCCGTCGCTGAGTGTCTTGTAACGGACTCGGACAGGTTCCTTGACTTTTGGTTGTCTGGGTGTCTTTATCGTTTTTGCCATAGTGGTGTCACTTATAAAGGGTTTGTCTCTAATCGAATACTTTGTCTATGAGATTGACCGCCTCGTCTTTTCTCCTGCTGATGATTTCGGCATAAATCTGCGTGTTCTTTATCTGGGAATGCCCAAGCAGTTTGGAAACGGTATAAAGGTCTGCGCCGAGCGTGAGCAGCATCGTGGCGAAGGTGTGGCGGCTGGTGTGATAGGTCACCGACTTGGTGATTCCGGCATCGGCAGCCCATGTTTTCAATATGTCATTGATGCGTGTGTCCCCGGGTAGATGTTCGAAGACAAGGCTGCCGGCATCGTGTTTCCTGCTGTTTCCACATCCGGGTATCCATCTTCTTGCCTGCACCCCGAGCGGTATATGTACCGGCTTTTCGCTCTTGTTCATGGTGACAGAAAGCATCCACACGCTGTTGTCCTGTGTGATGTCGCCCCATGTCAGCTTGCGGACATCGCCGAGCCGCAGGCCGCAGTTGCAGGCGAACAGGTAGGCGTTCTTGACCGTCTCGTTCCTGCAGGGCGTGGCAATCAGCCTTTTCACCTCGTCTATCGTCAGATAGTCTCTCTTCCCTCTGCTTGCCTTGGCTCTCTCGTGGCGGGAAAGCAGGTTCATAGGATTGGTGGGGATGATTCCTTCGCGCACGGCGACATTCAGGGCGGTCACGAGCGTGCATTGGCGGTTGAAGGCAGTCTTGGGCTTGAGGTTTTCCCCTTTGGCTGTCTTGTATCCGGTTTTCAGGTATTCCACAAAGACGATGCAAAATTCCTTGCCGATGTCCCTGACCTTTGTGTCGCCGCAGCCCATGTCGGAAATAATGCCACATAGCCGGTCTATGGAATAAATGTCATGAACACCACGACTTCGCTGTATCTCCTTGAAGCGGGAAAGCCACTCCAGCAGGGATATGTCTTTCTTCGAAATGCCGCCTTGCGCCTCCACAAGCCGCTTGCTCCCGACAGGTAATTTTTTCAGTTCACGCAGCTTTCTCCTGCAGGCGATCTCGGCTTTCCGCATCGCGACTTCATTCCTGCGCAATGATTCGTCATCGGTTTCCGGCACGAGATACAGTTTGAGATATTCGTAGGTGCGATGGCCGTCACGGTAGCAATCCAGATAGATGGATCTGCGGCCGTCCTTCATCGCCTTGAACCTTATCTTTACCGGCGATTTTTCACTATCTTTGTTGCTCCTTTCAGCCATTGGTGCGTTCGCATATTGAAATCACACTGCAAATATAGTCTCTTTAGTCGGGAAAGAAACAAAAACGGGTAACAAAAATTCGTCTAAAATGGGATTTTCTCGGAATTGAAGGGAATCGTGAAAGAATATGCAAGCAACTGCAAATAAGTAGAATAAGTGAAAATATCTTCTCTTGGATTCTCTTAAATTTCAGGCATCGGAAATTAGGCTCCCCCGAAAGAAATTTCGTGGCACACAAGCAAAACCTAATCAAATCGGTTTTGGCAAATGTCTAACACCTACTATGAAGCTCGAGATTGAGAATCTTCCGATGAAAATACCATAAAAGAAGATCGCTACAATAGCGTGCATGCGCACTACAATTTGCAAAGTTAAAAGCGGCGGAATTTGACAGAACGAGCATAAATATCCAGCGCAAATTGACAAAATGGGCGAAAAACTTTTGGCGGATACCGACAAAAACACTATGTTTGCGCTATATATCAACGACCATGGAGAAAAATGCAATATTATTCAAGCGCAAGATGTACGACCGATTGCTCAAATGGAAGAGGGAGCGGAATGGAGAATCCGCAATTCTTATACAGGGAGCAAGACGAATCGGGAAGTCCACGCTTGCAGAAGAGTTTGCCCGTAATGAGTATGAGTCCTATATTCTCATCGACTTTGCCATTGCACCGGTAGAAGTACAGGAACTTTTTAATGATATATCAGACCTGAACTATATATTTCTTCGGCTGCAACTTATCTATCGTGTGCAGTTAATTGAACGCAAGTCTGTAATCATATTCGATGAGATACAAAAAGCTCCTTTGGCTCGTCAGGCTATCAAACATTTGGTTAAAGACCGTCGATACGATT
>ERZ772851.1060-NODE-1060-length-29011-cov-3.590724_pt1 | contig 29011 bp, 28 predicted proteins | sample MGYA00512137_ERZ772851 | MGnify/ENA primary metagenome ERZ772851 (study PRJEB29015, sample SAMEA2737663) | human gut metagenome | biome: human gut; feature: human-associated habitat; material: faeces | place: China | collected 2012 ... | reverse complement strand
GATATTGAACAATATAATCTTTTAAAGGAGATAGGTGTTAATTATATTCAGGGATATTACTTTGGTAAGCCGGTTCCGGCAAACCAGTTTGAATTTGAATATCTTGGAAAAGTACTGAATGATAATAAATAGGATACAATAGATTGTTGTGTCGGGAAGGAGAGGATAATGAAAACGTTAATTAAGGGAGGAAGGGTATTAGACCCTGCCAGCAAAACAGATGCTGTAAAGGATGTTCTTTTTGAGGATGGTGTCATCCTTAAAGTGGCAGAAAATATTACAGATGATGCAGAAAATGTTATTGACGCAGACGGGATGTTTGTAATGCCGGGACTTATAGATTTACATGTCCATTTCAGGGAGCCTGGTTTTGAGCATAAAGAGACAATCCGTACAGGTGCGAGAGCAGCTGCAAGAGGTGGATTTACAACGGTTTGTGCCATGCCTAATACTAAGCCTGCTATTGACAGCGTTGAGATGGTAAGATATATAATTGATAAGGCAAAAGAAGTTACAGATATTAATGTACTTCCGATTGCTGCAATAACAGCCGGACAGGATGGAGAATATATTACAGACTTTGAAAAACTCAAAGAAAACGGAGCTGTTGCTGTAAGTGAGGATGGCAAGTCTGTTATGAATGCCAGAGTTGCAAGACAAGCTATGAGACTTGCCGCAGAAGTTGACATACCTGTGTTTGCCCACTGTGAGGATAAGAATCTTGTTGCAAGAGGCGTCATGAATGCCGGTGAGAAAGCAAAAGAGATGGGATTTTATGGCATTATGAATGCTGTTGAGGATGTAATTGTTGCAAGAGATATTCTTCTTGCAAAAAATACAGGTGCCAGATTGCATTTATGCCATTGTTCAACAAAAGACAGTGTAAGAATGGTTGAACTTGCAAAGAAAGAGGGACTTCAGGTAACAGCTGAGGTTACACCACATCATTTTACGCTTACAGAAGACGCAATTACAAGCGATGATGCTAATTTTAAGATGAATCCGCCACTCAGAAAACAGGAAGATGTGGATGAGTTAAAAGAGGGATTATCATCAGGAATAATGGATTGCATTTCAACAGACCATGCACCACATCACAAGACTGAAAAAGAGCGTTCATTTGTCGATGCACCATTTGGAATTACAGGACTTGAGACATCTGTAGCACTCACAATCACAGAGCTTGTTGATAAAGGCGTTTTGACACCGCTTCAGATGGCAGAAAGAATGAGTTACACACCGGCTCAGATTATAAAGAGTGACAGGGGAACGCTTCTTGAGGGAAGACTGGCAGATATAACAATTATCGACCCTGCAGACGAATATGTTATTGACAGTTCAATGTTTGCTTCAATGGGTAAAAATACACCATTTAACGGAAAGACTGTAAAAGGAAGGGTACGTTATACAATAGCCGGTGGAAAGACAGTATATTCTTACAGACCTGGCTGTGAATGTATTGTAGATAAAGATGTTCCTAAACTTTAATATATATTGAAAGGATTTATTAGACGATGATTAACAAGTTAGTAGACAAGATTAAGAAGCAGAATGCACCTGTAGTAGTGGGACTTGATCCTATGATGAAATTTGTTCCAAAACATCTTCAGGATGCTGCATTTAAAGAATATGGAGAGACACTTGAGGGCGCAGCAGAAGCTATATGGCAGTTCAACAAAGCTATCATTGATAATATATATGATATAGTTCCTGCGGTAAAACCACAGGTTGCAATGTATGAGCAGTTTGGTATTCCGGGAATGATTGCATTTAAGAAGACTGTAGATTACTGCCATGAAAAAGATATGGTTGTAATCGGTGATGTCAAGAGGGGGGATATTGGCTCAACATCAGAGGCATATGCTGTTGCTCATCTTGGCAAAGTTAAGGTTGGAAATAAAGAGATAGCTGCATTTGATGAAGACTTTGCAACAGTTAATCCATATCTTGGTTCAGATGGAATTAATCCTTTCCTCAAAGTATGCAAGGAGGAGAAAAAAGGAATATTTATACTTGTTAAGACATCAAATCCTTCAAGTGGAGAATTTCAGGACAGACTTATCGATGGCAGACCTCTTTATGAACATGTCGGTGAAAAAGTAAATGAGTGGGCTATGCAGTGCATGGGCGATGATTACAGCTATGTAGGAGCAGTTGTAGGAGCTACATATCCTGAGATGGGTAAAGTTTTAAGAAAAGTCATGCCTAAGTCATTCATCCTCGTTCCAGGATATGGTGCTCAGGGTGGAAAGGCAGAAGATTTAGTGCATTTCTTTAATGAAGACGGTCTCGGTGCTATAGTAAACAGCTCAAGAGGAATTATTGCAGCATATGCAAAAGAAGAATATGCTAAGTTTGGTGAGGCAAACTTTGCTGATGCTTCAAGACAGGCCGCAATAGACATGATTAATGATATTAATGGAGCTTTAAATAAAAGATAATTAATGAGGAGAATTTCTTATGTCATTTAGAGAAAATGCTAAGATAATAAAAACAGGCTGTCTTGGGACCGGGGTATATGAGATATGGTTTGAGACATCAGATATTGCAAAGGCAGCAAAACCGGGACAGTTTATATCAGTATACAGCACTGACGGTTCAAGGCTTCTTCCACGTCCAATCAGTATATGTGCAATAGTCGATAACAAGTTAAGAATTGTATATAGAACAGTTGGTGCGGGAACAAAAGAATTTTCATCAATGAAAGAAGGAGAGAGCCTCTCAATTCAGGGACCTCTCGGCAATGGATATGATGTCAATGCCACATATGCTTCAAAAGATGCAATAATTTTCGGTGGTGGTATCGGAATTCCGCCTATGCTTGAACTTGCAAAACAGTTGAACTGCAAAAAACAGATAGTTCTTGGATACAAAGATGAGCTGTTTCTTAATGAAGAATTTGAAAAATACGGAACAGTTACAATTGCGACAGAAGACGGAAGCTGTGGAACAAAAGGAAATGTTCTTGATGCTGTGAAAGCACATAATATTAAGGGTGATGTTATATACGCCTGCGGACCAATGCCAATGCTTCGTGCGATAAAAGCCTATGCTCTCGAAAATAATATTGAGTGTTATATTTCATTAGAAGAAAAAATGGCATGCGGAATCGGTGCATGTCTTGCATGTGTATGCAAATCAAAAGATATTGATGACCATTCAAAAGTCCATAATAAGAGGGTTTGCAAAGAAGGTCCTGTATTTAATGCTAAGGAGGTGGAGATATAATGCCAGCGGAATCAGTAAATATGTCAGTAAATATTGCCGGTGTTACATTTAAAAATCCGGTTACGGTTGCTTCCGGAACATTTGGTTCAGGCATGGAATACAGTGAATATGTTGACCTTAACAGACTTGGTGCTGTGACAACAAAAGGTGTTGCTAATGTGCCATGGCCTGGCAATCCAACTCCACGAATAGCAGAAACGTACGGTGGGATGATTAATGCAATCGGACTTCAGAATCCGGGGCTTGATACATTTTTAACAAGAGACATTCCATTTCTTAAAAAATATGATACGAAAATCATTGTAAATGTCTGCGGAAAGAGCAAAGAAGATTACATTGATGCTGTTGAAAAACTTTCAGAAGCACCTGTTGACATGCTTGAAATTAATATATCATGCCCAAATGTAAAAGAGGGCGGAATTGCATTTGGACAGAGAGCTGAGTCAGCAATGGAGATAACAAGTGCTGTTAAAAAGGTATCAAAAAAACCTATAATAATGAAATTAAGTCCTAATGTAACAGATATTACAGAGATGGCAAAGGCTGTTGAAGCCGGCGGTGCAGATGCTGTATCACTTATAAATACGCTTACAGGCATGAAGATTGATATCAACAGACGTACATTTGCGGTTGCTAATAAAACAGGCGGTCTTTCAGGTCCTGCAATTAAGCCGGTTGCCGTAAGAATGGTATATCAGGTTGCCAATGCGGTAAACATTCCGATAATTGGAATGGGTGGAATTGCAAGTGCCGAAGATGCATTAGAGTTCATAATGGCAGGTGCAACGATGGTTGCAGTTGGAACAGCCAATTTCAACGACCCTATGACAACCATCAAGGTGATTGAAGGAATACAGTCATTTATGGAAAAAAATGGAATTAAAGATATAGCGGAAATAACAGGCTGTGTAAAATAAGTAACTAATCCATGTGTTTGTAATTAAGCAAATACATGGATTTTTTTATATTGGATTTTGAAGTATCTATCTTTCGGAATATATATGATTAAGGTTGATAAAATTATGAAAACTGGATATAATTATGTTGTAAGGAAAGTAAGGAATATATTACTTGAGAATGGAGGTTTTTATATGGAATTAGCAAAAGTAACATCAAAAGGTCAGATTACTATACCTATTGAAATTAGAAAAAAGCTTGGAATTAAGAATGGTGATAAGATATTGTTTGTAGAGGAGTCTGGAAGAATATATATGATGAATTCTTCGATGGATGCACTTATGGAAGCACAGAAAGCATTTGCAGGAGAGGCAGAAAGGCTTGGACTTAAAGATGATGATGATGTGATGGCAATGATAAAGGAACTCAGGGAAGAAAGCGTGGTGAAGTAGATGAGAATTATGCTTGATACTAATATTCTGATATCAGTATTGCTTTTTCCTGGAGCTAAAATGAATGCGATGATGAATTATATATTCACACACCATCAGCTTGTATTGTCATCTTATGTTGTAGATGAATTAAAGAGTGTCGTAAGGAGAAAGTTTCCTAGTAAGGAGATTGCCATTAACAAATTACTTATGATGATGAGTTTTGAATATGTTTATACGCCGGAGACGATAGAAAGCGGACTCTTTGATATTAGGGATGTAAAGGACTACCCGGTTCTTTACACAGCAATTATTGAAGATGTTGATATTCTTGTAACAGGAGATAAGGATTTTTCAGATATAGATGTTGAGAAGCCTGAGATAATGTCTCCTGCACAGTTTATGGAAAAATTTTTATAAGAATCTTAGAGAACTAAAAAATCCATGTGTTTGTAATTAAGCAAATCCATGGATTTTTTATGTTTAAATTTGGAGAAAAAAGAAAGGAACAGGTGATTATATGAATAAAAATCAGAATAAACGTTTTAGTATGGAAAAGGAATCAGATATTAAGGCTTGGGAGGGTCTTCACAGCAATGAGGTAGGAGAAAAATTTAAGTCACAAAACCGGTTTATGATTGAGGAAATCAACTATTATTATGAGAGGGTTATGCGTATGCAGGAAGATCCATATCTGGAAACAAGGGAAAAAGAAGACACTGCAATATGTATCAACAGAAGATATGGATGCAATTGAGGAAAGAATCAGGTATGCTGCAAAAGAAGAAGCACGACAGGAAGCCAATAAGGAAGTTATGACTATGGTGGGAAGTATGTTAGCTGCAATTCAGGCTAGTGGAGGTGCTTGCAATGCCAGTAATAAATAAAATTGATGTTGCGGTGGCTGCAGGAACGAAAAGTATATCTGATGAGGAGTCGGAGGATTATGAAGAAGATGAGGCATTAGTACAGAATGCTCTAAGATGGATGGTAATTGTAAGGTATGGCAGGAAGAGTGTAATAGGGCGGAAACAGTATTAATCAAGAGGCATTCTGTAATGATGAAATAGTAAGAAAAAGTGAAAAAAGGCATCGTTAAATGCGGTTGGTGCTGCCGCATAATTGGGTGACAACAACTTGGCTGTTGTTATATGTAATGGTACATTTTTTTGTAAAATAAGAATGAAAATTAGCGTGTTATATAGTATAATATGTCTAAAGGATAATTTTTAGTTATCCGTCAGATAAATATAAAGGAAGAGTGTATTTTCATATACTAAAAAATGCATATTCATTATATTTGAATACGAATTGGAGGAACACAAATGAACAAAACATGTTTTGTTATAATGGGATATGGTATCAAAAACAACTTAAATTTAGATTTAGCCTATGAAAAAATTATTAAACCGTGCATAGCAGAAAATCAGCTGATTCCGTTTCCTCTTTATGAAGAAAGTTCGTATAATGCTTATAGATGTGATGAAATTTCAGGAACAATATCTATTGATTACAAATTTGTAACTTGTCTTAATGGAGCAGATATTGTAATTGCAGATATCAGTACAATGAACGTAAATGCAATATATGAATTAGGTGCAAGGCATGCATTGAAGCCAAGATCAACAATATTATTATGTGCAAAAGAGAAAGAAAAAGAGTTTAAGTTTTTTGATATAACTTATGTTCCAATTATTTTTTATGAACATAATGGAACCTTTATAAGAGATGATGTAATTGGTCAAACTAAAAATCAATTAAATAGTTTTCTCGATTTTGCAATCAATACTTCCACTAATGTTCCAGATAATCCAATATACCGTGCATTAAACGAAAATCATGTTTATAATAATGATAAATTGTCAAATAATACAATATATGAAATGTATAAAAAGGCACGAAATTTATTAGATGATAATAATTTTCAAGATGCCTTAGTAATATTGGATGAATTATATACCAATGATCCCTCAGAAGAAAATCTTCTCCTTTTAGTTTTAGCAAAATATAAAATTGCCGAAAAAAACAATAGCTGTAAAGATTTAATAGAATGCATTAACCTGATCAAACAAAATACAGATATAGAAAATTCTACATCTGAATATTTATTTGGTAGACTGGCAGCAATATGTTTGCGAGTTTATAATTTGTCTGACGATCCTGAATACTACTACTCTGCGTTAAAATATTACAGAATTGGTGCATGCTTTTGCAAAAAGAATTTATATTGCCCTCGCAACTATTGTGCATTGTTATTAAGAATATATGAAATTACGGAAGACGAAAATGTAATAAGAGAATACTATTATACAGCCAAGCATTTTGCCAAATTATATTTAGATTTAAATGTAAATGTTAAGAATAGTGGCAACTATGACGAACGCATTTATTATAAATATAATAAAATTGATCTTAAAGCAATTATTAACGATGAGTATATTGACGTTGAAAAAACAGTTAGTCGTATTCAAAACGACAAAGATATTTCAAAGCGACAAAAAAATACATTAATATCGGGAATAAATACTCTCAAACAAAGTATCGATAATATCAACAAATATATGTAAATGTTTATACTTTTTTTAAATTTAAAAATAGGTAATACTCGCTTACTTTTCCTGCCCATACAGCAATTTGTTGTTCTACAGTTTTATCGTCGAAGAAAGAGTCAATAGAGGATAAATTAAATTTATTTGTTTTAACACAGAACTTACCACCTTTGATTATTCCTTCCTCTCGTACGCCTTCTTCATTAATTACTAACAACGGAAGATCATTAAGCAATCCAATTGTTCCCTCAATATGGCAAAAAGGACTTGTTAGTGCTTGACCTGATATGTCAATTTCATTTGGGTAGTAAAAAGTGGAATTTTCTCTACCTCCCTTTTTTTTGCTTCCTATTTCTATAAATATTTGCTTAAAACCAATAATAGCGATTCCATAACATTGCTTAATTATACCTTTTAGATAATTTATTGAGTCCGTTAAATCATAATTATCAGCTTGCAATGTTACTGTCTGAATGTTATATTTGTCAAATTGCTCTTGTAATTTCAATATGAAATATTGATGAGCATCAAGAAATGGGTTGGGTCTACTTAAAAAAACTAATATTTTATCATTATACATAATACAGTCCTCCTACAACACTCTTCCTTTATATTTATCTGACGGATAACTAAAAATTATCCATCACATATATAGGAGAACTAAATTTTAAAATTCTGTCGAGGGTGTTTTGCAGTAAGTATATCTCGTTGCTTTGAAAGAGCAACGTGTGTATAAATTTCAGTTACAGTGATTGAACTATGTCCAAGCATTTCTTGAATGTATCTAATATCCACATCTGCTTCAAGCAGGCTTGTAGCAAATGTGTGGCGAAACATATGTGGAGTTATGTGTAAGTCAATAGACGATAGAGAACAGTATTTCTTAATCATGCGTCTGATAGCTTGATCTGAAATTGAGGTTGCATTAGGATTAACAAAGAAATATCCGCATTTATTTATTTCGGATATATATTCTTCTGCATATTTTTTAAGCATTTTTATGACATCACTATTTCCAATCTGTATCATTCGTTCTTTTGAACCTTTTCCATATATGCGGATTGTTGCATCGTGAAGGTCAACATCGGAGCTTTTTAAATTACATAGTTCAGAAATTCTCATACCGGTAGAAAATAATGTTTCACATATTGCAATGTCAAGAAGAGTGCGCTTCTTACGATAGTTGGTATGGGCAAGAGAAAATTCCTTATATATGCCTGCAAGTAAATTTTCCATTATATAAAGTGGGATTGTTTTAGGGAGTATGATTGGTTCCCGGAAGCTTGTTTTAATTTTATTAAAAGGGTTTTGTTCAATATAATCTTTATATTCAAGAAAGTTATAAAAAGCTTTTATAGAAGCAAGCTTTCTTTTGGCTGTTTTGGGTTTGAAGTTCTGATGCAGATATCCAATATATTTTTCTATATCGGTTATGGATATAGTATGTATATCGGAGTTGTTGAAAAAAGAAACAAATTGACTTAAATCGGTGCTATATGCTTTTAGCGTTTTCTTATCAAGCATTTTTTGTGTTTTACAATAGTCCAGGTAGTTTTCGGTAATAGAAAATATAGTATTCATATGTGAGTATCTCCTTTTTGCAATCTTGTGTTTATATTGATATATCGGAAGAAAAGGGAGTGTATCAGAAATATGGAAATGCCATTCCAAAATGATTAAGAAAATTAATAGTATAATATATATGGAATTTTGAATTAGGAGTTGACAAGTAAAATGGATGGAAAGATAATCTTGAGCAGAGCAGAATAACTAATGTGATCATGACATATATAAAACACCCAGCAGTAGGGATAGTGCGTTTTCGTACTATTTCTACTGTTGGGTGTTTTTGTTTTTTGGATTAACAAAAAAAGCATTGAAATCAACATTAAATATATCAGCAAGAGCAATTAGTTCGGACACACTGAAGGTTTCCTTACGCTTACAGGCAGGTGCAAGAATTTAATAATTCTTAGCAATGGAGAAAATGTATCATCTGAAGAATTGGAAGCAGATTTTCTAAAATATGATGAGGTACAGGAAGTACTTGCATATGAGGGAAATGGAATGATAATTGTAGAAATTTATCCGGACGAGGAATAATCGAGTCTTGTAACGGATTTGGGCTTAAGCTCTTTGGATGTTATTAATGTCGTAGTAGCATTTGAAGATGAATTTGATATAGAAATACCGGACCAGAAAATAAAGGAATTAGTGACGGTGGGTGATATTGTGGAATATCTTGAGAAAAAAATATAAGACATGTTTATTTCGTCATAAAGAAGTAGTAATAGAAGTTTTTGCTATAAAATATGATGAGAATATCAAAATATATTGTTTAAATAAGTAAAAAGTGGAGTCCATACATGAGACTCCACAGGCTACTGACATCGTAAGTTTTCATAGCACAACTACTTTTTTGCCCCTTGAAAATCAGATGAACTTTATCATATGCAAATATATATATCCTGCAAGAGGTGTGGACAATATAAATACACATTGAAACCAATAAATTTTTATGGTAAAATAGAAACAAATGGAAAAATTTATTAATAATAAAGAATTCACGTAAACAGGAGGTTTAAGATACAATGGAGCAGTATAAGCAGGAATTTATAGATTTTATGGTTGATTGCCATGTTTTAAAATTTGGCGATTTTACATTAAAGAGCGGAAGAAAATCACCGTTTTTTATGAATGCGGGAGCATATGTTACAGGAACACAGCTTATGAAGCTTGGTGAATACTATGCAAAGGCAATTCATGAGACATATGGTGATGATTTTGATGTGCTTTTCGGACCTGCATACAAAGGAATTCCAATCAGTGTTGTAACAGCAGTTGCATATGCAAAACTTTATGGAAAAGAAGTGCGTTATTGCTCTGACCGTAAAGAAGAAAAAGACCATGGAGCTGATAAGGGAGGCTTCCTCGGAAGCAAGTTGCAGGATGGCGACAGAGTCATTATGATAGAAGATGTTACAACATCAGGAAAATCAATGGAAGAGACAGTTCCTAAGGTTCGTGGTGCAGCAGATGTAACAATTATCGGACTTATGGTTTCTCTTAACCGTATGGAAGTAGGACTTGGCGGCAAAGTAAGTGCACTTGATGAAATCAAAGAAAGATACGGATTTGAGACAAGTGCTATTGTAAGTATGGCGGATGTAGTTGAGCATCTTTATAACAAGCCTTGCAATGGTGAAATTGTTATTAATGATGACATCAAAGCTGCAATAGACAAATATTATGAAGAGTACGGAGTAAAATAAGCAGGATTTTGCTTCGCAAAACAAGGAGGCAAATCCTCTCCTCACCAAAGGGTTCGGATTTTGCTTCGCAAAACAAGGAGGATTGTCATGGACGAAAAGTTATATAAAAAAGTAAAAGGAATAGGAGCATCAAATCTTGCATTTGGAATTATCACACTTGTGTTTGGTATTACAGCAGGAGTTATGCTTATAGTTAATGGTGCAAGACTTCTTGCACACAAATCCGACAGCCTTATATAAAGAGGTCTGCATGAAAAACAGAAAAATAAAAAGTATTTTTAAATGGAGTGCATTTTTAATCTATATTGTGGCACTTATTTATTTTGTGTTTTTTGCAGAGATGCTTGGAAGGGCAGATGTACCTGTTAATTACAGGTACAATCTTGTGCCGTTTAAAGAAATAAAAAGATTTATCATATATTACAGACAAATAGGGATTAATGCGGTTATTCTCAATCTAGCAGGAAATGTAGTGGCATTTATGCCATTTGGATTTTTTCTGCCGCTTGTTTCAGAACATAAGATAAAGTTTTTCAAGGTTTTTATAACTGCATTTTCGCTTAGTCTGTCAATAGAACTTATCCAGCTTATATCGAAGGTTGGCAGCTGTGATGTTGACGACCTTATACTTAATACGCTTGGTGGTATTCTGGGGTATTGGTGTTTCTGCATATATAAAAATATGAATAGAGCATACAAAAAAAGTAAAGAACAGGGAAAAAGGTAAAAGAATGAAATTATTTAATAAATACAAATTTTCCGATAAGAGCCAGACACTTGGCGGTACAATTTCAACCGTAATGGGGGTCGCTGCATTAAGCTGCCTGCTTTACGGTGTTTTTGTAGCATTTAAAAAGAGCGGTGAAGCCGGACTTGAAGTGGGAAGTCTTGGACTTATGGCTCTTATGCTGTCAGTAATTGGGACAGTAATCGGATTATTAAGTTTTAAAGAATATGATAAATTTTATACATTATCAAAAATCGGTTCAATGTTATGCGGTATCATAGCGGTGTTTATGATGGCAGTATTTGTCATGGGTCTTGGTTTTTAAAGTAAATGCATTAAGGAGGCAGTAAAAGTTGTTTGACGATAATCTCATCGAACGTTTTGAATTGGCATCTGAAAGAATTAAAGAGATAAAAACAGCCGGCGGTGCGTGCAGTGATGGCAGATTCAGCGATTATTTCTGCAAAATGTCGGAGTTTATTATTTCGATGACGGAACTTTTTGGCAAAGTTAAAAATAATGAATTTGAAGATTATACATTTAATCAGCTTTCAGAGTTTAATAAATCATTATATGAAGATATACTTGAAAAAAATTATGACAAAAGCTATGCAAATCCTGTTTATGCCGTAAAGGTGATGGGACTTGAATATGGCAGGATGCTGTCATTTCTTTATGTTGAATTAAGAGGAATGATTGCATATGCATATGAATTAAGAATTGCAGAGATGACAGTGCTTATGGAGCTTTTTGTTGAGATTTACTGTTCATTTGAATCAGAGACACCTGACAGCACATCGCTAAGAGATATAATATACTGGTATGTAAGTGATTACAGTGATGATTTTGTTGAGTACAGAGTCCGTGAGCAGATAGATACTTCACTGTCATTTGCAACGGATATTATAATGAATGAAGATCTTGATGACATAAGATATCTCTATAAATTTGGCGAATATATCACAGATAATGAAATTATGACTGCAACATATCTTAACAGTCTTCCTGACGAAAAGATTAGTGCGATGGCACATACATTTACAGAGGGATACCGCAAAGGTTTTGAACTTACTGGCAAAGACATAAGCAGGAAGAAAACAGTTAATATAAGATACTGTCTGGGATTTGAGCGTCTTGTGCGTGAGGAAATTAAGCAGTTTGAAGAAATTGGGCTTAAAACAACAATATACCGTGCCGCAGTTAATACAATAAACAAGCGTATGCATATAAAAATAGGATATTATGGAACAAGTCCGAATAAACAGATGGAATATGATCATAGGTTTGATAACGGAATATATCTGGATGCTGCATTTATAGAAAGAAAGCTTGGTGCATTAAAGTTTGCCTATGAGAAAAATAAAGAGAAAGCATCAGTATTCGGCGGTCCTGCTGTTATGGAAGTTTTCGGGGAAGAGCCGTTTGAACCTGAAAACAGGACGGAGTGTATGACACTTGATGATAAACAGCGTGCATTATCAGTAAAATATGACAGGGAATCTTCAGAGATAGTCAATAATTATATAAAAGGAGAGGAACGTAGTTTTACAATAATTGCATATCCGATTCCTGAAATAGGAAAAGATTACGAAAAAATATTTGATGAGACTGTTAAAATAAATACGCTTGACTATGATGTGTATTGTAAAATTCAGAAAAATATTATTGATGCACTCGATAAGGCTGATTATGTAGAAGTTAAAGGTATGAATGGCAATAAGACAGATATATGTGTCAATCTTATGAAAAAGACGAACACTGAAAAGCAGACAGTATTTGAAAACTGCCTTGCTGATGTAAATATACCGCTTGGAGAAGTGTTTACCTCACCAGTGCTTGCAAAAACAAATGGCGTAATCAATGTAAGTGAAGTGTATCTTAATGATTTAAAATTTAAAAATCTTTCAGTTACATTAAAAGACGGAATGGTTGCAGATTATACATGTGATAATTTTGCTGACGAAGAAAAAAGCAGGGAGTTTTTTAAGGAAAATGTATTGTATAACCATGAGACACTGCCAATAGGCGAGTTCGCAATTGGAACAAATACAACAGCATATGTAATGGCAAACAAATATGATATTGTATATAAGCTTCCGATTCTTATAGTAGAGAAGATGGGGCCGCATTTTGCACTTGGTGATACATGTTATTCAAGGGCTGAAGATATAAAGGTTTACAATCCTGACGGAAAAGAAATTATTTCAAAAGAAAATGAGATTTCATCATTAAGAAAAACACAGCCGGAAAAAGCGTATTTTAACTGCCATACTGATATAACAATCCCTTATGAGGAAATTGGAAGCATAACAGCGGTTGAAATTGACGGCAAAAGAACCGATATAATCAGAAACGGAAGATTTGTACTTGAAGGATGTGAAGAATTGAATCGTCCGTTTGAAAAATAAAACTGTAGTTTTATAATAAGTGATTAAGCAAAAAGTTGCGTTTATATTAATAGAGAGTTATAATATAACAATAAAATATAAATCCAATGGGGTGATTTTATGAGAATTCAAGATTTTTGTGACATGAAGAAATTTGAAGAAATTATGAGTAATTGGGCGAAAAGCACAGGACTTGCGACGGTTGCAGTCGGAGATGACGGCAAGTATATAAGTGAGTGTTATAATTTTACTGACTTTTGTATTAAACTCACAAGAGGAAGCAATGAAGGACGTAGAAGATGTGAAAAGTGTGACCGCGAAGGAAAAGGCGTATATCCGTGTCATGCAGGTCTTATTGATTTTGGTATTCCGATTACACTTGATGACGGAACTGTACTTGGAAGCGTAATAGGCGGACAGGTTCTTCCGGAACATCCGGATGAGGATAAGTTCAGAAAAGTCGCTGATGAAATCGGCGTTGACCAGGACAAGTACATTGAGGCACTTGGAAAAGTTAATGTAAAGACAAGAGAAGAGATTGAAGCGGCAGCTAACCTTCTCGGTGATGTAATTAACATGTATGTGAGAGCCTGTTATTCATCAGCACGCAGTGAGAGAATACTTGATAATCTGAAGAATGGTATCAAAGAGGCTGCAGAACAGATTGAAGTTGCCAATGATAATACAAAACAGATAGAGTCATTTGGACATAAACAGAATATACTTGCCCTTAATGCAAGTATAGAGGCTGCAAGAGCAGGCGAAGCAGGTAAGGGATTTGCTGTAGTTGCAGAGGAAGTACAGAAACTTGCACAGGGTATGTCTGTAGTAAGTGTTAATATCAGAAAAGCTCTTGATGAGGTTACACAGACGATTAATAAACTTAATCAGTGATAAGTACATAAGTACAATATGTTTTAATAATAATCAGTTAAACTTATAATCGGATGGAGAACAATGGCTGGAAAGATTAGTAAAGACAAGAAAAAATATATTATAGCCGGTATTTCGGGAATTTTAGTAATTATATTGATATTAACGGCATATAGTATTAATAGTGCAAAAAATGATAAAAAACCGACAACAGATGTAAGCGTTGAAGATTCTGACAAAAAAGTTAAAAGTCAATCATCTGCATCATCAGATGGAGGACGTGTTGCATCTACGGTAGAGATTGAATTTGAAGACAGTGCAGTTCTTGTCGGAACAAGATTTAAAGTGACAGCCATTGTTACACCATCAGATACAGATAAAGCATTACTTTGGAGCAGTAGTGATGATTCTGTTTTTTCAGTTGATGAAAATGGAATTGTAACAGTAAAAGGCACGGGTAATGCAGTTCTTACGGCAACTGTGGGAACAGTATCGGATGCGGTTGTTATCGAAGGAATAACAGACGCTGCCACAGGCTCATCAGAAAATCTTCCTGTATTCATAGCTGATTCATATGATTCTTCATATACTGTGTCAGGTTCATCCGGTAACAGGACAGGCACACAGGCAACAGGCAGCGGTTCATCTTCATATCAGGGCAGTTCAGAAAATGGCAGCAGCTATCAGGGAACTTCAGGTACATCAGATGGACAGACGGCTTCTGGCGGACAAAATTCAGGCTCTGACTATACGGATTCATCAGGAAATGCATGGTCAGATAATTCTGGCAGTAATAATTCAGGCAATCAGAATCAGGACAACGGAGGTAATAATAATTCAGGCAGTCAGGATTCAGGTAATACAGATAACGGCTCATCAGGTGGACAGACAAGCAGCACAATAGGTGAGAGTCTTCCGGCACTTGGTTTTAACCATATGATGAGTAATGTATACGTTTATGAAGAAGGAAACAACTATTACGGCGAGGTAATAACCCAGCCTAATGTTGTAATTATATATATTATGCAGAGAAGTTCGGGATTTGATAATGTTATAAATCAGGTACTTCAAAGACTTGTTCCGGGAGGAGCATCGCAAATCTGGAACAACTATTCTACAGCAACAACAGATAAAACATTTACAATAAATGACAGAAAAATAAGAATAGTAATGCCTAAGGGCGGCGGCCATTCGCAAATTGTAATATACAATTAGCTGGTGGTGTGTTATAATGTCGAAAGTAAAACCAAAAATCACAGAAATGTGAGTATGGAGGTATTTGGTGTTAAACGAAAATAAAATAAAAATGATGACAAAAATGGCAATATATGAAAAAAATCAGGGCAGGCAGATGTTAAAGAATGCCAGATATTATAAAGGCGATTATATTGCATTAAGCGTATTGAAAAGTACAATAGCAACGACATTTGCATATATAATAGTTTTTTTAATGTATATATTGTGTGATGTCGAAAAACTTGTCGCAGATATTAACAGTCTTGATTATGCAGCCATGGGAAAGAAGATGGCTTTATATTATGTAATTATGCTTGTTGTGTTCGCTGTTATTTCTGGTGCAGTCAGTGCATATAAGTACGACCATTCACGCAGTGGAATGAAGAAATATTTTTCAAGACTTAACAAACTTGAAAGATTCTATAACGGACAAAAAAACAGAAAGTAACGGAGGACCCATGATGACTTTTTTATTGGAGTTAAAGGATAATATCAACAAATTTTACAATAAACATAATGTATATCTTGTCCCTGCACTTAAATTTGTAGTGGCATTTATATCATTTCTGCTTCTTAATGTGCAGATAGGATATATGACAGTATTAAAAAATCCTCTTATTGCACTTGCTGTGTCAATAATATGTGCATTTCTCCCAAGCGGATTTACAGTTGTTGCACTTTCAATATTTATGCTTGCACACCTGTATGCCATATCAGCAGAATTTGCGGTAATTTCATTATGTATTGTACTTGTTATGTATCTTCTCTATTTCAGATTTGCACCTAAACAGGGATACATTCTCATATTCACAGTTATTTTATGCTGGTGTAAGATTCCGGAAGCAATTCCTGTTGCGGTAGCTCTTGGAGCCGGACTTACATCTTTCATACCTGTTTCGTTTGGCGTTATTATATATTATATAATCAAGACAGCAAGTGCTTATGAAACAGCAATAACTAACTCATCTGTGGCAGACAGCATGCAGCAGATATCTTATATTGTAGAAAGTTTTTTCAATAACAAAAGCTGTCTTATTTTTGTAATTGCATTTACAGTTGCAATAATCATTACGTATATAATTAAGAGACTTTCAGTTGACAATGCATGGACATATGCAATTGCAGTTGGTACAGTTTCAGAATTTATAATATTGATAGTTGGAAGCCTTGCATTAAATGCAAAGATTAATATTGTATTTATGATTATAGGTATTATTATTGGAGCAGTTGCTGCATATATCTGTAAGGTTGTATTTTTTAGTGTTGATTATAAGAGAACGGAATTTGTGCAGTATGAAGATGATGAATACTATTATTATGTAAAAGCAGTTCCAAAAATCAGCCTCGTTAATGAAAATGTCAAAGTTAAGCAGATTAATGCAAGAAAGACAAGAAAAACAAGTGATTTAAGTGATATAAGAAGAGTAGCAGATAAGAATGCAGCTACATTGGAAACTGATGATGACGATATAACATTTTATGATAAGTAATATTTAACAGAATAATAAAAGCGAAGGGAGTGAAGATATGACAGCGGTTAATAATTTTATACAAAATTATTTGTCTAACCTGTATATACCCCGTATTACATGGACAGATATAATAGAGATTTTTATTATAGCATTTGTTCTGTACAGCTTTCTTGTATGGATTAAGAATACAAAAGCGTGGGCGTTATTAAAGGGTATTATAATTGTCGTACTTTTCGCTCTTTTTGCATATATTCTTAATCTCAGAACGATTCTGTGGATAGCAGGAAAGACAATAAGTGTTGGTATTATAGCACTTGTAATTATATTCCAGCCTGAATTAAGGCGTGCTCTGGAACAGCTGGGAAGAAAAAAACTTGTGCTTAATTTCTTTAATTTTGGCGACAGTCATGAAAAAGATGAAAGATATAGCTCAAAGACAGCAGATGAGATTGTCCGTGCTGCATATGAAATGGGAGCAGTAAAGACAGGTGCTCTTATTGTTATAGAACAGGATATGATGCTTGATGAATATGTAAGAACGGGCATAAATGTTGACGGAATTGTGACGAGCCAGCTTCTTATAAATATTTTTGAACATAATACACCGCTTCATGATGGTGCTGTTATTATTAGAGGAAACAGGGTTGTGGCGGCAACATGTTATCTTCCGCTTTCTGATAATGTTAATCTTAGTAAAGAGCTTGGAACAAGACACAGGGCTGGAGTCGGAATAAGTGAAGTGACAGACAGCATGACAATTATTGTCTCAGAAGAAACAGGTGCTGTATCAGTAGCTGTCGGAGGAGAACTTATAAGAGATATAGATGAACATTCACTGCGTAACAAACTGGAATATTTAAGAAAGAGGACAATAGATGTAAAGTCTTTCAAAATATGGAGAGGAAGAATAAAGAATGAAGGAAAAAATATTTAACAACTTTTCTCTTAAAATCCTTTCAGTGTTATGTGCAATCGTTTTGTGGGCTGTTATAGTCAATATATATGACCCGACAACGAGTGTTACAATAAGTAATGTGAATGTAGAACTTATCAATGCACAAAGTCTTACTGATAAGGATTATACCTATGAAGTTGTGGACGGAAGCAAAATATCAGTATATCTTAGCGGACCTAAAAGTGTAATTACTGACATTAAGTCAAGTGATATAGTTGCAACTGCAGATTTGAGTAAAATATCATCATTTGCCGATTATGTTGACATTGATGTAAAAGTAGTAAAAGATGGCAAAGAAGTTACAGGAATTGAAGTTACACCAAGAACAACGGCCGTAAAGCTTGATATTGAGAACAGGCTTACAAAGGAATATACAATTGAGACAGATACTGAAGGAATGCCTGCAGACGGATATGTGCTTACATCAGTAAGTGTTACACCTACAACTGTAAAAGTTACAGGACCGTCATCAATTGTAGAAAATATTGACAAAGTTAAGGCTGTGTGTGATATTAGTGGTGCATATTCCAATGTTAACAGTACAGCTAAGCTTACGGCATATGCGGCAGATGGAAGCCAGATAAATGAGGAAGTTTTTTCATTTTCAAAAAGCGATGTAGATTATACAGCACTGATAAGTGCCCATAAGATAGTTAATGTGAGATGTGCAGGTACAACCGGAACAGTTAAAGACGGATATATGATTATGGGAATTGAACTTAGCACAGATAAGGCTGAACTTATCGGTGATGCTAATACACTTAACAACATTTCTGAGATAGTTATACCTGAGAGTGCAATTAATGTTGATAATATTGATTCGTCAAGAAACTATACGGTATGGCTTTCTGACTATATAAGTCAGGATTTAAAAGTAAAATCTGAAAACAAGCTAAATATTAAAGTTAAAGTGGCTGATTTAAACAGCCGCGAGTTTTCATTTGACACATCGAAGATTACATTTAATAATATAAAGACAGGATATCATGTTACAATAGATGATGATTCTGTTATGTCAATAGTCATAAGCGGTGAGGGCAGTGTTCTTGATTCGATTTCAGGAGATAATATAAAAGGAACAACAAACCTTACGGCTTTATCGGCGGGAAGACATACTGTTTTTGTTAACTTTACAGTACCGGATGGTTGTAAAGTTGTAGGAGAATATAAGATACAGGTTCTTATAGAAGCAGACAAACAGCAGGAAACAACATCTGCTGCTTCAAATTAATGCGGTATATGTATACAGGAGGTTGAAAAATGTTAAAGCAGACTATATTAGTAGACAGTCCTTTGGGAATTCATCTGCGTCCGGCTACAGCAATGTGTGATCAGGCGATTAAATATAAATCGAAGATTTCATTTAATTATGGCGATGGCAAAACTGCGAATGCAAAAAGCGTAATATCAATACTTGCTTCAAGTGTCAAATGTGGGCAGGAAATTGTGCTTGAAGCTGACGGCGAAGATGAAGAAGAAGCAATAAATGCTGTAGCACAGGCATTTAAAGAATCACTCAAAAATGATTAATAATAATTAAGAATGGAGGATAATAAAATGGGCTATATGGAAACTTATAAGTCTTGGTGCGATAATGAATATTTTGATGAGGCAACAAGAGATGAATTAAAATCTATAGCTGGTAATGAAGCGGAGATAGAAGATCGTTTTTATAAAGATCTTGAATTTGGTACAGGCGGTCTTAGAGGTGTAATTGGAAATGGTACAAACAGAATGAATGTTTATACTGTAAGAAAGGCAACACAGGGACTTGCTAATTTTATTATAAAGGATAATGCAGCAGACAGAGGTGTGGCTATTGCATACGATTCAAGAAGAATGTCAAAGGAATTTGCAGACGAAGCAGCACTCTGCCTTAATGCAAATGGTATCAAAGCATACATATTCCCTACATTAAGACCTACACCAGAGCTTTCATTTGCATTAAGAGAGCTTCATTGCATAGCTGGTATTGTTGTTACAGCAAGCCACAATCCTCCTGAATATAATGGATACAAAGTATATTGGGAAGATGGTGCACAGATTACAGCACCTAAGGATTCACAGATTATATCAGAAGTTAAAGCAGTTACAGATTATAATACAGTAAAGACAATGGATATTGATGCTGCAAGAGTTGCAGGTCTTTACAATGTAATCGGATATGATATGGATGATAATTACATGGCTGCACTTAAAAAGATGAGCCTTAATGGAGATATTATCAAGCAGGTTGCAGATGATATCAAGATTGTATACACACCATTTAATGGTACAGGTAATGTGCCTGTAAGAAGAATTTTAAGGGAGCTTGGATTTAAGAATGTATACGTTGTTCCTGAACAGGAAAAACCTGATCCAAACTTTACAACACTTGAATATCCTAACCCTGAAGATCCTAAGGCTTTTACATATGCATTAAAGCTTGCAAAAGAAGTTGATGCAGATATTATTCTTGCAACAGACCCTGATGCAGACAGACTTGGTGTATATTCTAAAGATGTTAAGAGTGGTGAATACAAGTCATTTACAGGTAACATGTCAGGTATGCTTATTGCAGAATATCTTCTTTCACAGAGAAAAGAACGCGGTCTTATCCATAAAAATGGTGCATTTGTTAAGACTATTGTTTCAACAAATATGGCTGATGCAATTGCAAAAGAATACAATGTAAAGCTTATAGAGGTTCTTACAGGATTTAAGTTTATCGGTGAACAGATTAAATTCTTTGAACAGCAGCATACATATGAGTATGAATTTGGTTTTGAGGAAAGTTATGGCTGCCTTGTAGGTACACATGCAAGAGATAAAGATGCCGTAGTTGCTGTTATGGCACTTTGTGAAGCAGCTGCTTATTATAAGACAAAAGGTCTTACACTCTGGGATCAGATGATTAATATCTTTGAAAAATATGGATATTATAAAGAAGGCCAGAAGGCAATCACAATGAAAGGTGCTGAAGGTGCCGCTCATATTGCCAAGATGATGGATGATTTAAGAAATAACCCACCAAAGAAATTTGGCAGATGGGATGTTCTTGAGACAAGAGATTATAAGAATGATGAGTGCATAGTTCTTGCAACTGGTGAGAAACACAGCACAGGTCTTCCTAATTCTAATGTATTATATTATGATTTATCAGATAATGCATGGTGTTGTGCAAGACCTTCAGGTACAGAGCCTAAGATTAAGTTCTATATGGGCGTAAAAGGTTCAAGCCTTGAGGATGCTCAGAGCATGCTTGACGAACTTACAAAAGCAGTTATGGAAAAAATAGGACAGTAAAGTTCAGAAATTTTTAATAAGTAAAACACAATATGAACACATTTCGTTGTTAGTATACATATACAGACAAGGAAATGTGTTCTTCTTATATAATTACATGTATTATACAGAACATATTTTAAAGGAAGGAGTAAGGTAAAATGTACGATAATGATTTAGATAATAATAATACATCATCAGGTGTAACAGGAAGCGAATCACAGAATTCGCAGGAAAGTACAGAATACAGATATACGTCAGGAAGCATGCCATACAATGATAATTCATACAATTCATCATATAATAACAATACATGGACTTCCAATAATGGCGGTTATTATTCAAATACTAACTATTCAAATACTACAGGCAACACTAATTATAATAAAAAGAAAAACAAGACAGACAAAAAAGGAATCGGAAAGAGAATTGCAGCAATTGCATTGTCAGCAGTTTTATTTGGTGTAATTGCCGGTGGTACAATGTATGGCGTCAACTATGTGGCTAATAAAATAAAACCTGTCAATAATAATTCTAATGTAGAAATACCAATAGTATCAAGCAGTGTATCATCAACATCAGGAACAGTTAACGATGAAAGTTCGGCATACGATGTAAAGATGGATGTTGCAGCAGTTGCTAATGCAGCAATGCCGGCAATGGTTGCATTACAGGGTACAACAACAGTTTCAGGCAACTCATCATCAATATTCGGATATGGACAGAGTTATGAGGCAACAACAAGTGGAACAGGTATAATTGTTGGTAAAAGTGATACAGAACTGCTTCTTCTTACAAATGCACATGTAATAGATGGTGTAAGCAACTTAAAGTGTACATTTGTGGATGGTGAATCAGTAAACTGTACAGTAAAAGGCTCTAAATCAGATAAAGATATTGCAGTAGTTGCAGTTAATCTCAGTGATATAAAGAGTTCAACAATCAATCAGATTTCAATTGCTGAACTTGGTGATTCTGATGATGTTACACTAGGTCAGGAGGTTGTAGCCATCGGTAATGCACTTGGTGAAGGCCAATCAGTAACAAATGGTATAATAAGTGCCATGAATCGTTCAATAACAGTTAATAATGTAACATTTGATGGCCTTTTCATGACAAATGCAGCAATTAACTCAGGAAACAGTGGCGGTGCATTACTTAATGCAGACGGACGTGTAATTGGTATTAACTTTGCAAAGACATCAGAAGATGGTGTTGAAGGCATGGCATATTCAATTCCTGTTTCAAATGTAAAAGACCTTATAAATTCACTTATGAACAGAGAGACAAGAACAAAGGTTGCTGATTCTGAAGCATCATATCTTGGTATTTCAGGCGTTGATATAACAAGTACAATTTCACAGTATTACAAGTATCCACAGGGAGTACAGATTCGTTCAGTTGCATCAGGTTCTGCAGCAGAAAAGGCTGGTCTTGGTCAGTATGATATAATTGTAAGCTTTGATGATGAGTCAATATCATCAATGTCAGAACTCCAGAATACAATGCAATATTATAAAGCTGGTGAAACAGTTACAATAAAATATTATCATCCTGAAGGCACTCAGTACGTATTAAAATCTGTAGATGTTACACTTGGAAAGAAAAACTGATAAAATACATCCGTCTACAGGAAATGGTTAAAAATCAAAAATAAAAAATAAAGAATAAAGAATAAGAAGGATACATCAACCGGCAGGCATATATGCGGTGCAGGGCATGTATCCTTCTTCTTTTAACTTTTATTTTAGAAAGATTTTATTGATATATATAGAAGCAAAATGTATACTTTATAATATACATAAGAAATCGGGAGGACAATATTATGCAGGATAATAAAGATAATAACAATGTTAATGATATAGATAATAAAAATGCAGATAATTCTACAGATACATCCACAACAGAAAAAAAGGATGAGTATGAAAAAGTATGTTATGTATGTCATCGTACAGAAAGCCGGGCAGGCAAGATGATAAATATGGGCAATAATATATACATATGCCCTGACTGTATGCAGCGTTCATTTGATGCTATTTATAACAGTGGTATTAATTATGATGATATGATGAAAAATATTCCCGGAATGGGCAATATTCCCGGAATGAATGGATTTATGTCTGGTGATATGAATGATAATATAAGCCAGAAACAGAAGATAAAAAAGAAGAATAATAAAGATGATAAAGATAAAAAAGAAGATATTGATTTAAAAAATATTCCGGCACCGCATGTGATAAAAGAGATGCTTGACCAGTATGTGGTAGGACAGGAACATGCCAAAAAAGTAATGTCTGTTGCTGTATACAATCACTATAAGAGAGTAGCATGCAAGGATACAGATGTTGAGATTGAAAAGTCAAACATGCTTATGATAGGACCGACAGGTTCAGGAAAGACTTATCTTGTAAAAACACTCGCAAAGCTTCTTTCAGTGCCGCTTGCCATTGCAGATGCTACATCACTTACAGAGGCAGGTTATATTGGTGATGATATAGAAAGTGTTGTTTCAAAACTTCTTGCGGCGGCAGATAATGATGTTGAGAGAGCAGAACATGGTATAATCTTTATCGATGAGATTGATAAGATAGCAAAGAAAAAAGAGACAAGAAGCCGTGATGTAAGCGGTGAATCAGTACAGCAGGGAATGCTCAAACTTCTCGAGGGAAGTGATATAGAAGTTCCTGTTGGAGCGACAAGCAAGAATGCGATGGTTCCACTCGTTACAGTCAATACAAAAAATATTTTATTCATTTGTGGAGGTGCATTCCCTGACCTTGAAGATATAATAAAAGAAAGACTCAATCATCAGGGGTCAATAGGATTTACTGCTGATTTGAAGGATAAGTACGATAATGACAGCAATCTCTGCCAGCAGGTAACAGTAGACGATTTAAGAAATTATGGCATGATTCCGGAATTCCTTGGCAGACTGCCTGTTGTATTTGCACTTGAAAGTCTTACAAAACCTATGCTTATTGAGATAATGAGAGAACCTAAAAATGCAATATTAAAGCAGTATGAGAAGCTTCTTGAACTTGATGAAGTCAAGCTTGAGTTTGATGATGCTGCACTTAATGCCATTGCAGATAAAGCTATGGAGAAAAAGACAGGTGCCAGAGCACTGCGTTCAATAATAGAAGATTATATGCTCGATATAATGTACGAAATACCTAAAGATAATAACATAGGAAAAGTTGTTATAACAGGAGATTATATATTAAAAAAGGGTGCCCCGGTTATACAGATGCGTGGATACGAAACACCGCTGATAGAATCACATGAATAATAACAGGGATATATGAATATAATAGATTAAATTATATATAGCGGCCGGATATATGGATATGACATGTGACGCACTTGTTAAATCACAGGAAATTATGGATTTTATCATATATAACAATCCATGGTACTATAATCCGTCAGATAAAATAGAAAACGCATGCGTAATTGAAGTGGATGAGAACTTTTCAATTGGATATGGAAAGCTTTCAGGTGATATGAAAATGAGCATAAGCAATCTTGGATATCAGACAATACCTAAGCTATATGGAATAATGGATACATCAAGTATGGATGCGGCTGGTATTACGTCTTCGTTAAACCAGCCGTTTCTTAATGTTCGCGGACAGGGTGTAATTATGGGAATTGTTGATACCGGAATAGATTATACACATGAAGCATTCAAGAAAAGCCCAAATGTCAGCCGTATAGCTGTAATATGGGACCAGACGGGTGAGTGGAATAATACAGAAAGTCAAGAGAGCAGAAGCGACTATATTAGCAGTGTATACAAATATGGGAGAGTGTTTACTAATGAAGAGATAAATGCAGCACTCAAAGCACAGTCTGACGGCGGGAATCCTTATGAATATGTTCCAGAAAAAGATACTGACGGTCATGGCACTTTTATAGCCGGTATTGCAGCAGGAAGCCAGACAGATGAATTCTGTGGAGCAGCACCGGAGTGTGAACTGGCAGTCGTTAAACTTAAAGAGGCAAAAGATTATCTTAAAGAATATTTTCTTGTAAACAGAGAGACAGCGGTATTTGAAGAGACAGATATAATGCTTGGTGTACAGTTTCTGCTTGATTATGCTGCTAAAAGGAAAATGCCGCTTGTGATATGCTTGGGACTTGGAACAGGAAGCGGTCCAAGAACAGGTGCAACGCCATTGGCAAGTATGCTTAGTTTGGCTGCGATAAGAACAAATGTAGTAGTTGTTTCTTGTATGGGTAATGAAGCTGCAGGAAGAACACATATATCAGGTGAGGCACTTTCATCTGTATCACCATATACAATAGAATTAAATGTAGGTAAAAAAGAAAAAGGATTTTCAATGGAAATATGGGCAAATACGCTCGATGTGCTGTCAGTTTCAGTAATATCTCCGTCGGGAGAGAGTGTGCCAAGATTATCTGCAAGAACAGGCATGACAAATGTGTTAAAGTTTATATTTGAAAATTCACAGGTAGAAGTAGATTACAGAGTGGTAGATACATTATCAGGATATGAAGTGATATTTTTCAGATTTATTAATCCGGCACAGGGTGTATGGAAAATTAATGTATACAGCCTTACAAATATAAAGGGGAGTTTTAATGGATGGCTTCCGATTAATAATTTCCTGCAGTCAGACACATTTTTTCTGAATTCTACGCCGGATACAACATTGACGGAACCAGCTGCAGAATCAAGAATTATAAGCATTGCATCATATAATCATCTGACAGGTGCTATAAGTATAGAGTCAGGCAGGGGATACAGTGCAGATAATGTTGTAAAACCTGAACTTGCAGCTCCTGGTGTTAATGTATATGGCCCACGCACCGGAGGAGGATACACATATAGAAGCGGAACCAGCATTGCGGCGGCACATGCTGCAGGAGCAGCAGCACTGTTACTTACATGGGGCGTATATTACGGCAATGCAAAATATCTTGGAACAAATGACGTGAAATATATTCTTATTCGTGGAGCAGTAAGGGATGAGAGTGTAACATCTTCCGGCAGTGAAGAGTTTCCAAATAACATATGGGGATATGGCAGACTTAATCTGATAAATTCATTTCTGGAACTCCGTGTGACATAAAGCTGTTTACTAAATCTGCTAATTGTAATAATATAATAAATGAAAAGTTTTGCGATAAAGCGGGCTTACGATAAAAAATAAGAATGCGGAAATGGAGAGCATAATGGAAAAAAAATACAAAGCACTTGCACTTGACCTGGATGGAACTTTGATGGACAGTAATAAGGAATTATCAGATGTTAATAAAAAGGCTGTCTGGGAAGCGATTGATGTGGGTACGGCAGTTATTCTTGCATCAGGCAGGCCGATGTTTGGCGTACTTCCTGTTGCACGTATGCTTGAACTGGAGAAACGCGGAGGTTATGTGCTTGCATATAACGGTGGCAATATATTGGATTGTAAGACAGGAAAACTTGTATATGAAAGATATGTTCCTAAACAGTGCATTGAGGATATATGTATTGCTGCAAGAGAATGTGATGTTGCACCATTGACATATTACAAAGACAAAGTTATATCTGAGAGAGCGGATGATGAATACGTAATAAAAGAGGCATTTTGTAACAGTGCAAGCATAATGCAGGTTGACAACATACCTGAATTTGTAGATTATCCTGTTTCAAAAGTTCTTGTTGTAGGAGAACACAAAAAGCTTATTCCTGTAAAAGAAAAGCTGGAAAATAAGTATTCCGACATACTTGAATTGTTTTTCTCAGAAGATTATTTTCTTGAAGTTGTACCAAAGAATGTAGGAAAAGATGCATCACTTGCAGAGCTTCTTTCGCAGCTTGGGATTAAAAGAGAAGAGCTTATTGCCTGTGGCGATGGACTTAATGATATTTCAATGATAAAATATGCAGGATTAGGGATAGCAATGAAAAATGCATATGACGAAGTGAAAAATAATGCAGATATGGTAACAGAGCTTAATAATGATGAAAATGCAGTGGCAGATGTTATCAATAGATTTATAATTAACGAGCAATAAATATGTTATTTAAAGATTATAAAAAGACGATTCTGAATTGTAAACCAGAATCGTCTTTTTTATATAATAAGTTAAATATAAGATTTACTGTGCACTACCTGTGGCAGTCTCATTTTCAAGACTTTCAACATACTCATCAACATTGACTGTTTCATCATTGTAAATCATGTTCATAAGTTTGATTGCTATATTAACCGTGTCATAATCAGGAACAACAGTTGATGCATAGAATCCATATAAGTTACAGTAGTTAGACTGTGTTCTTCCGCTTACTGCATAAGACTGGACATTCCAAGGTGTCGAATCAGCAAGCTGGTCTTTTATAAGACCTGTAATCATGCTTGTTGGCATGTTGGTATATAAAACTTCTGTTGCGGCCTCAAGCACTGATGAATAACTTGTAAGTATAGAAGGTGAAGTAGCTTTGTTGATAATACCTGAAATAGCTGCCTGCTGGTTTCTTCCTCGCTGGAAATCGCCATTCATAAAGCACTGTCTCTCACGTACAAATGCAAGAGTCATTGCACCGTCACATTCATTTAAGCCTTTAACGAAATGATAATTTTCAGGAGCAGCATCATTACCGTTGGTAAATTCCACTTCAGAATCAATTGTAATGCCTCCGAGTGCGTCGACAATCTTGACACATCCGTCAAAGTTAAGCTTCATAAAGTAATCAGCTTTAAAACCATAAAGGTCGTAAAGTGCATCAATAGAACCCTGAGTTCCGGCATTACCTGCATGTGTAAGTTTATCAATGCCTTTTCTTCCGTTTGCATCACTTATCGTAATATAATAATCACGAGGTGTAGAAATAAGAAGAACCTGTCTTGTCTCAGGATTAATCACTGCGAGAATATTAACATCACTTCGGCCTACATCAGATATATCGCCATATCCGTCATTTCCTGATATATATACAACAAAAGGTTCACCCTTTGATTTCTTTGCAGCTGTGTTTACAGTAGTCTTTGTAATAATCTTTATGTTGCCAAGAACTTTTGTCTTTGATGCAAAATCCGTATCTTCTTCAGACATGGAAGCACGCATCGATTCAGTCATAAATATTGCTTTAATATCTTTATTTGAATAAAGAGCTTCAAGCAGATTATCCCATGATGTATATTTCTTTGTTGAAATGCTGGCATTATTTTCTGAATTAATCTGTTCTGCTGCTTTTGTCGAAAGCGTCTCTTCAATAGAACCATTATAGCCAAAAGTATATGAGAGAGCATCTTTTATAGAAGAAGCAGAGTCATGTTTAAGTACGATAACATCAACAACGTCAGTCTCAATCTTCGTATTTGTAATATTGCCAAAAGCCCAGTTTACTTTTGAACCTACAAGATATCCAAAAACTAAAATGACTGACATCAGAACTGATAAAAACTTACCGAAGTAGTGAGCTTTGGTAAACTGTGATGTAAAGTTGTATAACAGAATAAGTACAAGTATAATAATCATCATTATAAAGTATTTTGTAGGAAAAATATCCAGTTTAAAAATCTCAAACAGGAAAAGACCGGATATAACGAGCTCAACAAGAACGAGAAGCAATCCGATAAGAGCCATAACGCCACGTTTTTTTCTTCTTTTTTCCTTTTTGTTCAGATTTGCACTTTTTTTAAAGATATATTTCATATCTTTATTGGTCTTTGTGAAAAAGTTTGCCATAACAATCCCCTTTATCAATAGA
>ERZ772851.1014-NODE-1014-length-29895-cov-10.783009_pt1 | contig 29895 bp, 35 predicted proteins | sample MGYA00512137_ERZ772851 | MGnify/ENA primary metagenome ERZ772851 (study PRJEB29015, sample SAMEA2737663) | human gut metagenome | biome: human gut; feature: human-associated habitat; material: faeces | place: China | collected 2012 ... | reverse complement strand
TATTATATTTTTGTTAACGATGGTGTTATTATTTTATCATTAGGTTTATAATATGACACTTGTAATATATAAGATGTATAAGTATTACCTGTATCGAATGATATATCATTTGTATCATCACTACCACTATAATTATAAATTATATTTGAATTATAATCTAAAATCTTGCATTTTTTCCAAGTAGCATTTATACTTGATATTTTATAATGACCTTGCGGTATCATAGCTGTTGTATATTTATCTGTTTCACTATAATTTATATTAATATTAGTAGAATCAGAAATTATAGAACCATTTTTCCAAGTAACATCAGCTAAATAATTACCATTAACAGGAGTGACTACAGACATACCTAATATTTCGTTTATTTGATTAAGTGTTAATGCCTCAAACCAAACTTTACATTCATTTATAGTACCATTCCAAAATTTAGTCATAGTTCCATTATCAAGTTGGCAAGCACCTAATATCATATTTTTATTTACTTGTACATATTTATCATTTGATGAACTTATATTTGTTCTAAGCATACTATTATTTCTTATAGAAGAAATAACACCATTTTTAAATACAATTACAAGCTTCCCACTTGCAATATCAGATGCATACTGACTAGAATTTGTGGAATCTTGACCACAAATCATATTATCCATTAAAGAAAGACCTCTATACGGGCTAACTTCATTTTGACAATGGAGTACAGTAGCTTGATATACTTGAGTAATTCCATCTGTAGGGGCGTAATCAATGTATACAGTAAAATCTTTTGCTGTATCAAATAATTTTATTCCAGTATCTATATAATCATCAATACCATCGAATGTAGTAACCTGTGCTAATGCATATGCTGGTTTACTTATTTGTATATTCGCGTTAGCAGTAATAACTAAATCTCCTGTTATAGAATTTATTGTTATTACGCCATTAGAAACTGCTGTACTAGATATATCTGTACCACCCATTGTCACAATTACATCACCTAATGTATAACCTTCATTAGCAGTTATTGTAGCTAAATAACTATCATTTTCCTCTATTATAGTTGTTGTATTTGAAGTTGCACAATTAGTTAAGTTATTAGTTATAGTATATTTTGTAGCTATTCCACTGACAGTTACATTACAAGTTGTTATTTGATTACCACAAGTTGCTGTTATAACACACGAACCATTCTTAATAGGAGTTACAACTCCTGCATTTACACTAACTATTTCAGTAGGATTTACACTCCATGTCACTATATCTGTTGTATCTGTAGGAGTTAGTGTAGTAGTCAATGTTTGTGTATCCCTTGTTGTAAATGATAATGTTGCATTATTTAAAGTAATGCTAGTACAAGGTTTAGATTCAACTAATCCACTAATATATGTATCCGTATATTCAAGTCTTGCTTTTATATTAGCTCTTAGTTGTTGAATATTATTGGTTGAAGTAGAAGGTATTCCTATGTAAGCACCGTTTGCAGTTGTATCTGCATAGTCCTCTTTAACAATATCTTGAGGACAAATTTGACAAAATTCTTCAAATTTATTTACTAAATAAGGATAAGTAAATATACTTTGTCTTAATTCCGTATATCTTGCCTTTAATTGTGATAAAAATAATTCTTGTAATCTAGTATACAATAAATTTCCTTTTCTATCACTTCCATTAAAATCCTCAAATTGTTCTCTACTATAAGAATTTGACACAAAACTTTGACCATTCCACCATAAGCCCCAAGTACTATCCATATCATACATACTTGCAATCCATTTAGTTCCATCATAGGTCATATAAATTTGGTTTTTACCAAAAGCATCAAGACCAGTACTTATTAAACCATATAATAAATAATCTATTAAACTGTTAACATCAAAGTAATTACATAAATTAGCTTTAAATTCAGAGTCACTTGAATTCATTACAAATTTTATTGCATTTGTCCAACTTGTTTTTATTGTAGCTGGAACAGTGTCATGTAATTCATCTGTCCAGTCACTGCCATTTATAGCTGGCAATGCTCTAAAACATCCACTTCCATAATCTTCTCCACATAATATACAATGTGTATTAAGCGTATCGTCCATATTACTCATCCATTTGTCTTTAGGAATATTTAATGTATATCTACCTTGATAATATCCATTTCCATATACAGTTATTGGGAATCCGTCTATTGCACCTTGATTAGGAGAAGTTTTGAGTAACTCCGGCAAATTAGCATAACCACTTCTTGATTTTACTATATCCCCCCATATTCTAGCAGATACAACATTTCTAGCATGAGTCAAATCTATCCAATTTGCCTTTAATACGAATTTAGATTGTTTCCCCCAACCTTTAAAATCTATTTTTAGTTTTGCTGTTTTAGTTTTATCTTTATATAATTTTATAGTAAAGTTTTTCTTGTTATATTGCAAAGAACTATTACCTTGACATTTTATTTCTACCCAACCATGATATTCAGCAGTTTTGCTATAATAATCAAATTTCATCATTGTAGCAGTTTTTGAAGTAGGTAAAGTCCCTTCTGAAAAATATATTCTAGGCATATCCATTAACTGCGGTTCAACATTATTACCTATATTTCCACCCTCAATTTGTTTCGCAATATCTTTAAATTGTGTATCTATTTCATTAAACTTCGAAGTATTACTTTTACCATTGTTATCTATAACTAAGTCGCTAGATGTATAAGGGTAAATGTAACCATCGTTTCCTTGTCTAACTTTCATTTTATCGCCCATTTAATCATCTCCTTTTATATATATAGAGACATTTTATTAGTCCCCATATAATTTACATACTTTTGTAAAATTACTTGTTTAAAATATCCTTATAAAAGTATATAAAAAAATATGGGGACATTTCTGCCCCCATAAGTTAAAATTTATTAATTATTTTTACACACTTGTTTTATCTTCTTCAAATGTCATAAAATCTCCATTTGTATCAGTACCTATATCAAAAGTTACAGAATAAGTTTGTAAATCTAATGAACTTGTACCAAAGTCTTCAGTTATTTGTGGAGTACAATTAGGTATTGTTGCATTTAATATTTTTCTACTTCCGTCTGGGAATTTTAATTTCATTTTTCCTGTATAAGTATAAGTAGTAGATGGAGAATCACCTATATGTACTTTACCTTCTGCATCTTTTGTAGCTCCTAAAGTAACTAAAAACATATCAAAATTCATAACTTCCATTTCTGCTGTGAAAGTCATGGCTTTATTTGCTTTTAATGTTATTTTATTTTTACCATCAGCTCTAGCATTTAAAGTATCTTCTGATTGACCTAAATTAAATGCATTTACATAATCTAATGCTACGTCTTTATCTGTTCCAGTTTCACCATTTGGATGAAGTTTTCCTTGCATAGCACCTTCTATTACGAATAAAGTTTCTTGTGCCATTTCACATTACCTCCGTTTTATTAATTATTTATTCATCCCTCATTAGTCTTGTACCCATATACCAAGGAGGAATTTCTTTACCTTTATATGCTCCTGCAATAGCAAGTTTCCAAGCTAATTCGCAATCTTCCATTGCTTTCATTGATTTATAAGTGTCTTGTAATTGCCAAGCAGTCCAATTTTTTATTTCTTCATACGTAGTTTTTCTTGTATGTATCACTTGTCTTACTATTTCTTCAAAATATATAGCATTTTTTTTCATTTGTTTTTCTTTGTATTCTTTTTCATACTTTTCAAACAATGCTATATCTTCAGCTGAACCTTCAATCTTTTGTTTGATTTCTTTTTTAGGTTCATCATAATACATTATTTCTAAAACAATTTTAGACAATATATTAAAATTACTATCGTCTATAAAAGATTCAATATTATCTTGAGATTTAATAAATATACTATATCCTTTATCTCCACAATTTTTTAATTTTATATCTTTCGTATCATATAAAATCATAAGATATAATATTAAATCTACTAATAAAGATTTATTCTTTTGAGATAAAGTATAATATATATTAAAAGGCATTTCCACTTCTTCAAAAGCACCATTATTATTCCAATATCGAACCATATAAAAAGGTTTTATAAATTCTATACTATCTACCACCTCTATAAAGGTTTGAATCTTGGGTTGTTTAATAATGCCTAAATTAAATTCTCTTAAATCAATATCTTTACCAGATAATAATTCTTTAGTGAATTTACATTTCATTGAAATATCTCACTGTGACACTTGTTATATAAGTGTTATAATCAATTGGTATTGAATAGTTTTGAGATGTAGTTCCTATAATTGGTTTTCCAATAACTTCTTTTATAGCTTCCAACCTTTCATCTTCTCTAAGAATTTCATTTATTCTTTTGTAAATGATAACGTCTCTTGACCCATTTAATGTATTGGAACAACTATTATGACAAACTACACCTATATCCAATCTAAAAGAACTTATAAACGAAGAAGTTTTACCATTATTTAAAGAAGCGGGTTCATCTTTATACATATTTAAAAATATATAACAATCAGATTCAAATATAGCGTCAAAGAGTTTATTAACTCTACGGTCTATAAATATTTTTTTATCATTAAGTTTTTTTATAGGCTCTTTTACTTCGGGTAAAGATAAAATATCATCTTCAGTGGTATTTGTATAACACAACATTTTATTAATTGTATCATCAAGCATTAAAAAAGTTCCCAGTTGATTTATATATTTATCGGGAAATGTCATTAACTTGCTCATTTTAAGATGCCCCCAATCCTCTTATTGTTATATTTTTAATATCTATAGTTTCACCATTTTTATTTTTCGCTATTAAAGTAATAACCTCTCCAATAATATCAAAATCTAAATCTATAGATATAGTACATTCTTTATCATTTGCATTAGTAATTTTACAAAAACCATAATCAAAGTCTAATTCAAAATTTACTTCTTCATTATATTGGATTTTATAAATTAAGTCTTCACCTATATGTATTTTATCGTCTCCTTCTATCTTTCCAGATTTAATAGACGAATCATAAAAAGGATTGTAAGCAACTAAATTATCGTCATCGTCTTCAACTAATTGAGTAGTTTCAAGTAACAACCATTTAATTAATCCATCACCTGGAGTTTCTCTTCTAGTATACTCAAAATCATTTTTATGAGTTATTTTATAGGCTTGTTTATCTTTACCCATAAGTCTTGCACCGACGTTCAAACTAGAAGTTATCGGATTAGAACCTACTAAAACAGTTCTTTTTGCATCTAGGTTAGAAATATATTTATAATCGTGAATACCTTTAGAATACATCGTTAAGTTTGTAATATTAACTGGTGTTCTATAAATTTCACCTTTATATCCAATATTGAACCATTCATTACATCGTTTTAATGTATACTTTTTATGAGTCATTGTACTTATTACTTCTTCAAATTCTAATATATAATATGATTTATTCCAATATATATAACTACCTACATCCACAGGACATCCCAATCTACAAACTAAATATTTTTCATCAAATGCTGATTTATCATTATCAGCAATATCTTTTATAATCATTCTTTCATACGAATTAGTTTCTTTATTTATTAATTCATCTGGTTTTGTATATTGGATTTCATAAGCACTTCGAGCCTCTTTAGTTAAATAAAACTCAAAGTCATTGATTATATCATTTCTTTCTTTTTCCTCTATTGTATTAAAATTTTTTAGATTTCTTTTTCTATATTTTTCAAAGTAATTACTCATTTATATCAACTCCTCTTGTGGCATAACCTATTCTTAACTTTCTTAATTCTTTAACATACATTTCTCTAGTTTTCAAAAGGTTATTTAATAAGGTTGCAGGTGACTTAATAGAATATTCACTATCTGTTATACGAATAGTTAACGCATCTCTATTAAGTATTTTTGTATCCACAAAAGGAATTAACATACCTTTAGCTAATATTTGCTTTTCTTTCCAAGTTAATTCTGATTTAAAATAGCCGTCCTCTATAGTTAAATCTTGTTTGCATTGTTCAAAATTAGATATTGAAACATATAAGTAGGATTCTAACAAATCTTCAAGGACGGATTCATCTATTTCTAATAAATCATCTTTACCTAAATGTTTTAAAAATAAATCGTAAATTTCTGTGACAGGTGTCATTTAATCACCTCTATTCATCAATATCTATTAATTGTTCTCTTCCTAATTTTCTGCATAAAACACGTTCTTTTTTTCTTGATAACTCATAGTCAGATTCTTCAGATTTAGTTAATAATATAGCTTTACAAGCTAAAGTTCTTATAAATTTATTACTTCTTCCTTCAATTTCTCTTTCAAAAACATCATCTGAAAGATTTAATATTGAATCTATTTGCATAGCAAATTGATTTTCTTCACTATTATATATACTTGTAATACCTAAATAATCAATTATATTATCTATTGTATATTCATTAGATAAAACATCTGTTATTGCCAACATATAATCTTTAAAATATGATTTATTTTTAGTTGCAACTTCATATAATTCCGATAGTGGTAATTCAGCATATTCATTTGGATATAAATCAAAATAAGTTTCTTCATTTTTATTCATGTATATTACACTCATAAAAGACATATTGCAAATTTCAATATATATTTCATCTTGTTTTTTTCTTAATTCCATATTTATCTGTCTTTTAGTTTTTTTTGTTTCTACTTTTTTTTTGATTTCTTCCGTTTTATCTACAGTCTTCGTTTTAGTAGTTTTCTTTATTTTTTCCATTTTATTCTCCCTTCTTGTAGAATTAAGCACTACTAATTAAAGTAGTGCTATATTATTTAAATATTAATTATTATGCAGTTATTTTTATCATTGCGTATGTAGAAGCTATAGCAACTCCTAAGTGTAACATACGATTCATTTCCATTTCTATTTGATAGTCTTGTCTATCTCCTTCTGTATCTTCGTACAATTCAACATCACCTTCATATCCAAGTTTTACAAGTGATTCTCCAACTGGAACTATTAATAACATATCGTCATCAACTTCAAAAGCACCAGTAGTTTTATCATAATAATTTGGTAATGGAACTAAAGGAGTACCTTCAAATACTTGAGTATATCCATAATTTCTTCTATCGTCTTTTTCAGCATCTGATACAAAAGTCGCATCTGATTTTACATGAGCTAATGCTGTTTTAGTTCCTAGTATTTGAACTTCTTGACCTGTAGAATCTGCAACTTTAGCTATCATTTCTTTTAAAGTAGTTGATAAAGCACCGTCATTAGATGCTTTACATAAATTTGGATTTCCAGAAGCATCATAAGCTCCAAATATAGTTTTTGTAACTAAAGTACATACTTTTTTATCAAAAGATTTAGATACTCTATCTACAAATAAAGTCCAGTCTATATTTCCTTTTAAGAAATCAAACATTTCAGCATAGATTTTAACGCCTAATCTGAAAGCTTTAGTATCTACCTTTTTATCATAGATTCTTTGTCTATGAACTGTTTTGACACCAGTAGCCATTATAGCAACTTTGAACAATTCGTCATTTTGAATTAAGAATTCTTTTTTATCTCCTATATCAAAAGTGTCAACATCTACTAAATCCCCAAAAGATTCAACAGTTATTTCGTTATGAGTTACAGTTATTAATTCTTCTAATAATTCAAATACTGTATTACCATTTCTTTTTAACCATCTTCTATAATTAGATTTCTTTTCTGGAAGTGGTTCTACTTTTTCAAATATCATATTTCTTATAACATCTGAAGCTTCTTTTCTTGAATAAGAACACACACCGTTATGTAAGTCTATTACCATTTGTCTAACATCGTTATCTATCATTCTTTTAACCTCCATTTTATTAATTATTTTATTCTTAATAGAATAATATTTGCACCATATCTTTACCCATTAAGTTTGAAGTACCTATAACTTCCCCTACTATTCTTTTAGCACCTGCTTCATCAGTACCTGCTTCACTAGCAACTGGAGCAGTGTATTTTTTAAGATTATGTGAACCAGCTTTAACAGTTAATTGGTCTCCTTTAGCAACAGTTCCATCTATAAGTGTTTTTTCTATATCAACAACCATACCTTTGTGTAAGAAATAAATTCTCACTGCTTCTCCAGCTGGTGTATTTGCATAATCACCAAAATTATAAGATGTTTCTTTTTCATATCTATGACCGTCAGATGCTACCATAGCTAATATTTTATTAGCGTCATCTTCTAAGTCACCTACTTCATAACATTCACCTTCAACTCCTATATTATCTATTTTAGCTAGAGTTGAATCAGCTAGTCCTTTTACTAATACTACTTCACCATTTTTTAATTCAGTAGAGCATATTGCTGATTTAGCAAAATTATCTTCTACATAAGTTAATATTTGATACATAAATTTTACCTCCTGTTTTATTATTTTTTAGTTCTCCATTTTTCTAATCTACCACCGTAAGGTGCATTAGAATCTATAAATTCTTCATTTGGATTTATTATACCTATTGAATTAGCCTTTCCAGTTTTAGTTTTACTAAATGATTGAGCTTCTTTAATTTGTTTAGCCCACATTATAGCTAATTTCCCTTCATATTCTTCTTTAGATATTTCATGTTTTAATACTGTGTCTTGAAGTGCTTTAGCATCTTCTGTATCTAAAGAATATTTTTCAGTTATAGAATCAATTTCTAATTTAAATTGTTTAGCATCGCTATCAGCTTTAAATTGTTTTAATTCTTCATAATCACTCATGTTTTCTAATTGAGTTTTTAATTCTTCGTATTCAACTTTTAATTGGTCAAAAGCAGTTTTTAATTGTGCATATTTTTCATCTTCTGTGTTATCTTCAACAGAATGATTTTCCTTATCTTTATCTTCTTCCTCTTCTGAACAATCTTCTTTCTTTTCTTCAGAATTATCTTGAGAACATTCTTCTTTTTGTTCTTCTTCATCTGGAGTGAAATCTTCTTGTTGAGTTTCCTCTTGATTTTCAAATTCTTCAGTTTCTTGAACTTCTTGATTTTCAAACTCTTTGTCCATTGTTTCACCTCCCTTTTCTAAAGAATAAATTTTCTTCATTTCTTCTAATTCAGTTTTAACATCTCCACAAGTGAACAGAGATAAGTTAGCTCCTGCCATAGCAGGTTTAACACCTACACCAAGCATTGTTATACCTAAAAAAGTAAAATCAGTTATTTCAAAGAATCCATCTTCTCTAAAGCTGAAATCGTCAACATCTATTTCCATAGATACCTCTAATGCACCATCGTTAGAATCTAATATATCAAGTAATTGTTGGGAATACTCCCTCCATATTAATGCTGTGCAAGATAAATATTTCTTACCGTCTTTTTCTACTTGTGTAATTATAGTATCTTCTGGAACGAATCCATAAGCTTTTTCAAGATATATTAACTGATAATCGTAACCATCTGGAGTATCAGTAGCCTCCACTTTAGTATCATGTCCACCTAAAACCCATTTGTCATCTTCATTTTTATAAACATGAGCTAATAAGGGTATACCTCTAATACTTTTTTCAGCACATTTCATTTGTGTTTCTGAATCAAACCAAGAACCATTTAAATTATCTTGGTCGTGACATACAAGTATTCTACATCCTACAAATCTACTATCACTTGAAGATTTAAAAACTTCCATTTCACTATATAATTTTAAATGTTTATTTCCCAATTCTAATTCACACCCCCTTTCTTCTTAGAAAAATAATTTATTAGAAAACATGAATTTTCTTTTATCTTCATTACTGAATTTAACTTTAGTACTATTAAGAAAAATATAAACAGTTTTATTGTCTATAATACCTTCAGATAAAAACACTAATCCTCGATTTAAAAGTTCATGTTTATCTTCTTCATTAAATGCATATATGAATTTATTCATAATATATCACCTACTCATTTATATATAAAAATCCTTCGCCTTGAAGTTTTGAACTTATACCCAAGTCTTTAGTATGCTTTATAAGTCTTGCATATAATTCTTCTTCCGAAGGAATTCTACCATATTTATTTATAAATTTTTCTCTTAATAATAATGCTGTCCCTGCGACTACAGGTGCGCTCATTGAAGTACCACTACTTTTACACCATTTATTATTAAAATATACTGAAACAATATCAGTCCCGCAAGCCACCAAATCTACCCATTCATTTGAATTGCTATATTTTGCAATAGATAAATTAAGATTTACTGCACCAACGTTTACACATTCTTGATAACTAGCAGGATATCCATATTCATCTGTATCTGCATTTCCATCACCATTATTTCCTGCTGAAGTACAAACTAAAATACCACGTTTAGTTGCTTCTTTTACTAAATCGTGCAATTCTTCATCGCTTTCAGTACTCCCTAAACTCATGGATATAACATGAACATTTTGTTCTAAGGCATATTTAAAAGCATTTATAATACCCTCCATACTACCTTTACCTTTAGAATTTAACGCTTTAGCAACTACTACTTCACACTCTGGTGCTACTTGTATTACCTCGCCTATACAGAAACTACCATGATTATTTTTATCAGTGTAATCTTCTGTAGTTCCTTCATTTGTAAAATTTTTACCTGCTACAATATTATTAATTATAAATGAATGAAGATGTGAACCTGTATCAATAACACAAATTCTTTGTCCTTTCCCTTTATATCCTTGTTCATGTAAAGCTTGTATATTAGATAATTGTATTCCTTTACACATATAATCACTATAAGGATTTGTTGATAAAATATTATAATCCATTATATCACCTATCCTAAATTTAATTCTTTTATTAATATATCTTCAATATTATCTATGTCATAATACCAAATTTCTAATAAATTAATATTATGTTCTTTAGCATAATTTCTTTTACGTTTATCATGTTCTAATTGTTTCATAAAACATTCTTCTGTCTTATGAAATCCTTTTGTAAATTTTTCATGTTGTATACCTTGACACTCTATTAAAAGGTTATAATCTGGTAAATAAAAATCATAAGATAAATTTCCACTACCAAGACCAATTAAATTGTTGTACTCTACTTGAGAGTTATATTTGATATTATATTTTTCTAATATATTTTTAGTTTTTGTTTCCAATTGTGAAGAATTACAATCTCTACAAACTACACCTGTATCTCTATGATTTAAAGTATGTAAACTTCTTTCAAATTCTTTTCCACATTTTTCACATATAAATTTATATTTACTATGACTTCCAAATGTCACTTCAAAAGGTGATTTATTATTATTTTTACTCCAATATTTAGCTTTCTCTGGATATAAAGTTCCAAAACTATCTTTAGGATGCACCTTACCATGATGTGTTACGCAATAAGGACATCTACTCCCATTGTAAAACGCATGACAAATAATTTTATATCCTCCCTTATCATTATGATAATCCTTTTCTTGACATAACATCCATATATGTTTCCTGCTTTGAGGTGCTATTTCAAAGGGGTCTAATTTATTTTTAGGTGACCAATATTTTTCAATGGCATCATTACCATAAGTATCTATTAACCATTGTCCAAATGAATCTTTCGGATGTACTTTACCCGATGTATTTGTACAATATGGACATCTATTATTTTTATAAAAATTTGATACATATATGCTATAGCTACTATGATAATCTGTTTTATCACACTTAATCCATATTTTTAATTGAGAAGTAGCTTTACTTATGTGATAAGGATTAACTATATTCCTTTCCCAATCCCAGTATTTATTTAAGGGTTCTTTTAACTCTTGTTGTATATAATAAGCAAAACTATTTTCATAAAAATTACAGCAATTAGAACATTTTGCCCCATTTTGGAATAAATCTAATCTTACATCATATTCTTTTCCACAATAAGGACATTCGACTCTTATGTGTGACTTTGATTTTTTACCGTCTATAGTTGTTTCGTTTTTATGATAACTCCCTATATAGACATAACCGTCTCCACGATTTTCAACTTTTTCTTTGTGTTTTTCATTAAAATACATATATATTCCTCCTAATATTTTATTAATTACTATATTATTGTATTAACATTTCTATATTATAAATCACCTATGATTTATTAATTATTTTTTATTCCATTTATTTAATGCCAAATCTAAATCTTTATCTCTTATAAATACCCAAAATGTTTTATGATTATTGGGGTTTAATCCACAAACATAATATTTAAGTCCTTCATTTATTAGAAATCTCTTTTGTTTAGCATCATAACATATATATAATGGATTTTTATATTTCATATTTAATCCTCCTTATTTTTTTTAATAATCACCTGCATTATCTGCTTCTGGTGCTTTATTCGGATTTCCACTCTCTTCACTAGCCGTTGGTCTTCCACCTTTATCATTATCAATAACTTGACTATGACTATTAGCTAATGGACTCATAAGAGTTCCAAAGTCTAATATACTTTCTATTTGAAGTATATTTAATGCTTCTAATGGAGAATATCCACATATTGCTAAATACTCAAATTTAGAAGTCCAAGTAGCCAATCTATTACAACTAGATTGTATTTTTTCCTCTTTATTATATTTAGTGGTATCACAAAAACATAATTTGAAATTCTTTAATGCTGAATTTTTACTAAAAGCATAATTCAACCATATTTTAATTCTATCTAATAGATTTAATGGCATTAAACTATCAACGATACCACTATAAATTGTCATTTGTGTACCAGACTTGTTATCTCCATTAAATAAATTGCTATCTATACCAGCTGTATCGTATACATTATTAGTTAAATTATTTATTTCTCCATAATCAGAAACTTTATTAGTTTGTAATGAAACAGAATCTATTGGGTAAGGTGAACTTACAACTCCTATACCATCTCTAACATTCTTGACTAATGATTTATGATAAAATATTGCTGTTTCTGGTTCTATACTTAATTCTCCATCTTCATCTGAAGGTAATAATTGGTGAATTAATTTGAAGTTATTAGCTTCAATATTTTCCATACTAGCATCTGATAAATCTTTTATTCTACTTAAATCTAAAAGTAGTCCAGAATAATATGGAATACCTTTACTATCTATTACTTCTGGAAGAAAAGCTATTGCATTTTCAAGTGGTAACATATAATAGTTGTCTATGAAATTTTCATCATTTTTCAATTTACCTGCTTTATAATCAGCGTATAAATTTTGAATATCTATTGGGTAATATCCTAATTGTTTAGTATTAATACCACTAAGTTTTATACTATAACCTAACATAAAAGATTCGGTATAAGTAACTTTGCATAAATCTTCTGGTAAAGAAACAAATGTAATATTATCACTTGTTTCTTGTTTATATAAATATATTTCTCCTTTTCTAAATTCGCTTTCTAAAATCCAGGGACAAAGAGTTTTTAAATTATATTTTTCTAACTCTAAACAAGCTTTTCTGTAAGATTTAAAAAAGTTATCTTGTCCTTTAGTTATAAATTTACTCGCATCTAATGGGACTAAATAATGGTCGTAAGTTAATAAATTCGATTTATAATTTATTATTTCTTTTAAATTACCATTAATAACCCTCATTAATTCAGATTGTTGTTGTAGTGTAGTAACATTAGAATAAGGATTTTCTAAGGCACTAGCTATTGTATCCGTATCAACTTTACTTCTCTTTCTACTACTAGCTACCTTATCTATACTATTTATATCAATCATAGAAGATTTCTGTGCAAATTCTAAATTATTCTTTCTATTATCTTTCCCTTCGTTCAAACATTTTCACCACCTTTTTAATTAGCCAAGAAAATATGTCTCTTTTTCTTATTCCTATTTTTCTTTCTTATATCTCTTTCTATCAATTCTGCTAAATAATTACCATAAGTAATAGAAGAATATCTATCCTTACGATTTCTTCCTTTTTCTTTAAGAACTATATCACCATTCCCCATAGTTTCATAATCTAAGTTTATTGATTCAAATATAAAATTAGATGTTTGAATAAATGGTGCTATTTTATTAGCATGATATTCTGCGTCTTGATGATATTTTAAGTCTTTACTAAAATCTCCTCTTTTTTCATTTTCTTCTATTAATAATCTTATTTTTTTACTACTAAAAGCATTTTTAAGATATACTGCACAATCATTATTTATTTTTTGATTCCCTTTAATTACGTATATACAATTTATACCATTTTTCAAAAGTTGAAAATCTTTTGATTGTGTACTCATATCATAAATTCCAAAAGGTTCATAATGTTCATCAATATTTTCGTCATAAGATGATTTTTCCATCTCTTGTATTACTGCTATACCTAAACCACCACCATCTATAATAATTTTATCAGCTTTAAATTCTGTATATAATCTCTTAATTCTAGTGGCTTGTTTTTCAAACTTCATACCATTATGTGATTCCATATAAACAACTTCTCTAATAATATTATTCCCACTAGGAAGTAATCTCCATAAAGTAAAAATAGAGTTATCATTTTTATTTGATTTGTTAGCTTTTGCTGTGGCTACATCGACTGAAATTATTCTTATTTCATCTTTTTTCTTAGGCATTTGTTTTAATTTCTTTTTCTTTTCATCTGGATTTCTATAATCATCATCCGTTAATGGATAATAACAATTTTTTAAAACTCTTGCATTTAACATATCAGATGTATTAAAGAAGCAATCACCACTTTGTCCATGCCACATACAACCATACTCCATATTAAATACAAATTCACCCATGTCCTCTTTATCTTCTTCAATCTTATCTTTCAGTACAAGTTTGTGGTCTAAAGAAGCTAAATAAGGAATAGCACAAGCAAATGCCTTACCACCTTCAAGCATTCTAGTTAATATTCCAGTGAATTTCTCATAACTCCAATGCGATTTCAGCCAACTCGAACTTAAATATAATTCCATGTTGCTTTCAAGAGGATAATCTTTATATTCTTCTTTTTCTAAGAACGGTGGTTTTCTTGGATTAGTTAAGAATTGCTTTAAAACCGAATTAATTACATCTAATTTTATAAGACGATACTCGTCTGCAACTAATATATTGCATCTTTGCAGTTTTGTTATCCTATAAGCTTTTTATCTTATAGTTCTTACAGTTTCCTGCAAGCTCAGAATAAATTTTCACTCTCATAATTAATTCTCAATGAGTGACGGAAGCTCGTGGGAGAATTATTACTTTCATCTTAACGCTCATCTCCTATTCGTTACAGGTAATATTAGATATTATTACCCTCGGTATCAGCACTATCCTTTAGGACTTAGCCTTTCTTCTCAGCTTATTCCTCCTTAACTTAGTAAGGTTATAATTTTTACGTACTTTCAGCTAGACCGATACATCCCGTTTACGGTATTATGCACTTGAGAATTTGCATAATACTAGGCTATACTTTTTATTTCATTAACTTTGTCAAATTTTCTATCTAAATATACAGTGGCATTATCATACATTAAATCCATTAATTTTAAACAATCATGTTTTCTACTTATTTCAAATTTAAAACATTCTCTATCTTTGTGTATGTAAGCTTTTATGCCAAAATCTTCATTTAATTTATCAACTATGTATTGAAGTGCTAATTTATTCTTTGCCTGTATTGATATTCTAGGATATTTATGTCCTTTAACTTTTTTAATGCAATAAGACCCGTCACCATCAATATACCCTCTCAAAAAATGAAGGAATAAAACTTTATCTTCTATTTTAGGAAAAATAGTTGAATATGTCTTATTTTGGACTATGCCATTTTTAGCTAAGCCTTCATAAATAGTTTTGCTATATACTCTTATTAAGCAAGTTTCAGACTTTCTATTTGTCTCTTCTTTTCCATTAAATCTTTCTATTGAGTTATAAGTTCCTATTTTCTCAGATATTTTATAATAGTTATTGAATATTTTATTAAACTTTTCCAAATGTTCTACATCTTTATAATTTAATTCGATACCTAATTCATAATTTCTATCAGAAGAGATTATGTAACCGTCGGCATATATAAACCCTAGCCAATATGCTTTTTCTTCAGTATCTATACTGTCAAAAAAGTATTGGTCTCCCCTATCTTTAGAATTTATATTTACAGTCAATCCCATTCTTCTTTTCTTACAATCAATAGACGCTTCACTTTTATTTAGTATTTTTGCAATTTCCTTAACTGTATATTTGTCATGTATTTCTTCTAATTTCTTTTCTTCTTCATCAGTCCATCTTGACATTATAAACACCTTCTCTCTTATTTATTTAAGAGAAGGAACAAAGGCTTACACTCCTTTAAATTCCTTGTAAAAATTTGACTTTAAAATAAATTTTTAACCTCTAGCTCCATCATTAGATGCTATTGCAGTTATTACAGAACCATTTTTAAATATACATTTAACATTATCTTTATTGTTTTGAATTTTTTTAATCTCTTTTGCCAATGCGGGATAATTCCTTTGTAAATCTTCAATTTTCTCGGTTATAATTAATCCTGCTTGGTCTTTATTACCAGATGCAACTATTATTTTAGAACCTGGATATAATATTGCTCTACAACATACAAATATAGCCGTTAAGAATGTCTTTCCAAGACCTCTTGATGCTGTGAAGCAGAAATTAGTGCATATATTCATCATATAAAGCAATACTTGTTGAAACCAATATAGATTAATTCCTAAAAAATCCATACAAAATCTATGTGGATTCTTTCTAAAATATTCAGTCCATATTTTTACACCATCTAATAAATTTTCATATGAATCCTTTTTTAAGTTTTTTCTTTGTTTACATTTTAATTTATTCTCCATATCCACGCTCGTCCTCCTCTGTATAAGGAGTTGAATCATTATTCATTAATTTCTTGATAGGATTTAAGAAATAACGATTTAACCACCATTTGATTCTATCAACATCATTATATTCTGGATGAACATCTGGGATAGGTTCATTTTTTTCTATTTTAGCAATTAATGTCCCATAACTTAGGTTATCATCTTCACCATATTTACTCATTTTAGATGGTAAAACATTTAGTTCTTCCATACGTTTAGAAATTTGATTAGTTAAGTTTTCAAATGCTTTTTGGTCATTCTTGACTATAGCTCTTTCTCTTAGAACCTCTAACATACATATTGTTTTAATTAAATTAACTTCTTGAATGGCTTTAGACGGATAATTATCTGTGTATTGTTCATATTTTCTTTGGAGTAATTCATACTCATCATCTTGAAATCCCTTACCCCAAAAGTTAACAATCTCACTTGAAGTAACTGTCTCTCCAGTAATAATATTAGTTACACCATCATAAGTAAGCATATTATCTAAAGATGTTAACCCTTTAAATGCTTTATCTCTATTCATTATTCTAGTATAATTACCTAAAAAATTATTGCCATATTTCTCAACACATTTTAGATATGTTTCTTCGTCATAATACATATCTAAAACCATACATAAATGTATAAATGCTAATCTATGGTCGTTGTTATAATTTTTTAATAACTTTTTAAAATATTTATCAACTACTTCTTTACTCATGGGTAATTTCTTATCATGCTCATAAAGCATTGATTGTGTAGAGTAGAAATCTCTAACGGTAGGTTTAAATTTACCTGTAGCTGAACATTGTTTTGTGTCTGCCATTATATCACTCTCCTTTAAAAAATGAAAAAATGGTTACGACTAATGGAAGGAGTTTTTAGCCGTAACCTAAAAGGGGAGAATCATTATGAATTTTGAGCCTTATTTTAAAGACTCAAAAAATACTGATATAATTATCAATATCATTTCAATCCTTAAAATAAAAATACCACTCTTATTCGAGTGGTTTAATTAATTATTCAACTTTCATTACATAACTTGCAACTACTCCATCTTCATCAAGTATTAATAATGTTTGAGAAGGTTTATTATATAATTTTTTCTTCATAGCATAATCGTCTGTTGAAATCAAACTACCATTTACATATATATCTGTGTTATATTGTGAAAACATTTTAGGTTGATGATAATGTCCTAATAAAATTAAATCTATATTTTCACCACCTATAACCATAGACAATTCTTCGCTTACTTTATTTAAATTAACTTGGTCGCCATGACATGAAACAACTGTATTTCCTTTTACGTTCATTATCGATAATTCACCGTTATTTATTGAATTTAAAAATACAACATTTGATAAATTTGATACTCTCATTTTAATCATTTCATTTAATAACATGGAATAATTATTACCATTACTTCTGTCATCTTTCATCATTTCTACTGCTTCATGATTACCATTATTTTGAGTTACAGTTAAATAAAAATAATTTGATAGTTTTTCTATTACCTGTGATATTATTTCACTAACACTTACTATTTGTTTTACCAAAGATTCTTGATTAGATAATTTAATACTATTATGTAATTCACCAGATATTAAATCTCCGTTCAATACTAAATGTAATTTATCTATATTATTATCAATACAATGTTCTATTGTTTTATCAATTATTTTATCTAACCTTTTTATGGCTATATCTTTATTATACTTATTTATTGAATTTTCTACAGTCATAGAAATATGCAAATCACTTAATATCAAAATTCCGTCTTTTCCACTGGAATCTTTTTTTGGAACATAACGATTTAATAATGGATTTATTGAATTTAAATTATTAATTTCTTCACTTATTAAATTCATTACATTTTCCATCCTAGATAATCCTCTTAATTGCCTATTCACTTCTGTTCTTAAATCAGTTAACTTTATTTTTTCCTTTTTTATTTCAACTAATGTTTTGCTATCTACATCATTTTCACTTATAGTTTCAGAATATAATTTAAATCCATATGCTAATTTTCTTAAATGGTCGTCTGAATAATCTGTTTCATATTTTCTATTTATATCTTCCCATGACATATCATTTAATTTATTAAGTTTATTTAAACAATCCTGTATTAATCCTTTTTTATTCATAATTCCCTCCAAATAAACAAAAAAATAATTGGGAGGTGCAAAACCTCCCTTATTCAATTATCTTTCGACAGTATTTTCTATTTTCAGCTTAACGTTTTTATCTCCAACAAAATCAGCGAATAAGTCGTTTATTGCGAATCTTTCTAAATCATATCCATCTTTATCTAATTCTACAATAAAATATTCTCCATCTTCTTCTATAACACGACCTATCTTTATTTCTAATGTTTTTCCTTCTTTAAATATCATCAAACCACTCTCCCATTTAAAATTCTAAAATAGATGCACTTGTTGTTGCAACAATCACATTATTTCCAAATAAACTTTTCAATACTTCATCTAAATCATCTATTAATAAATTTTCTTTTCTTCCTCTCATGACTAGGTCAAAATTAATTCTATTCACCACTATCGGTTCTGGTATTTCTAACATCATTTCCCTTGCTTTATCTAATATGTATTTTTTACTTTGTTCTCTAGCACATATTATGGGAGAATCAAGGATAGCAGATAATTTTATCAAGTGGAAAGTTTTACCATTTCCTCTATCCATTCTTAAAATTTTCATATTTATCCTCCCTTTATTAATTATTCCCCTTGTATTCTTTTAGCAACAGATTTTTTAAGTCTAATTTTAACAACTTCTTTATCTTCAGTTTTAAAAGGTGTTTCTTTTCCTTCTTTAGTTTTTATTACACCTTCTCTACCTTTTTTAACTTTCTTATCCACTAAAAACATTCCTAGAGAAACAGATTCATCAACTTCTATTTGTTCATATACAGAAGTTACCACATCCTCTAATGCTTTTAGTACCTCTCTAGCTTCAGCTTGTGATACTTTTAGACCTCTTTCTTCTAAAGCTCCTTGTAGTTCTTTTATTACGTTTATTTCCATAAAACATACCCCCTTAATAAATTATAAAATATTAATAAAAATAACAAATATTATAGGCTTTTTTAGCCTTACATAAATAATAGTTAATATACTAGGAAAAAATTAGGATATTTTGCACACTTTTAAAATATATTATTTTTATCGACATTTTTTACATATAGATAATAATCCTTTACTTCCGTTTTTATTAAATTTACTCACCAATTTAACCTTGCCACACTTATTACAACGTTTATATTCTCCTTTACATATATTCAAATAGTATATATCTTCTAATTCTTCTTCATAAGCTTGTACTATGTTTTTTACTATTGTGTCTAACATTCCTGTAATTGAAGGTAGTTTTCGATTTAATTCCTTGGCTATATTTTTAACTGTATCCCCTTTCATCCATAAATTTAAAACTTCCTTCTGTTTATCTGTAAATTTAACCTTTTTTAATACTTGCCCTAAATCATATAATATACAATCTATATCTGACGTAAAATCATATTCTTCTTTTTCCCTATATAATTGTAATAAAGGTTTAACATGAGTGACATCTAATGTATCTAAACAATCCCATGTTACCGCTCCATTATCTTTTAATAGTTTTTTAGGTATAAATAATGGATTATATGAATTTTGAACATATTCCATATCGCTCCTTAAACTACTTTTCATATAGTCACATTTATATTTAAACCATCCTTCATTTTTATTTTGATTTAATTTTTTATTAATATTGTTTTGCAACTCTTTATTTTCCTGTATTTCATTTAAATGATTTATTAAATCTTGATAACATCGTAACTCCTCATGTTCATTTATATATTCTTTATTAATTGTTCTTTTTGGCACTAATTTAATGTTTTGAACTGGTTTTAATATAATCATTGGGTCGTCTTCATTTATTTGTTCACCATATCTACACATATAAGATTTTTCTTTTTTTAATGCTTTTTGAAATTCTTCTTCATTATTATATATTTTTAATTTATTCTTTTTTCTATATTCTTTATCTGGCTGAAGTATGTATGTACCTAAACTTTCTAGTAATTTACATATATTACTATCTGTTGCTAAATCTTCGTTTGCATTTGGTGATAAATTTATATGACTTCTTTTTTCATTCTTTTGCTCAAATATTTCGTCCCAAAATAAATCACCATTTAGTTCTACACCATTAATATATTGTAAATTTAATAATTCCTTTATATATTCAATTCTTTCTTCTATAGTTTCTAATTTGTATTTATCTTTATCTATTTGATAATCATAAATACCTTTATTGTCTATTTTGCCGTAAAAATTATTAAAGTATATTCTTCCCATTTTATCCACCCCTATTTTATTAATTATTTTCTATTTTGAATAATCATTCATTCTATCTATTTTATACTCTATCTTTTCTAAACTCCAGTACAGTCTTTGTATATACTCTTTACTTCTACCTTCTTGAATAGCTTGTTTTATTTTCTCCTCTATTTTTATAGCTCTGTCTGTATTGGCTATCCTACTCATTTATATCACCTCAAATTCATTTATTTTAAATACAAGTGATTCATATCTACTATCTAAAATACATTTATCATCCTCTATTGTTGTTATTGCCCAATCTTCATATTCAAATTGTTCCTCTAGTTGTTTCTTTGCATATTCTTTTATTTTATTTTTAGCTGTATTCTTATCTTTACAAACACATTTTATATCTTTCTGAATTCCTTCTTCACTATAATATATTTCTGTGACAATATACACTTTCATGTTTATACCTCCTAAAATCAATTTTAAGCAATCCTATCTCTTTATTGAATAACTAATCCTATTTTTAATTAAAAACTCTTAGAAAAGTTCTCATTAGATATTTTAGCTATATCTTGTTTAACCACCTCCTTATATTAGTATATTAACATTGAGTGTAGATAAATTACCTATGAATTAAAATTATTTATAGTGTCACTCTAAGTTTACGAATGCAATGAGTAAATGAAAGAGTGTGAGGAAGAGTTTAATGGGCTTTGTTAAACTCTGACGAATAATTACAATTCTATCCCCTAGATAATAAATAATAATTTAAAAATCAAATTATTATTTATTATCTTCCCCTTCAAAGGGGAATTATTTTATTAATTATTTTTATAATCACTCAATCTTATCACTCCTACTGTTAATAGTTATAGTCTAATATTAATATATACTCATTTAGTGTTTACTTCGTTTTTTATGTATTGTTTTTTATTTTGATAGTTCAATTTAGGTTGACCATAGCCTAATTTAGTTCAATTTAGGTTGACCCTATGGTTTAATGACTAATTGTTTACAAACGTCTTGCATTAATGCTATATTGTTACCTGCAAATAAAACTAATGGGTTGATTACAAAATATGTTCTAAACTCTTTACCATATTCATATGTATGTGCCCCAAATAGAAAATAATCATTATCTTGATAATTTATAGTAAAATTTAACAGTGCTTTTTTAAATTTATTTATTGATTGCTTGTTGTTCGCTGATAAACCTAGTAATTTCATAATATCTCTAATTTCAGCTTTTTCATCGTTGATTAAGATATGATTTGTCTCGAAATCAACATATGGCAATAATTGTAAAACATAACCTAATTGTTTGTGTTTTGTGGTTGTGCAATGTTCATATAAATATCTAGTTGTATCTATGTAAAGTCTTATATAACTATCTTTATTATCTTTTATTCTACCTTTTGAAATATATTTTTCGTTTATATAAAAAGCACCGTCTTTTTCAATTATTAATTCTTTAGATTTCATTTCTTTTATGAAACTAAAGAAAGTGGTTTTACCTAATCTCATTAATTTCATTATATCTTTTTGTATCATAGGTTTTAATTGTCCTTTTTCTTTTTTAACCAACATATTGCCATCTTTATAATTATAGCTTATATATGTAGCTAAATAAAGAAATCTACTTACGTCAGCAGGGTTTAAATTTAGTTTATTATATAATAGCTCATCTTTAACATAGAATACATGAACATATCCACCTAGAGTTTCAGCCATCTCACCCATAACGTCCTTCTTTTGTAAATAATCTTTTTGGTTACTAGATAACTTTTTCTTAGTCCCCATGATAAGTTCTTCGTCTTTTGCTACATATACATTTCCCAACTCTTCTTTTGTATCAGCGTCTATTGCTATTATTCTTTTATATTTACTTTTCATAATTATTTATCTCCTTTATTAATTTTTCTTCTAGCTATGTAATATTTGATTTTATCTATTATAATTTTTCCTAAATACCAAGATATTAACAAACAAAATGCACAAACTGTAGTCAATATTATAAATTCTATAATTTTTATGTTCATTAATAAATAAAACAAAATAAAACACGTACAGCCTAATACATAAATACATATAAATATTCCTATCCAACCTAAGACACCTAATAACACATATCCTATATTAAATAATATATTTTTAAATTTAATCACAATACCACTCCTTTTTTATTAATTATTTTTGATAATGCTTATATTTTTTATACAATCCATATAACACCAATGTATTTTAAATGCTTCATCTTTTCTTATATATTCATGGTCTACCACCTCCTTTCTTATATTATTATATTAACATTACACTTTTAAAAATTACTTATGATTTTCATTATCTTCTTCATAAGGGTCTCTTCCTTTTGTAATCCAACCACAATCCTTACAACATTCACCTTCCCATGTACTACCTCCACCATAAGAAGTGTATAATTCAACTCTTTCTACATGTTCATGTTCATGTTCACAATTAGGCTCTTTAGGAAATTCGCCCCTCCAATTATCATTCATTTCTTTTTTAGTCTTATATGATAACGGATACATAAAATCACATGTTCCATTGTATTCCACATATCTTATTGTTCCGTCTTTAAATCTCACCTTACCACTTGCATGACTCATAAATATACCTCCCATTTTATTAATTATAAATACCTTATCACTTATAATTTTAAACATATCTGAATATAAGCAACTAATAACAATATCTTTTAATTTATATATTGTACTATTATATCTCTAAATTTTATCTTTTGTTTCTCAAACAAATCCCTCTAATGTTAAAATAATCACCTCTGTTTCTTATATCACTGTATTAATGAAGTTATATTAAAAATTACTTATGGTTTTCATTATCTTTTTTATTTTTAACTATAGCGTCGTGAATTACTACCATTAGTAGTAATGTAATCATAGGGAGAAACATAATTCCTATTAATGTTATCATAAAAGCCACCTCTCCAAATGCTTCACCAACTATAACTGAATATTTAAAAGCTTTAAATAATATAAATACAGTTATCACAGTTCCAGATAATGTCGTGCAATTTTTACCAGCATATCTCCACATAATATCAACTCCTTTTAATTTATTTTATATTATTGTATTAACATAAGTGTGTTAAAAATTACCTATGAATTACAAAAAATATGTTTGTCTTAATAAATTTTTTTATTACATATAATAACTATTACAAAAATACTCCAAATATATGTATTATTTTAATTGTCAATTTCAGTTTCATAATCATACAACGTGTTATATAGTTTTTGTTTTATTAGAACTCTATATATCTTACATTTTCTATCACCTCATATTTATGTATTAACATAAATAATAAAAAATTACCTATGAATTACATTATTTTTAATATATATAGTATTTAATTTAGTATTTAATAGTATTTAGAGTGTCTATGTATGTTGATATCACTTGTATTCAGACTATTATATATGAGTTTTAAAGGTTTTAATATGTGTTTTTAAGGAACAAATATGTTAAATTAAGTATCATTTCATTTATAAATATGTGTTTTTAAGGGGCATTTTATTTCCTTAATTGCTCATAATAATTTAAAATATGTTAAAATAAGGGACTATTAATATGAGATATTAAGGGTTATAATATAACTATGAGAAATTAAGGAGGTTTAATATGAGTAAAAATCAAATACTTATGAAAAATAATACAATAGTTAGTGCTAGATATAACATATCTCTCATGCATAATAATATATTTATTTTCATATTGTATAAACTTCAAAAGGCTAAGTCTGGTAATGCATATTGTTATATAAGCAAACAAGAATTTCAAAATCTTATTTCAAATAAAACACAGAAAACAGTTCCAGGTATTAAAAAAGTATTAGATAATATGCTAGATGAAAAAATATACTTTAGAGAAGATGGTGAGTGGAGCTGTAAATATAGTATTATAGCTGGGTATGAATATAATAAAAAAGAAGATTTATTTAAAATAGTTGTCATTGATAAAGTTTATCATCTTCTTATGAATTACAAAGCTTATACACCTATTAATATGAAAGTATTTTTAACTTTAAAATCAATATATAGCCAAAGATTATATGACCTTCTTAGATTATGGAGTAATACAAAAGAAGATATAACATATGAACTAGATGAATTAAAAGATTTATTAATGTTAAACGACAAATATAATTTGTATGCTGATTTTAAAAGAAATGTTCTTCAACGAGCTAAAAAAGAATTAAATAATACTGGAATGTTTGAATTATCATATACTGAAAATAAAAAAGGACGAAGTGTAAAATCTATAACATTTCATGTGAAAGATTTAGATGAAAGAGTATATTTTAAAAAGAAACAAATTAAACAAACTTCATCTCTATTATACATTCCTAATAAGAATTTAATATCAAATAATTGTATATCATCTTTTCAAAAAGATTTTGAACTAATAGATTTCACATACGAAGATATGAACCAGGCTTTTATTGAATCAATTAATATAACATTATCTAAATTTAATGTAGATAAAATAGATTATAATGTATATCCTTACTTTAAAGCTGTATTAAATAATAAAATTAAATATTATACTGATTTATTTATAAAGACAAGTATTTTTTAATCAATTTATCGACAAAATATATTTTCCATGTTATCATAATATAGTACACTCTCATAAGAATTGCAAATATCACGTATAACATAGAATTTTCTTACAATTTTAATTAAATTATTACCTTTTGGAGATAAAATGTAATAATCAGCCCTTTTTAGGGCTTTTTCTTTTGTTTTTTATAAAAATAAGCAATTTTTCTTAATTTTTAATGTTTTTTATGCATTTTTACTCATTTTTTTGCTAAAATTTTAGCATTTTATTCGTATTTTTTCTTAACAATCTCACCAAATTCAGGAGCTTTCATTAAAATTTTCTCACGTATTGACCTATTTTTATGAATTTCCATCAATGATTCTAACTCTTTCAATGAGTTCTCTCTGATTACTCCACCAATTATTTCTCTTCCATCTCTTGATTTCATTTCCCATTCTACTTCCCAAATTTCTCTCATACCATCGACCTCCTAAAATAATTTTTTGACTATATTATATTCACATCCATAATGTGGTTTTTTATTACATAGTTCTTTTAACTCTTCAATTTCTTCCTTGAGTTCCTCTTTATTTTTAAGTTTTGCTCTCTTTCTATAAAATGTTTCACAACAATTATCTATATCATATATATATCCGTATAATTCATATTTCATAATTACCCCTCCTTATTTCTTTTTACCATATTTTTCACATATTTTAAGTACAGTCTCTCTATCAATATAGAAAGTTTGTATTTCTGTACCATATTCTTCATAGTCAAACACTCTCATATTTCCTGCTCCTCTTAATAAATGTAAATATCCATAGTTAATTATCATGTTAGACCTAATTTCATCTTTACATTTACCACCTATAACGATATTTATATTCTGTTTGGTTATATTAGGTAATATATCTTTAGAAGGTAATTGGGTAGTTAATATTAAAAATACCCCTGCTCCTGCACCTCTACTAGCTATTAAAGCTAACATATTATGAAAATCTTTATTCTTCATATAAGAAGATAACTCTTCTATCACTATAAATCTAATAGGCATTTTTTTAAACTTTCTATATTGCCATATATCCGTACAATTTCTATAAGTAAACTGTTCATATCTTTTATCTATATCTTGTATAGCATCAAATAATATATCTTCGGCTTCATCTCTATTTTCCGTATAATGAATTACATTTTTACAGTTTCTAAATTCAAATAAATCTACTCTCTTTTCATTGATTAAATCTAACACAACGTCACATTTTCTTTTCATAACTAATTGAGATATAATAACTCTTAAACAATTAGATTTACCACATCTAGTAGCTCCTGCTAAATACATATGTGCATTAGAAGGTTCACTAAAATCAATATATCTAACGCTACAATCTTCTAAATTAATCCCAATAGGTATTTTATACCCTTTAGCCTTATGTTTTTCTAAATCAAAGTCAGCACATACTATCTCTTCCTTTTTAATTTTTAATTGAATATAATATCCATTCTTTTTAAAACTAACATCTTCTTTTTCTTTATTTAATAAATGACAAAACTTATTCTTATTATTATTAAAATCGTCTATAGTCATCCCTGTAGGTATTATAAATTCATATATTTTATAGTTTTCGTCTTCCCATTTATTTCTTAACTTAGGTATATCTCCAGAAACATTCTTCATATTGATATTATTAAAGAAATCAGTAAAATCAATATGTTTAATATTAAATACATCTAAAACTGATTTACATAATAATGTTATTGTATCCCAAATAGTATTTGTTAAAGGTTCTATTACATTACTCATATTATCATCTCCTTTTACTTAACTATATGCAAGTGTGTAGTAAATGTTTCCTATATATTAAAAAAATATTTTAGTAACATTATTTAAATATATACATATACTATATTGAGGTGATAATATGACTGAAAGAGATATCCAAGTATTAAACTTTATTAATCTAGTTACTATGTGTAGAACAGAACATATAAGAAACTTATTTTTTACAGGATTAACTAATACCACTTGGGATAGAAGAGCTAATAAATTAGTAGAATATAAGCAATTAAAACGCTTTAGAAGTGGAATATATAATAGAGAATATATTTATTATATTGAAAATAAACCTAATGAAAGATTACTTAGGCATGATATGTATATAACTGAATTAATATATAATTTATTATTACTAGGCGTGGAAATAATATACGTAGATAGAAATGTTCAATTGGGTAATGTTATAGCAGATGGTTATATTATAATTAGATATAAAAAAGACAATACTATAATAAGAAAAGGTTTATTAATAGAAGTTCAATTGCATGGTAGATTGTCAGATTGTATAGATAAATACACAGATATTAATCCTATTAAAGAATATGTGATTGAACAAGGTATGCAAACTATTCCCTCTCTACTTATTATAAGTGACTTGCAAGGTAAAACTAGAAATAAAATTCTTAAAACTATGTGTGTAAACTGTAACTTAGAGTATTTAGACAAATGTATATTATAATGTAAGAAAGAGTGTGTGATACAGCTATTGCTTGTACTACACACCTTTTTATTTGGCATTTCAATGGTTTGACAAGGTAAAACTAATGGGTTTATATAGATGAATTAACATGAAATGGCGGTATATTATATCTGATTAAACCTGTATTTTCCCATTTATTTCCAATATATTAAATATACTATTAAATTCCCATTAAATCAAATACTAATTTATAAACGTAAAATAACATATTTATAATATCATTTCCCGAGAATAAGTACAATATGGCAATATCTAATTTTAATACTTTAAATTAGATAAAAATAAAGTATAATAAAAACTCATTTATTTCCTAGTATTCTTAATTTGTAAATATGTTAATGTTATGAAGATGGGAGTTTGTAGAAATGATTAAAAATGTAATTCGGTATTTTTTATGGCATGTAGTTGGTAAACTACTACACAGAATAAAATTTTTGTCAAGCCCCTCCGAATATGAAACCACCCCCTAGATGTTGATATTTCAACATTTCTTAGCCCTCAAAAAAAATTCCTTTGCCAAAAAAGTACGATTAAGTATTAATTAATCGTACATTCTTAATTTTTTAAAGTGGTTGACTTGTCCAGTTGATGTGGTTATCAACACTATATTACATAGTTATCAACAAGTATTTTGCTAGTTATCCACAAGCTGTTAATATGTATAAATATATATACGAAAGCAAGTCTTACTAATACTTACAACTACATTTCCGACTACATCTCAAGCTAACAACCTATAAGTCTATATAATCTAGTAATATCAACGCTTTCATACACTTATACACGTTTTTTCTTAATCCAAGTTATCCACAAGTAAAATTTTTCTAATTTTTCCATTTTATATTTTTTACCATTTATTCAATTTCTCCTAATAATCTAAAGTAATTTATCTATTTTCCTTTATTTTCCTAAAGTGTTTACCTATAATTGTTTCACAGTTTACCTATATTAGTAATACCCTACAACCGTTGCAATAACTGTATCCTATACCTATAATGGGTATATTGTAAAGCGTGAAACCGTTGAAACTGCTACATTCTTCTATTTCTTCTATTTGTGTATACCTATGTATGGTATTCAATCCTAGTTATATCAATACTTCTACTCTTTTCCTGCATATTTTCCTAAGTCCTGTAATGCTTGATAATACTAGATAATTGATAAATATACCTATGATAATTAAGATAATAAAGCATAATGTTAATTTATATTAACTAATTAAGCTATTCTCTTTTATTCTCTTTATTATATAAAGCATGTATATATTTGTCAAATTACTCTAAAGCTAGTAATATCAACGATTACAGTATTTTATAATAACTTTATAATATAAAACAATCTTTATATTTTCCCTAATTAAATAAAGCTAATCCTTGATTTACCTTAATATTTTAAAGGTGATATTATCATTTTGCTTTATTTAATTAAGTTAAACTTATTAATTAATACCAACTTTATTTATTAAACTTTAAAATCAATTTTAAAATGGAGTATTCCATAAAAATAATTTTGTACGATAAAATACTTTTTTATAGCTTTACTAAATAAAGTAAATAGCACTCTTTGCTTTAAAATAATTTGTGACCCTTTTTTCCACTATCAATAAATAAAGTATTCTACGCAATATACTTTACTTTATTTAACTATTTGACTAATAGCTTATCTATATAAATTTATTTTTATGGATAAGTATTCAATTATGCTTTACTTTATTTATATATAAAGAATTAATTTATTAAGGGTT
>ERZ772851.1012-NODE-1012-length-29919-cov-8.122522_pt1 | contig 29919 bp, 24 predicted proteins | sample MGYA00512137_ERZ772851 | MGnify/ENA primary metagenome ERZ772851 (study PRJEB29015, sample SAMEA2737663) | human gut metagenome | biome: human gut; feature: human-associated habitat; material: faeces | place: China | collected 2012 ... | reverse complement strand
TCAGGTCATCCTCGCCCACGTTGCAGGCGTACAGCACCGGCTTTGCGCTCAGCAGACCCATCTCGTGCAGCACGGTCTGCTGCTCGGTGTCGGTGGGATCAAAATCGAAGCTGCGGGCGGGCTTGCCGGTGCTCAGATGGTCGGCCAGCTGCTGCAGCCATGCGGCCTCGGCGGCAGCGCCCTTGTTGTTGCCGCTCTTGGCCGCTTTTGCCATGCGGCCTGCGCGGTTCTGCACCACCTCAAGGTCGGAGAGGATCAGCTCGTAGTCGATGGCGTCAATGTCGGCAATGGGGTCCACGGCCTCGGCCTTGGTCACGTCCTCCACCACATGGATGATGTTGTCATCGTCAAAGCAGCGCACAACGTGCACAATGGCGTCGCACTCGCGGATATGGCCAAGGAACTTGTTGCCAAGGCCGGCGCCCTGACTTGCACCCTTCACCAGACCTGCAATGTCCACGAACTCCACGATGGCGGGGGTCTTTTTGTTGGTCTGCCAGATCTCGGCCAGCTTGTCCAGCCGCTTGTCCGGCACTGCCACGATGCCGGAGTTCGGCTCGATGGTGCAGAAGGGATAGTTTGCAGCCTCCGCATTCTTGGTGGAGGTGATGGCGTTGAACAGAGTGGACTTGCCCACGTTGGGCAGGCCGACGATACCTAACTTCATATAAAATACGCTCCTTACACGTTTTTTGGCATAACGATACATCTATCATTATACGCGCTGAACCCCGCCAGCGCAAGGGGGAGGGGCACGGAAATCAATTTTTGCGGCTTGAACCGGGACAAGAGCCTTTTCCCCTTGGGAGATCCGGCGCGCAGCGCCTGAAAGGGCTCCCCAGCCACTTTCTTCCGGACTTTACAAAAAAAGGAAATGAAACAAAGAGAGCATCAAAATGTAAACGTTTTCGGCCGCATTACTGAAAAATACAACATAGAATATAAACAAAACCCCGGTAAAACCGGTTGACACCGGGGGGGGGTATGATAAACTATTGTCGACAAAACTAATGTATCAATCTTTAAAAATATTGGGCAATTTTTTGGCAAACTTGTCGAAAGGCAAGGACGCAAAGCCATAGGGGCTAAGGTTCGGGGCATTTCCCGGATGATGCCAGCTGGTTGCTTCCGGTTTTTTTGCGGAAATACTCTGCATACCGGAATCGTCCAAAACCACAGGTGTGTTCTTTTCAAGGGCACGCCGGATTTTGCTCGTATCATCAAAGCTGCCCACAAGGTCGGGCGGCTTTTTTATTGTTCTGATGGAAAGGGAGCGTGGAGCCCATGGAGAACAAAAACACAAGCAGAGTAGTCATCGGGGTGCTGGTGGTACTGGTGTTGCTGCTGGGCGGCTACATCGCAGTGTCCGGCGGCAAGTCCGCTGCCACGGCCAACGGCGCGTCCGAAGCAGCCGCGCTGCCCATGGAGACTTATCAGGCGCAGTACGTCAAGCCGGAGACCCCCATCGACCGCAGCAAAAACGTCACCCTGCCGGGCTGGGGCGGCTTTACCATCCCCGCAAAGACCAAAAAGATCACGCAGGGGTTCGAGTTCCATAACCCCGCCGAGAACCTTTGGTACGAGGACTGGGTAAGCCTTGACGGCACCACGCTGGAAAAGCTGGTGGTGGACAGCGGCCAGACCACAGAACTGAGCCATTACCTGCGCTTGGCGGGCATTCAGGCCGAGGTAACAAAGGTGCTGGACGCCGACCCCGCCTATTTTGAGATCCAAAAGACCGACGCCGGGGCGTACACCATTGAGGCCGTCAAGGGCTATAAGGGCGAAAAGACCCTGACCGTGCAGACCGATGACGGCAAGCAGTACACCCTTACCCTGACCGGCAAGGAGGAGTGCTACTACATCGCCTTTGGGTTGTATTTAGAGGACGGCGACGAGCTGCTGTTCCAGTCCGGCCTTGTAGCGCCCGGGTTGTATGTGCAAAAGATGGAGATGACCCGCGCCCTTGCCCCCGGCGAGTACCCGGCCTATGTGGTGTGCCAGCCCTATCTTTCGGACCGCACCACCAAGACCAACAGCGGCATCGTAAAGCTGACACTGACCGTGGGCTGAGCCCCCTTGCGGTGGGCAAGACAGGCAGTGTTGACAATAAAAAAAGAACTGAATTGGGGATCAACAAACCATATGGTGTGAAAGGAGTAGGCAAATCCAAGGCTGACCGTCAGCTGCGGGCCCCATTGCCGAATAAGGATTATGAAATTGACGAAGAAAGCGGCCGCCCTGCTCCTCGCAGCCTCTCTGGCGGTGTCCGTCTGCGCAATGCCGGTGTTTGCGACTGGTACTTCTCTTCCTGGCAGCAAGGGGTCTGGACCGAGTATGACAGAGGTTAAGTACGTGGTAACTGAGGCTTATGAGTGGACAGTTCCGGCATTGATCGACTTTGGTAAGGATGCAGGCGTCAATGAGAAGAGAGAGGTCAATACTACCTTGGATAAAGATGGTACTAATACACCTTCCACTGGTACTGACGGTACAGCACCCAAAGTTATTGTTACTAAGAATGTTATTAGTGGTAAGTTCTTGAAAATTACGTTGGAACCGGCAGGGGGTTCGACTGATTTTAGTGTAAAGAACGACGAGGGTGTTGAGTTGAAATATACTGTTACGCTGACCGATACGACGATTGGAAGCGATGTTAAAACGCTCAACAGGAAAATCGGTACAACCGGAACCGAAAAGACAATTTTGGCAGTTCCGGCTGGCACAAACACCGCTGAGGCAAAGTTAAAGTTCGAGCTGTCTACGGCAACGACTGGCACTTCCGAGAAGGCAGGTACTTACACGGGCAATGTACAGTTTACCGCAAGCATCGCCACCTAACCCACCCCACCTAAATAATACCTGAGCCCAAAGGGGAGACGGGAGATGTTCCCTCTCCCCTTTTTTGATTTTTGCGGCAAAAAACAGCCACCCCACACAAGGAGGATACACCATGAAGCATTGTGCAAAAAAACTGCTGGGCCTTGCGTTTGCGCTGGCTCTGTGCCTTGCGGTGGGTGGAACTGCGCTTGCCCAAACGCCGGAATTTGCCGATGTGCTCGCCGCCCTGCCGGAGCAGGAAATGCTTGCCTACGAGCCGAATGTTGCCATGGCAGAGGACACCACCACCATCGGTGATATTGCAACCAATGGCTATCAGGTGACCATCCCCACTACCGTGACGGTGGAGAGCGGGGAGAATAAGGGTGAGCTGGAAGTTAATGCAAAGCTGAAGCAGTACCGCACGTTGAATATCGGCATTGAATCGCCAAATAATTGGAAACTGAAATATGACGCAAAGGGTGCAGCCATTGCAAATGCGCCCACGGTGGAGTATACGCTGAAAAATAAAATTGAAGCTGGTGGGGAACACACGCCCGGAGGAATGTGGCATTATGATGAAAGCACGCATGAAATTATGTATGCAACATCCGCTGTTACGGACTTTCACACAGCAACCATCCCCCTTTCTGTCAACGTGACAGACCCCAGCCAAGCTACCATGAGCGGTACTTACTCCGATACGCTTACCTTTACTTTTGATTTGGTAAAACAGTGCGTTACCTATACCATCAACGTGTATGAGCAGAAGCTGGAAATCAACAACAGGAATAATACGCCCCATGTTACGGCAACGAACCGGGTCGATGACGCCACCGGGCAGCTGACAGACGCAAATTCTAAGCCTAAGGAAACCTATGTTTTGGAGTACGGCTGTGCAAATGCGTGGGGAATGCCTTTGGAAACTGCTGTTACTTCTGAGGTATGGACGCGCCCCCGACCTGACGGAACAGAGGGGGAGGAAGATACCCGCTGCTGGGAGGATTTGTCGCGCACCCTGACCCCCAAAGCGGATTTTGAAGCAAACCATAAAACCCAGACCATCAACCTGAACCTTGTGCGCAAGTGGTACTGGCTGGATGTGAACGGCATTGTTGGCTATGATGGAACTCTTAAACACAAGACAGACGGCAACCAGTTAGCGGCAGATGGAGTTGGCTGTTATCTGGACATCCACGTTTCTGTGGATGAGAAAAACAGTTGGTCGGAATGGTTCAGTTATAAGAACGGTGACGACTACTGGGGTACTTTCCCGTATGGAACGAACTTTGAAATTGGCTTCTACAACCCCAAGCCGGGCTACCTCTACGATACAGACGAAGAAGGAAACGTGAAGGTCATTGCAAACGGCAACGATGATTGCACCACAGAGGATAGAACGGTCGATGGTAAGGCGTACAAAATCTTTAAAGGTCAGCTGATAGATGAACCGCAGGAGGCGGATACAAGACCTACGGGTGGCGACGGCAACTTCCATGCCCCGGGCAACTGCCAGCGCTACTGCTTTAACCCCTGCTTCCGGAACGACACGATTATTTACCATGAAAACAATGGCACTGAGGACAGTGTGACCAAAGAGTACAAGGAGACCGATGTGCTCCCGGAGTACGATGCCTTGTTTAACGGTAGTACGCACGCCGATATGAAGTTTGCGGGATGGAGCACAAAGCAAAAACCCACCAGCAAAACCGAACTCTACCAGCCCGGAACGCCGGTAACGCAGGTCAATTGGGGAACTACGGCTACCCCCAAACATTTTTACGCCATTTGGGGCTATGATATCACCGTGCAGTTTGAGGACGAAAAGGGCTACTCCACGAACGATGGTACGGGCCCCGTTGCCACGCGTGGCGGTACGATGGTAGGCTACTCTTTTACCCTCGAAGGTCAAGCGGTGGATGAGGACAAGGGCTGGACGCTGGATTTGACCGACCCTAAGGTAACGGCGGCAATTGATAAGGCAACCAAGCAAGCAAAATTTGACGCAGAAGACGACGATACAAAAACCGGGATAGACCTTGAAAGAAAGATTTGGAAGATAGACCAGTACACAGAAGATGGTCATGGTTATGACTTCACGCAGGAGTGCACGATCAGTGCAGCGGACTTGAAAACGGGCACACGCACGCTGACGATCCAGCGCAGGCGCTATTTGCTGTCGGTCATTAGCACAAATATCGCTGGTACAGATGATGTTGTAGGAATTGCAACAAAAGCGGGCAAACTGGAATTTGGAACGTTTGATGTCACGATAAATGATGGCAAAACCGATTTGGGTGTGACCCAAAAGTCCCATTGTCAGGTGGGTCTGAACTACGGCGCAAAATATACGGTTGATATGATGACCGGAATTGACTTGTACCAAGCAATGGATGCTGTTATTTTGAAATCGCTCAAGGCGGGAGATGAAATAACGAAGCTGTTTGGCGACGATGCCATGAAGACTGGCATAAAGTCGTACACGAGCCACATGACCGGAAAGGAAAAAGGGATTCACTATTATAAGGACACAGGTGCCCTTAAAGATGATGGTTACACCGGCGACCCTGTCCGAGTGGCGTTTATGTTCTATACCTCAACTACAAAACCCGGCTCCACCACCCCCATGCCCGGGCCGAGCCTTACCCCGGCGAAGAAAGCCCTGACCCTGCGCTACCATGCAAATTTTGATCCGACAGAGGAACTTGCGCTTGACCTTGACCCCGACCCCCTGCTGGAGGATATGGACGATACCTTTGGTTTTGACCCCGACCCCCTGCCGGAGGACGTAGACGATGCCCTTGAGGAAGCGGTAAAGACCGTGCGCTACCAGCCCGGCGAGGATGTTGTGCTGCGCAACTGTATGTTTAAGCGCGGCGGCTACGTTTTTGTGGGCTGGAACACAGAACCGGACGGCACAGGCAGACTGTACAGGGTAAACGGCGTGCCCGTGACCGACTGGGCAGATGGCGATACGGTAGACCTTTACGCCCAGTGGAAAAAGCCCGAACACCTGAAGCCTGTGGTAGACAACGAACCCTTTGTCCCGACTGACCCCGATACCCCGCCGGAGCGGGTAGACGATGGTTTTGACGCTGACTTTGGCGCAGACCCTGACCCCTTGCCGGAGGGCATGGATGATGCCTTTGGCGTAGACCCCGCCGCCCAGCCGGAGGCGCTGGACGATGCCTTTGGCATAGACCCCGACCCCCTGCCGGAGGAACTGGACGACGCCTTTGGCGTGTAGACCCCGACCCGGCAGAAGAACCGTAACAAAAGCCCCTTGGCGCGGCAGCGCCAAGGGGCTTTTTGCCGCCGCGCGGGCAGAAATGTGAAAAAAACTACACTTCCTTCTTTATTTTGTCATAACTGTCCCGTATAATAGAAGAGTAAGAGACTGCCAAAACGCCCGGAAGGGCTGCAAATACAACAAAAACCTGCATAAAAGGGGAGGAAATACCTATGGCAAACGAAAAAATCCTTGTGGTGGACGACGACGCCAACATCTGCGAGCTGCTGCGGCTGTACCTGACCAAGGAGGGCTATCAGGTCACGGTGGCAAACGATGGCGAAGAAGGACTGGAAAAGTTCAACGCGGTCAAGCCGGATATGGTGCTGCTGGACGTGATGATGCCCCGCATGGACGGTCTTGAGGTCTGCCGCCGCATCCGCAAGGCGGGCAACACCCCGGTGATGATGCTTACCGCCAAGGGCGAGACCTTTGACAAGGTGCTGGGTCTGGAGCTGGGCGCAGACGATTACATGGTCAAGCCCTTTGACGCAAAAGAGGTGGTGGCACGCATCAAGGCGGTGCTGCGCCGCTGCCAGACTACCTCCGCTGCCGCCGAGAGTACCGAGGGCGTCATCGAGTTCGACAACCTGCGGCTGGATATGAACAGCTACGAGCTGCGGGTCAAGGGCAAGGTGGTGGAAGCTCCTCCCAAGGAGCTGGAACTGCTCAACTGTCTGGCTTCCCACCCCAACCGCGTGTACACCCGCGACCAGCTGCTGGACGAGGTGTGGGGCTTTGAGTATTACGGCGACAGCCGCACCATTGATGTCCACGTCAAGCGTCTGCGCGAAAAGCTGGCCGGGGCTTCCGATAAGTGGGAGCTGAAAACCGTCTGGGGCGTGGGCTATAAGTTCGAGGTGCGTCAGTAATGCGTAAAAGTATCTCCACGGCCTTTTTCTCCATGGTGTCCACCCTGATGGTGCTGGGCATCGTGCTGATGGGCTGCTCGGAGTGGGTGCTGTTCAAGAATTATTTTGCGAAGGATCGCTACGAAACGCTGGATCAGGTGGTAAACGTTGCCAAGCGCACCGCGGAGTATCTGGTAAACAGCGAGACCATGCCGCAGGGTGCAGAGCTGGACGCTTTGAACACCAAACTGGAGATCATCGGCGAGAGCGCCGAGGCGTATCTGTTTTTCACCGACCGACAGGGCAATGTGCTTATTGCCTCCGACCCGGACAAGCTTACCACCACCACCGTGCCGCTGGATATCTGCCAGCGCGCCAACGCAGTGGCTGACCCGGACGCCCGGCACTACCACGCTTTCGGCGATTTGGGCGGCGCACTGACCGAAAAAAGCTATATCGCGGCGGTGGAGACCATCGACGACCAGAGCCTGTTCAGCGGCTGGCTGTTTTTGTGCTCCTCCGGCGCGCAGCTCACCGACTTTAAACAGCAGTTCTGGTCCAACTTTCTCCTGTCCGCCTGCGTGATGCTGCTGTGCGCCAGCGTGCTGACCCGCCTGTTGATGCGTCAGCTCACCGACCCGCTGCAAAAGGTCACCGATGCCGCCCAGCGCTTTGGCGGCGGCGACCTCTCCGTCCGCGTGGAGGGCGTGGAGGGTGATGGCGAGGTGGCAGACCTTGCCCGCACCTTCAACCAGATGGCGGAGAATATCCAGTCCAACGATAACTCCCAGGGTCAGTTCATGGGCAACATCGCCCACGAGCTGCGCACCCCCATGACCACCATCAAGGGCTTTGTGGACGGCATTCTGGACGGCACCATCCCGCCCGAGATGCAGAACCACTACCTGCAGCTGGTCAGCGAGGAGACCGGGCGTCTGGCGCGGCTCATCCAGAATATGCTGGATCTCTCCAAGCTGGAAAGCGGCGAGTATCAGGTGAACGCCCGGATGTTCAATATCTGGGAGACCCTGACCGGCGTGGCACTGGCGGCAGAGCAGCGCATCAACGATGGCATGATCGAGCTGGAAGGCCTGACCATGGATGAAAAGGTGCTGGTCTACGCCGACCCTGACCTGATCCATCAGGTGGCGTATAATTTGCTGGACAACGCCATCAAGTTCACCCCGGCGGGCGGCACCATCCGCTTCAGCGTGGAAAAGCTGGGCCCCGAGGCCGAGATCTCCATCTGGAACTCCGGGCAGGGCATCAGCCCGGAGGCGCTGCCCTATGTGTTCGAGCGGTTCTATAAAGAGGACCGCTCCCGCGGTCTGCACGCCCGCGGCTCCGGTTTGGGACTGAACATCTGCAAGGTGCTGGTCAATCTGGCCGGCGGGCAGATCCGCGTGGAGAGTCAGCAGGGCGAGTGGTGCCGCTTTGTGTTCACCCTGCCCACCTGTTCCCCCAATCCTGGCGGCATGAAGCGCCTGCCGGACGCCGCCGGGCAGCCCGGCGCAGTGGAGGAACCCGCCAGCATGAAGCCGGTAGAATAAGACCCCGCAGCCAGACTGCCCCGCCCGGGCGGTCTGGCTGCTTTGGCGTTGTTGGAATAAAAATTCTGCTTACCGCTGTGACCCCCTCTTGTGAAAATGCGTTTGTCGCACTCCGCAGAGTGCGACAAACGCGGAATTAAAAATCTATTTTCCGCTGAATATGGCCAGAGCAACGCGGAGGCCATTCCAAATCGTCCTGCTTCAAAGAAAGCTGCTGCAAAATGGCAAGCCTTCGGCGGCAGCTGCGCGGCACATGGAGATGCTGCCGCGCAATGGACTTTTTGCGCCATTTACGACTTTTCGGTGAAAAAAACGGCTGCGGGTTTGATTTTTTGGCCGTTTTCATGTAAACTAAAAGATAACCATGCCCGCGTATTTTTTGCCCGGCAGAACCCTGCAAAACGCGCAACACATGGGATAAAAATTGCTAAAAATAACGGAGCGTAATGAAATATTATGGCCATCGTAAGTCCTTCGATTCTTTCTGCTGATTTTGGCAAGCTGGGTGCAGACTGCCGCATGGTGCTGGATGCCGGCGCACAGATGCTGCACTACGACGTGATGGACGGGCATTTTGTGCCCAACATCAGCTTTGGCGTGCCGGTGCTCAAAAGCCTGCACAAGGCGCTGCCGGATGCCTTTTATGACGTGCATCTGATGATCAGCCACCCGCTGCAATACGCCGAGCCCTTTATCAAGGCTGGTGCTACCCTGTATAATTTCCATCTGGAGTGCGAAGATGATATTCAGGCCACCATTGATGCCGTCCGTGCGCTGGGCTGCAAGGTGGGTCTGACCATTAAGCCCGGCACCCCGGCCGAGGCGCTGGCACCGTGGCTGGACCAGCTGGATCTGGTGCTGGTGATGAGCGTGGAGCCCGGCTTCGGCGGGCAGAAGTTCATGCCCTCGGCGCTGGACAAGCTCCGCTGGCTCAAGGCAGAGCGGGAAGCACGCGGCCTTTCCTACCTGCTGGAGGTGGACGGCGGCGTGGATGCCGCCACCGCACCCCTGTGCGTAGAAGCCGGTGCCGACGTGCTGGTGGCAGGCAGTGCCGTGTTCGGCGCCGCCGACCCTGCTGCGGCTGTGGGCGCACTGGCCAGCCTGTAAGGAGGCCCGTATATGGATGAAGCTTTGATCCAAGAGCAGGAGCGGCAGCTGCAAAAGACCGGCCGGTACTATAAGCACGTTTTCTGGCTGTGTGTGCCGCTGCTGTGCATGGCCTGCTATTTCTATGGGGCGCGTCCGCTGCTGCTGTGCGGCATCGCCCTGCTTACCGGCAACCTGTGCGACCGTCTGGTGGCGCTGCTGCGCCATCGGGTGTACACAAACAGAGATTTCTCCAACGAGAGCTTCAGCCTGATCATCGCCCTGCTCATGCCCGCCACCGTGGACATCTATGTGCTGGTGGTGGCAGTGCTGGCGGGCGTATTGATCGGCAAGGAGGTCTTTGGCGGCTACGGCAGCTATCCCTTCAACCCCGCTGCCGTGGGCTACGCCGTGGCGGCGGTATCGTGGCCGGAGCAGGTGGTGCGCTACCCGCAGCCCTACACCCCGCTGCCCCTGTGGGACGCTTCCGCCGTGCCGGTGAGCAGCACCATCGAGGATACCCTGCGCAGCGGCGGTATCCTGAACCTGAACTCCCTCGCTGTTGCGCTGGGCGAGTTTGCCGCCCCCATGGGCACCGGCGCAGCGCTGGTCATTCTGGCCTGCGGCCTTGTGCTGTGGACCCAGAAGGATGTGCACATCGGCGCATCAGCGAGCTTTCTCATCACCTGCGGGTTCATCGCTTTCTTCTTCCCGCGGCAGGTAGGTCTGGCAGACAGCACCCTCTTCAGCAGCCTGATGCCCCGCTTGCAGGGCATCCGGGACGAGCTGCACACTGGTGCAATGCTGTTCTGCGCGGTGTTCCTGCTCAACGAGCCATACACCTGTGCGCATCACCGGCTTGGGCGCATCCTGTACGGCGCACTGGTGGGTGTTGCCACCATGGGCTTCCGCTATTTTGGCGTGTACGAGACCGGCGTCTGCTTTGCACTGCTGGCCGTCAACAGTGTGTCCGCGCTCATTGACCGCACCGAGGAGCGGCTGTACCGTCTGCTGCACCGTCTGCCGTCCGAACGAAAGGAGGCTGCGGAATGAAAAAGCGTACTGCGGAACTGATCTTGCAAGATCCCGAAAAGTTTGCCCATCACGACCGCGTGTTCCTGAATAACCCGGTGGTCATGCAGGGCATGGGTCTGGCACCGCTGGTGGTCGTGGCTACCACCGGTCAGAACAGCCTGATGCTGGCGGCGGCGGTGGCGCTGCTGCTGGTGCCCTCCCGCGTGCTGGCCTGCCTGCTCAGCCGCCTTGTGCCCCTGCGGGACGAGGAACCCTCGCCTGCACAGCTGCAGAAAAAACTGCTGCCCCGCGCTATACTGTACGCAGCCAGCGCTGCTGTGGTGTATCTGGCGGCGTATCCCATCCTGAACCTTGTGTTCGGCACGGGTCTTTTGAACCTTGGCATCTACCTGCCCATGCTGGTAGTGGAGCCGCTTCTGACCTACCGCTTCGGCCGCGTGCAGGAGACGGTGCACAAGGCGGTTTCCAAGGGCGTGCGCATCACCGTGGGCTACGCGCTGCTGCTGCTCGTGATCGGCATGGTGCGCGAGTGGCTCAGCCTTGGCACCGTGTTCGGTGCCCCGGTGGGGCGCTGGGCGCTGCTGCCGCTGGCTAAGATGCCGGCGGGCGGCTTTATCGTGCTGGGCATCCTGTGCGCCATCTGGCGCGCCGCTGCCGCAAAGCGCAGGGAATTTCTGAAAAAGGAAGCGCAGGATACCCTGACCGTGCACTACCAGAAGGAGGTGGACCGCGAACCGTGAAGGAAGTTGTAAGCAGCTCGGCAGTGTTTTTCAGCTATGCACTGCTGGCTATTTTTGCACAGAACGCTGTCTTTACCCGTGCATTGGGCGTGTCCCGCATGGTGCAGCTGGTGGGGGACGACCGCACCAGCAGCGCGTTGTTCGGCATGATGCTGTGCATCACGCAGGTGCTGGTAGCACCCGTGGCTTTCCTTGCCGGCGGATTCATCGCCCCGCTGGATAACCGCGCCCAGCTGCGCCCGCTGGTGTATATCGCCAGCATCGCCGTGGTGTGCTTGGCAGAGCACCTGGTGCTGTGGCTGCTGCGCAGCCTGCCCCGCCGCAGCCAGCTGCTGCGCATCGTGCCGCTGGCCGCGCTGAACAGCGGCGTGCTGGGCACGGTACTGGTGGAGCGCACCCAGACTTTTACCCTTGGCCAGAGCCTTGGCTTTGGCCTTGGCAGCGGCATCGGCTATGTGCTGGCGGTGCTGCTGGTCACCGAAGCGCGCCATCGCCTGCGCAGCAAAGCTATCCCCAAAGCATTCCGCGGCCTGCCCATCACGCTGGTGTATATCGGCGTGCTGGCGCTGGCGATCTATGGCTTTACCGGACATTCCGTCATCCTGTAATGCAGACAGGGAGGAAAAGATACCATGGCTAAGAATAAACGTCAGAAGGTCAAGCATTATCACCGCAGCTTTTACAGCCGGGAAATGCGCGTTAAGCGCGGCATCGGCATCGTGGTGCTGGTAGTGGCAGTGCTGGCAGCAGCATGGTTTGCCGCACCCCATGTGCTGGATTGGGCCACCCACACATGGTATACCGTGGTCAAGGACCGGGACTTGGAGGCCGAAAGCGCTTCCCGCGCCGAGGCAGCAGCCTCCTCTGCGGCGGCAAGCAGCGCTGCCGCCTCACAGGCAGCGTCTGAACCGGAGCCGGAGGAGGAAAAGCCGCTGGACGGCAAGGCCATTACCGGCGGCAGCTGGGCAGAGCTGGACGTGACCACCCTGACCGATGAAGCCGCCATCCGCACCGCCGCCCGACAGCTGAAGCAGCAGGGCGCAGACTACGCCCTTGTCACTCTGAAGGACGCCGCTGGCACGGTGTATTATGCTTCCGGCGTGGCAGCTGCTGCCCAGAGCATCACCGAAAACCCGGTGGATGCGGCCAATATCGCCGCCATCCTGCGGGAAGAGGGCATCATCCCGGCGGCACAGCTTGCCGCCTTTACCGACCCGGTGTCGGTGTACACCGACCGCAGCATGGGCGTGCACTACGATGGCAACAGCCTCTGGCTGGACAACGTCAGCGCAGCCAAGGGCGGCAAGGCATGGATGAACCCCTTTGCCGCAAGCGCGGTGCAGTTTGTCGGCGACCTCATTGAAGAGGTGCGGAGCATGGGCTACGAGCAGGTGGTGCTTACCGGGGTGCAGTTCCCCAACATCATCACGCGCAAGCAGGACTTCGGCGCTTCCGGCGGCAAGAGCCGGGAAGGACGCGCCGCCCAGCTGACCGCTGATATCGCCGCATGGCAGACCCGCTTTGCAGGCAGCGTGACCCTGTGGGTCAGCTACCCTGACGCACTGTGCACCGCTGCCACCGATGCCCTTGGCACCACCGGTATGTCTCTTGGTATGGAAAATCTGCTGGTCACCAGCAGTGCCGCGCTGGATGCGGACAGCCGCGCTGCGCTGGAGCAGGCCGCTGCCGACGCCGGTGTGCAGCACATTGTGGTGCACGACACCACAGCATTCCGCTGAGAAGCGGCTTTTATAAAGAGGGGAGGAAACGACTATGAAACCGACTACCTGTTTTGCACCCGCACACATCCTGCTGCCTTCGGAGCAGGTGCCGCTGGAGCAGTGGGGCTGCATCGCCTGTGACCAGTTTACCAGTGACCGCAGCTATTGGCAGCGGGCAGAAAAGACCGCTGCAGGCGCACCCAGCACCCTGAACCTGATCCTGCCGGAGGTGTATCTGGAGGACGGAGACGCCGACGCGCGGGTGGAAAAGATCCACGCCACCATGCAGGATTACGCCAAAAATGTGCTCACCCGGGCGGTGGATGGCTTTATCTATGTAGAGCGCACCGAGCAGAGCGGCCGGGTGCGGCAGGGTCTTGTAGGGCGTGTGGACTTGGAAGCTTACAGCTACCGCCGGGGCGAAAAATGTACCGTGCGCCCCAGCGAGTGCACGGTGGAAAGCCGCATCCCGCCCCGCATGAAGGTGCGTACCGGCGCTGCGCTGGAAACGCCCCATATCATGATGCTGGCGGACGACCCGGACTGCACCCTCATCGAGCCCATTGCCGCCCACAAGGACAGCCTGCCCAAGGTGTACAAGGGCGAGCTGATGCTGGGCGGCGGCCATGTGGCAGGCTGGGCGGTGGAGGACCCCGCCCTCATCGCACAGATCGAAAACGCGCTGACCGTGCTGGGCAGTCAGGAGGAATTTGACAAGAAATACCCCGATGCCACCCGCCGCGACCCGCTGACGCTGGCCGTGGGCGACGGCAACCACTCGCTGGCTACCGCAAAAGCCTGCTGGGAGGAGCTGAAAAAGACTCTGACCCCGGAGCAGGCAGAGAACCACCCCGCCCGCTGGTGTCTGGCAGAGGTGTGCAACGTGCACTCCCCGGCTATTGAGATCGAGCCCATCCACCGGGTACTGTTCAACGTGGACTGCGCCACCGTGCTGCTGAGCCTGATCACATGGAGCGATGCCAACATGGTCGGCTGCTGCTTTGGCGGCAGCAAAAAGCAGCCCTTTACGCTGGCAGGCCCCCACATGGCCAATGTGCTCAGCTTTGAGGACCCCACCGAGCCGCTGACCGTGGGCACCATCGACGATTTTATTTCGGATTATATCGAGCGCCACCCGGAAGCAAAGGTGGACTATGTGCATGACGAGCCGGCTGTGCGCGCTTTGTGCAAGCAGGGCGCCGTGGCGTTTTTGATGCCGCCCTTCGCCAAGAGCGACCTGTTCCGCGGCGTCGTGATGGGCGGCGTGCTGCCCCGCAAGACCTTCAGCATGGGACATGCGGAGGAAAAGCGCTACTACATCGAGTGCCGGAAGATCACAGAATAATAGGAGAACCATGACATTTAAAGAACTGAATCTGTCCGCCCCGCTGCTGCGTGCTGTGCAGGAAGCGGGCTACGAGACCCCCTCGCCCATTCAGGCAGCGGCCATCCCGCCGGTGCTGGCAGGCCGGGATCTGATGGGCTGCGCCCAGACCGGCACCGGCAAGACGGCGGCTTTTGCGCTGCCCATGCTGGACCGGCTCACCGCCAATGCGCCCCGCCGCAAGGGCGCTGTCCGTGCGCTGATTTTGACCCCCACCCGGGAGCTGGCTTTGCAGATCGGCGAAAGCTTTGAAGCCTACGGCAAGTACCTGAAATTGCGCAGCACCGTCATCTTTGGCGGTGTGGGACAGGCACCGCAGGTGGAAGCGCTGAAAAAGGGCGTGGACATCCTTATCGCCTGCCCGGGACGGCTGAATGACCTGATCCGACAGGGCTTTATCGACCTGTCCGCTTTGGAGATCTTTGTGCTGGACGAGGCCGACCGGATGCTGGACATGGGCTTTGTCCATGACGTGAAAAAGGTCATTGCAAAGCTGCCCGCCCAGCGCCAGAACCTGATGTTCAGTGCTACCATGCCCGCCGAGATCGAGCAGCTGGCTGCCGGCATCCTGCGCGACCCCGCCTTTGTCAAGGTAGACCCGGTGTCCAGCACCGTGGACCGCATCCAGCAGAGCCTGTACTATGTGGAAAAGGGCAACAAAAAGCTTTTGCTGCCGTGGCTCATCAAAAATCTGCAGCCGCCGGTGGTCAATGCGCTGGTGTTCAGCCGCACCAAGCACGGCGCGGATAAGATCGCAAAGGATCTGACAAAGCAGGGCATCCCCGCCGCCGCCATCCACGGCAACAAGAGTCAGACCGCCCGCGTCACCGCGCTGGAGGATTTCAAGTCCGGCAAGACCCGGGTGCTGGTGGCGACCGATATCGCCGCACGCGGCATTGATATCAGCGAGCTTTCCCATGTGTTCAACTACGACCTGCCCGAGGTGCCGGAGACCTATGTGCACCGCATCGGGCGCACCGCCCGCGCCGGTGCGGACGGCACCGCCGTCAGCTTCTGCGCCCCGGAGGAGCAGGAGTATCTGGCAGGCATTGAAAAGCTGAACCGCCGCAAGATCCCGGTGGTATCCGGTCATCCGTGGGACGGCGTGCCCGCCCCGGTGCGCCCGGTGCTGCCCGTGCGTGGCAAAAAGCCCCGCCCCGAAGCGGAAAACTTGGCCGAAGCGCCGAAAAAACAGGCCGAAACTGCGCCCGCAAAAGCTGCAAAGACAGCTGCGCCCGCGCCGAAGCAGGAGCCGAAGGCTGCAAAGAACGCGGTGCCTGCAAAACCGAAAAAAGAGGAAACACTGATGCAAGACAGCAACACAAAGCGCGGAGCCCGCAACGACCGCCGCGCCAACAACCGGGGCGCAAACGCCCCCAAGGAAGCGGCAGCGCCCCGCGCCCGCCGCGAGAATGCCGCCCCCGCCCGAGGCAGCAACGTCCAGCCCAAATTTGACCCCCATTTTGTCAGCGCCCCGGAGGCTACTCCGCTGCGCCCGGCACGCAAGACTTCTGTTGCTCCGGCAGCACCCGCCATCCGCAGCGCACAGGAGCCCCAGAATAACCAGAACGCAAACCGCAGCGGCAGCCGCCGCAACGACCGCAGCGACCGGGGTGAACAGCGCAATGCCCGCCCCGCTGCCCAGAATAATAACGCCCGCCCTGCCCGCAACGAGCGCGGCAATGCCGGGAATCAGAGCCGCACCGGCAGCGCACCCCGTGCTGCCAAGGCCGAGCCTGCCCGCCGCGGCCGCAATGCTGCCGCCCGGGACGAGGACCCGGGGCTGGTGCTCATCAGCCGCCGTCCGCCCCAGCAGAAGTATACCAGCTTTGAGGAGTATATGGACGCCCACGGCGGTGCCACTGCACCCATTGAGGATCACAGCGAAGAAGTATGAGCCAGAACGAAGCCTTTGCCCCGTGGCAGTGCCCCCTGTGCGGCGGCGCGCTGCAAGGGGAGAATGACCTGAAATGTGAAAAAGGCCACTGTTTTGACCGCGCCCGGGAGGGCTACTGGCATCTTTTGCCGGTGCAGAGTATGCGAACCAAAGCCCCCGGGGACAGCAAGGAGATGGTAGCTGCCCGCCGCGCCTTCCTGAACGCCGGATATTACGGCATTTTCGGGCAGGCGCTGGGGGAGTTGTGCCTTACCCACGGCGTGCCCGCCGCGAAGGACGCCCCGCTGCATCTGCTGGACGCAGGCTGCGGCGAGGGCTGGTACGACCGCTGCATCGCGCAGCAGTTCGCGGCGGCAGAAAAGCCGTTGCAGCTGGCCGGGTTCGATATCGCAAAGCCCGCGGTGCGGTTGGCGGCAAAGGCGCTGCCCGCCGCGCAGTATGCGGTGGCGTCCAGCTTCAGCCAGCCGGTGCGCACCGGCTGGGCAGATGTGCTGCTGAACTGTTTTTCGCCCTTTGCGCAGGAGGAGTTCAGCCGGGTGCTGCGCCCGGGCGGGCACATGATCTACGTCGTGCCGGGGGCAGAGCATCTGTACCAGATGAAGGCCGTGCTCTACGAAAAGCCCTACAAAAACCCGGTGCAGCAGGTGGAGTACCCGGGCTTCCGCGCCATTGATGAGCGTGAGGTGCAGGGAACCATCACCGTGCCCGCCGCCCAGCTGGAAGCCCTGTTTGCCATGACCCCCTACTACTGGAAAACGCCCCGCGACGGTGCCGCCCGCCTTGCGGCTCTGCCGCAGCTCACCACAACCATCGCTTTCCGCTTTCTGGTGTTTGAAAAGCTGTAATAAGATAAAAAGGACTGCCGTGCAGAGTGCATGGCAGTCCTTTTTTGTACCCATTCTCATGCTTGTTGATTTTCACAAGAACTGACATACTAATATATCAATTTCACACAAAAACAACAAAATCTATTTACAAGCTAGTTATATTGTGGTACGATTTGTGCAGATTTCGATGGCATGATACAACTGGAATGTCTATCGGGCCCGGCAGCAGGGCGTTTGCTGCACAGCTTTGGGCGGCTTTGCTCTGCACAAATGAGCCGTCTGCATTTAAAAGGAGAAATGATGATGAACAGAAGAGACTTTATGAAGCTTTCTGCCGCTTCTGCTGTGACCATGGGCGCAGTGGCTGGCATGGCGCCCGCATCCTTTGCTGAAAACGCTGGCGTGCACACCGATGCTGAGGTGCAGGCCATGGTGGCAGAGGAACTCCGTCTCTCCCGCGAGGTGGCCTTTTATCCGGCTGCTTTCCGGGGCGATTTTGACAAGTTCTATGTGCTGTTCCACAAGCTGTCCCGTGCTCAGTACGAGAAGGTGGACGGTGCACCTGTGCCCGGTATCAACGCCTCCCACTACGATATGTGTGTTGCTCTGACCAATGCCCGCAAGGCGCTGCGCCAGATCAAGGACCCCAAGAGCACCGTTTGGGAAATTTGGGGAGATCAGATGGCCGTGGAATCTCCGCTGCCCACCAACTGGGAAAATTGCTACGATAACGAGGGCTTCCGTCCCTTCCTGAACCCGTACCTGCTGCGAGATCAGGGCAAGGTGAAGGGCAACGTGATCATTATTGCAGGCGGCGGCAGCACCCACCGCAACAACGTGGTGGAAGGCTACCCGGTGGCCGAGTTCTTCAACAAGAACGGCTACAACGCCTTTGTGCTGCAGCGCCGCGTCAACCCTTATGCCGCTGTGGATCAGCAGCTGGATCTGGCCCGTGCTATCCGCTACATCCGCCACAACGCCTCTGAAAAACACATCGGCAAGACCGATATCATGATCGCTGTGGGCTTCTCTGCCGGCGGCATGAATGTAATGCAGGTGGTGGCCGACCAGTTCGGCACTACGAATACCCCGGATAAGGTCTACCCCAGCTACGTCTGCGATGCTGTGGACCATGAGAGCGCTGACCTGAATGTGGCGATTCCCATCTACGGACTGTTCGTCACTGGTCTGAACTTCACGAAGAACCCCAACCTGCCTCCGGTCTTTGGTGTTGTGGGTCAGAAAGATGGCCTGAGTGCGATGATGCTGCCCTCTCTGCCGGAGTGCGCAAATATCTTCACGGACTTCAGCTTCTATCTGGCACCTGATGCGCCCCACGGTGTGGGTCTGGGCACTGGCACCAAGGGCTATGTGGACTACTACACCCAGATCGCCCAGTGGCCGGATATGGCTGTCAACTTCATCGAGAGCCGTCTGGGGCTGATGGAAAAGAAGATCGACATGGACTCCGTGGGCTTTGCATGGTAAGCTGCCCCGACAGGAGTACCTGAAAAACAACGACCCGCCGCATCTCTTTCAGTGCGGCGGGTCGTTGTTTGTAAAAATGTTATGTATGATACTCCATCCATTTGCCCTTCCACGCATACAGGATCATGAGCAATGCGCCCAGACCCCAGCTGACGGGGTAGAGGATGAACACGCCCTCGATGCCGGAGAAGAAGGGGAGCAAAAACTGGATCCACACCACACGGAACAGGCACAGCGAGACCAGCAGCACCACCATGGGTGGGATGCTGGCACCCGTGCCGCGCACGGCACCGGCAAGGCCGTGCAGGATGCTGAGCAGGAAGTAGAACGGACAGAACCACCGCATGGCCAGCTTGCCGTAGGTGACCACGGCCTCGTCGGCGGTGAACAGGTGCAGAATGGCGTCCTGTCCGGCCAATAGCGCCGCGCCGGTGCAAAGGGTGTAGATGACCCCAATAGCAAGGGTGACCCACACCGAGCGCTTTACCCGGTCCAGACGCCCCGCGCCGTAGTTCTGCCCCACAAAGGTGGTAGCTGCCATGCTGATGCTGCTCACCGGCAGGATGTTGAAGCCATCGATCTTCATGTAGGCTGCAAAGCCCGCCATGGCGGCGGCGCCGTAGCTGTTCACGCTGGCCTGCACCAGCACGTTGGAAAAGGAGATGACCATGTTCTGGATGCCGGTGGGCAGGCCCACCCGGATGATGCGGCCTGCCATTTTGCGGTGCAGCCGGATGGCGGAAAGCTTCACCCGGCAGGCGTCCTCGCTTTTCATCAAAAAGCGCAGGCTCAGCACGCAGGACACCAGCTGGCTTAAGTCGGTAGCGATGGCAGCGCCCGCCACCCCCATCCGCAGCCCCACGATGAACACAAAGTCCAGCACGATGTTGGTCACCGACGCCCATGCCAGATACACCAGCGAGCGGCGGGAGTTGCCGGCGGCGTTCAGGATGCCGGCGGTCATGTTATACACCACGCTGAACAGCACCCCGCCAAAGTAGATGCGGATATAGGTCACAGCGTCGGCCAGCACCTCGGCGGGGGTGTTCATGGCCACCAGCAAAGCGCGCCCGCAGGCAACGCCGCCCACCGTCAGCAAAAGCCCCATGACCACCGCAATGGCAAGGGAGGTGTGCACCGCCTCGCGGGTCTCCTTGTGGTCGCCCGCGCCCAGATACTGCGACACCACCACGCCCGCGCCCACGGCAAGCCCCTGACTGAAGCCGATGAGCAGGTAGATGGGCGACCCGCTGGAGCCCACGGCGGCAAGGGCGTTGCTGCCCACAAAATTGCCCACGATGATGCTGTCGGCGGTGTTGTACATCTGCTGCAGCAGGTTGCCGAAGATCAGCGGCAGGGCAAACAGCAGCAGGCTTTTTACAATGCTGCCCTCGGTCATAAGGGTAGCGGTATTCCGTGTTTTTACGGCGGCCATGGGGCTCCTCCTCTCAGCGCAAAAAATCGCTTGTACCCCTTAGCATAGCACAAACCCCGCCCCGGGACAAGGGGACGGCTGACGATTTTAAATCGTCTCACCTGCAGACAACAGCGGCGGCGCGGGGCTGCCGTGCAGCTTGCGGGCAAGATAGTTCTGTGTGATGCGTACCACCGTACCGGACAGCGCTATTACGCCGATGAGGTTCGGCAGCATCATCAGGCCGTTGAAGGTGTCGGAAAGCGTCCATGCAAGGTCCAGCCGCATCACCGCGCCTACCGGCATCAGCGCCACGAACAGCACCCGGTAGCCCGCCCCTGCCCCTGCGCCGAAGAGATACTCCACGGCTTTGCAGCCGTAGCAGCTCCAGCCCAGCGCGGTGGAGTAGGCGAACAGCAGGATGCACACTGCGATCAGCTTTGACCCCAGCGTGCCAAACACGGCGTCAAAGGCCTGCCCCACCAGTGCACTGCCCGCCGCCCCGGCGGCAATGCGCCCGGTGTCCAGATCCACAAAGCCGGAGGTCAGCACCACCAGCGCCGTCAGGGTGCACACCACCATGGTGTCCGCAAACACCTCAAAAATGCCCCACATGCCCTGCTGCACCGGCTCCTTTACGTTGGAAGCCGCGTGCACCATCACCGAGGAGCCAAGTCCGGCCTCGTTGGAAAAAGCACCCCGCTTGAAGCCCCAAGTGACCGCCCGGGACAGCCCATAGCCTACGATGCCCCCACCGGCGGCGCGCAGCCCGAATGCGCCCTTCACGATAGCGGCAAGCGCCGCCGGGACAGCGGTGATATGCACCCCCACCACGGTGAGCGCACCCACGATGTACAGCAGTGCCATGGCGGGGACAAGCCTTTCTGCCACCGCAGCCACACGCTTGAGCCCGCCCAGCAAAATTACCGCCGATACTGCCGCCAGCACTGCGCCGGTAGCGGTCTCCGGCACGCCAAAGGCCGCTTTCAGATTGCCCGCGATGGAATTGAGCTGGCTCAGGTTGCCGATGCCAAAGCTTGCCAGCGCGCAGAACGCGGCAAACAGCACCGCCAGCATCCGCCCCGGCTTGCCGCCAAGGCCGTCCCGCAGGTAGTACATCGGCCCGCCGCGCCAGCCGCCTGCCGGGTCTTTGCGGCGGTAGTAGATACCCAGCACGTTCTCGGCGTAGCTGGTCGCCATGCCCAGCAGCGCCATGACCCACATCCAGAACACCGCCCCCGCCCCGCCGGAAAGGATGGCGGTAGACACTCCCACAAGGTTGCCGGTGCCGATGGTGGACGCCAGCGCGGTGCACAGGCTCTGGAACTGGCTGATGGCCTGCTCCTCGCGGGCGGTATGGGCGGTGACGCTCCGGTCGGTCAGGATAGCACCGAGGGTGTGCCGCATCCAGTAGCCCCACCGCCGCAGCTGGAAGCCCCCGGTGCGCACCGTCAGCAGCAGCCCGGTGCCGAAGAGCAGCCCCAGCCCCATCGGCCCCCACACGGTGCCGTTCAAAGCCTCGATTCCCCGCATGAACCGCTCCGGCATCCCATCCCCCCTTTTTACCGTATCCTATGCAGCAGCCTTAATCCTCATGCGGTGCGGAGGGCTTTTCGGGGTCGGGAAGGGGCTCCAGCGTCAGCCAAAAGTCCTCCTGTTCCTCGCGGTCTTTTTCGTTGGGGTTTTCTGTTTGATCCATACAGCATCCCTGCCTTTCTGCATAAAGGGTCGCCCGGTGGGCTATGCTTTATGCACAAAAAGGAGGCAGAGCCATGAAACACGCAAAACGCAGCGGCTGGCGTCCCTTCTGGGCGGCGCTGTGCGCCGCCCTGCTGGTGCTGCTGCCGCTGGTGGGCGGCACGGTGCTGCTCAGCCGCGCCCAGCTGCGCAGCAGCCTGCGGCAGGCCGCAAAAAGTCAGAGCGGGGTGCCCATCCGTCTGCCCAAGGCCACAGACCGGTGCACCGTGCTGCTGTGCGTGGCAGACGAGACCCCGGGCTTTGTGCTGGCTTACCTGAACGCCGGACAGAACTGCATCCATCTGCTGGCGGTGCCCGCCGCGCTGGAAGTGCCCTTCGGGGGCAAGAACGTCCCCCTTGCGGACTGTTACGCCGCCGCGGGCCCCGCCCGCTGCCGGGAGGCGCTGGGCGAGGTGTTCGCCCTGCCGGAGGATACCGATTATCTTGCCATCGCCCCGGCGGTGCTGACAAAACTGGCGGCGCGGTACGGCGCAGTGCGGGTGGGTTTTACCGGGGCGCTCACCCCGGAGCAGCTGGCGCGGTACGGCAAGGGCACCGGGGTGCAGGGCATTTCTGCCGCCGATGCCCACAGCTTTTTAGCGGCGCTGGATGCCGATACTTCTCTTTCGCCCCGGCGCAGCGCCGCCGCCCGGGCGGCGGTGTGGGATGCGTTTTTCCGGCAGGCGCTGGAGCTGCTGCCCACCACCCTGCCGCAGGGTCTACGAGAGGTGAGCAGCAGTCTGCTGACCAGCCTGACCGCCGTAGACCTTGCTGCACTGGAACGCACGCTGGAATTTTTAGCCACCAGCGCCGAGCCGGTGGATATCACCGCTGACGCCCTGCCCGGGGACTGGGCAGGCGGACACTATACGGTGTCCGATGCCTCCCGGGCGGCGGTGCAGAGCTTTTTCAACCTCTCCCCGGCGGCGGCGCAGTCTGCGTCCGGCAGTGAGCCGTAACCCAGCACCAGCGTCCCGGCGGCAGAGTGCGCCGTGCCGGTCAGGTCGTAGTCGCTCAGCAGGGAACAGCGCACCCCGTACTGCCGGGCAGCAGCCCGCAGGGCGGCGTCCGGCGGCGGGTCTTTCAGCTGCGCCAGCAGGTGCAGGCCGGTGTGCAGCCCCGCAAGGGTCAGCTCTTCCGGTGCAAAGGAGGTGCGCAGCGCCGCCACCAGCGCATCCCGGCGGGCTTTGTAGGCGGTGCGCTCCCGCGCTAAGTGCCGGGTGAAATACCCCCCGGTGATGAAGCGCGCCAGCGTCTGCTGCTCAAACCGCCCTACCGTGCCGGAGTACAGCCGGTACTTGGCCTGCCATGCGCCCAGCAGCTGCCGGGGCAGCACCATGTAGGCGATGCGGATGCCCGGGGCAAGGCTGCGGGAGCAGGTGGACAGGTACACCACCGGGCCGTCTGCGCCCGCCATGCCCTGCAAGCTGGGCAGCGGACGGGTGTCGAAGCGGAACTCGGAGTCGTAGTCGTCCTCAATGATGTACCGCCGCCCCGGGGCGCGGGCTGCCCAGTGCAGCAGCTCGGCCCGGCGTCCGGCGGGCATGGTGACCCCGGTGGGAAACTGGTGGCTGGGGGTAACGTAGCAAACCGCCGCATCGCTGGCGGAAAGGGCGGTCAGCGACAGGCCGTCCGCATCCACCGGAAGGCAGCGGCAGGGCACGCCGTTGTTTTCCAGCACCTGCCGGGCACGGGGGTAGCCGGGAGTCTCCACGGCGGCAGGGCCGGGCAGCAGCGGTGCCAGCAGCCCCAGCAGATATTCCAGCCCTGCACCCACCACCAGCTGCTCCGGGTCGCACTGCACGCCCCGGTACTCGGCCAGATACTCTGCCAGCGCCTGCCGCAGAGCAGCGTCGCCCCGGGCATCCCCGGGGGTGAGCAGCTCCGGCGCGGAATAGAGCAGTTCCTTTTGCAGCCGTGCCCATGTGCGGAAGGGGAACAGCCCCGGGTCCACGCCTCGGGTAGATAAATCGAACTGCACCGGCGGGGCGGTGTCGGCGGGGTGCGCTGCCACCGGCGCAGAGGGCGCGGCGGGCGGCTGCACCCCCTGCGGCAGGGCAAGATACTCCTGCACCGTGAAGCCGCTGCGCTCCCGGGCGGTCAGGTAGCCCTCGGCTGCCAGCATCTGATAGGCGGTGTCCACCGTGTTCACCGAGACCGACAGCTCCGCCGCCAGCCGCCGCTTGCCGGGCATCCGGGTGCCCGCCGTCAGGGTGCCCGCCCGCATCTCGGCGGCAAGGCTGCGGTAGAGCTGCTCGTACAGCGGCACCGCCGAAGCCGGGTCCAGTGCCGTGGTCAGATGTACCATAGAATGTCCCTCCTGTCTGGGTATTGCGTCAAACTGACCCCATAAAAAAACTTTTTTCTGGGTATTTTCATGGGGTCAGTTCTGCGTATAATAGGAGCATACCCGCCGGACACCCAAATGTCAAGTGGTTTTGTGGGGTTATCGGCGCGATTGGAGGGAAAGTATCATGTCTACTACTGCAATGTGGCTGCTGCTGGCAGTCGTCGTTATCCTGATCCTGTTTTTCAGTGTGCTGTACAAGCGCCGCTTTACGGTGCACGAGCTGGCGCTTACCGGCGTGATGGCTGCGCTGAGCCTTGTGGCTTACCTGTTCTTCCGCATCCCGTTCTACGGCGGCTCCTCGTTCCATCTGGGCAACACCTTTACCGCCCTGACGGCGCTGCTGCTGGACGGCGTATCCGGCGGTCTGGCGGGTGCCATCGGTCTGGCGCTGGCAGATATCCTTGCCGGTGACCCGGGCTACGCTATTACCACCTTCGTGCTCAAGTTCATCATCGGCATCACCTGCGGTGCCGTGGCACATAAGGTGTTCAAGCTGCGGGATCAGGATCGTCACAGCGCCGGGTATCTGGTCAAGGTGATCGTTTCTGCGGGTTCCGGTCTGCTGCTGAACGTGTTCACTGACCCCTTCCTTGGCTACTTCCGCAACGTGTACATCTTTGGGCAGGAGTACACCGTGGCACAGGCGCTGACCAAAATTGCCGGCGGCGTCACCTTTGTGAACAGTGTGGCTTCCACTGCCTGCGCCGTGGTGCTGTATCTGGCACTGCGCCCCGCGCTGGAGCGTGCAAAGCTGCTTTCCAAGGGCGAGTAAAAATAAAAAGGGATCCTGAAGCGCCAGCTGGCGCTTCAGGATCCCTTTTTTGTTACCGCTTTCGGTTGCAAAGGTGCTTTGCGGCGTCCCGCCCGGCGGCAAGGCCGCTGCCGAACGCCCAGTGCAGGTTGAAGCCGCCGCAGCTGCCGGCGCAGTCCAGCGTTTCACCCACGAAGTACAGCCCCGGACAGCCCTTGAACTGGAAGGTGGGTTCCACCTCGGTCAGGGCAAGCCCGCCGCCGGTGGTCTGTGCCTGCCGCCAGCCGCAGGGGGCAAGCCCCTCGAACCGCCAGTGCTTGGCGGTGTGGGCAAGCTTCTGCCAGCTGCCTGCGGGCAGGGCGTGGGGGGCAGTATCCGGCAGGGCAGCGGCAGCCCAGAGGGCGCGGCCAAGCTTGCCGTGCAAAAGCCCCAGCCAGAACGCCGCCGCCGTGTCCTCGGCAAGCAGCGGTGCACGCGCCGCAAACAGGGCGGCAAGCTCTGTCTCCGGCACAGCGGGGAAGAGATCAAGTTCCACCGCCGGGTGCTTCGGGCTGCGCCCGGGGGCAAGCAGGCCGGACAGCTGCATGATGCAGATGCCGGAAAGCCCGTAGTCGGTAAACTGTACCTCGCCCATTTCTTCTGCCAGCACCCGGTCGCCGTCCAGCAGGCGGGCGGCGGCTTTGGCGCGGATGCCCGCAAGGCTCTTGTTCGGCTTTGCGCATTGCAGGGCGGTCAGGCAGGGGTAAAGGGGGCGCATCTGCCCGCCGCAGTCGGCGGCAAAGCGGGTGCCGAAGCCGTCCGTGCCGAACTGCGGCCCGGCGGCGCCGCCCATGGCGCAGATAACGGCATCTGCCCGCAGGCTTTCGGTGCCGCCCTCGGCGGTGGTAAACTGCACCGCGTAGCCGCCCTTGCTCTGCCGCAGGGTGCTTACCGTGCAGCCGGTGCGCAGCTGTACGGTGTGCCGCTGCAAATGCAGTTCCAGCAGCGCCAGCACGTCGGCGGCCTGATTGGAATAGGGGTACACCCGCCCGGCCTCATCGGTGCGGGTGTACAGCCCCAGCTGCTCAAACCACGCCAGCGGCGCGGCGGCATCCACCGCCGCCAGCAGGGGGCGCAGTGCGGCGGGGTCGGCGGTGAAGTACTTTTCCGGCGCAATGGCGGTGTTGTCCAGATTGCAGCGGCCGTTGCCGGTAGCCAGCAGCTTTTTGCCCACCTTGGGGTTGCGCTCCAGCACCGTGACGCGGACAGCGGGCGCGGCCTGTGCAGCCGCCAGCGCAGCGGCCAGTCCGGCGGCACCGCCGCCCAGAATAAGGATGTGTGCCATGCGGACACCTGCTTTCTTTGGGTTTATTCCTATTTATTGTAGCAGAACCCCGCCCGGAACGCAATGCGGCGGGCAAAGCAAAAAATGTGCTGCCGGTATAATTTGCCGCCGCTGACAGATACTACATACAAAGGAAACCGCAAGGAGGGCAAAATAATGAAAGCAACCGGTATCGTGCGCCGCATCGACGAGCTTGGCAGGGTGGTGATCCCCAAGGAGATCCGCCGCACCCAGCGCATCCGGCGGGGCGACCCGCTGGAGATCTTTACCACCGGCGATGGGGAAGTGATCTTTAAAAAGTACTCGCCCATGGGCGAGGTGAACACCCTTGCCGCCCAGCTGGCAGAGGTGCTCAGCCGCCAGTTTGCGCTGACCGCCTTTGTGTGCGACAGGGACCGCATTCTGGCGGTCAGCGGCAGCGGGCGGCGGGAGCTGACCGACCGCAGCATCAGCCAGCCGCTGGAAAAGCTGATGGAAGCCCGCAAGCCCTACCAGAGCCCCGGCGCACCGGAAAAGACCCTGCTGCCCTGCGAGGGCGCACCCCGGGTGCTGCTATGCGCCGCACCGGTACTGGCGGGCGGGGACGTGACCGGCGCGGTGGGTCTGTTGACCGAGGACCGCGCCGCCTGCCCGGAGGACGCCCAGTGCAAGGCCGTGGCAGTGGCGGCGGCCTTTCTGGCAAAGCAGATGGAGGAGTAAGGCGGGACGATTAAACGCATTTTTATGAGGGAGTTTCACCCGCAAAAACACCGCCGCCCGGCCTGTGAAAGCAAGCCGGGCGGCGGTGTACATGAAAGGATGAATGAGAAAATGATTAGTTAATGGTCACGGGCACTTTTTTCAGGCTGTTCCATGCGCGGATGATGCGTGCATTGGTCACCTTGGTGTCCGGGCCAAAGGTTGCACCGTAGTCGGACATCAGACCCTGCTCTACGCACCAGCGGGCAGCCTTCTGCTGCTCGATGTCGTCAGCGGGGATATCGGTGTACAGGGCGGTGCTTACGGGGTCGGGCTTGCCGGCAGTCGTCCACAGGACGGTTGCCAGCTCCTGACGGGTGGAGGGGATAAAGCCGCCCGGCAGCGCATAGTGCAGATACAGGGAAGAACCGTAGGCATAGGTAAGGTAACCCAGACCCGCAGCGCCCAGCACGATGCCAAGTGCGGCTGCACCGGAGGAGAACGCCGAGTCGATCTCGGAGTCATCCAGTGTAGGCGGTGTAGGCTCCGCGGTCACCAGCACGATGGACTTCGGCTGGGATACCTCGATGGTGTAACTGCCGTCCGCGTTTTGTTGTACGCTATCCATAATGGATTCGCCGTCTGCAAGGCAGTCGGTCAATACGGTATCGGTCTTTACGGTAATGGGGTTTGCCTGCTCAGATGTACCGTGAGGCACATAAAGGGTTCCGTAGCCGTTTTCAGAAAAGTCTTCATTTACAGGCACTTGGAAGGTTCTGCCATTCTGATCGCGCACAGTGGCAAAGCCGGTGTTGCTGCCTTGCGGCATGATAGGCTTTGCCACAAAATAACCGCCGGTGATAGAAAGATTGCCCGTGCTGATGGTGTATACATCCACATCTTTGGTAAACAGGCCGCCGGTGATGGAAAGCGAGCCGTAACGTCCTTTGTTGACAACCACGCCGTCAAACAGGCCGTCGCTGATGGTGATGGAAGCGTCACCATTCATGAGCAGCACTTTCTTTTCAAAGGTGCCGCCGGAGATGGTGCCCCGGTTGGTGGTCCAATTGCCGGCGGTGCCGCCCTTAAATTCGGCAGATCTCTTAATAAAGAGACCCGGCTGCAATGCGCTTGCTGCCCCGGGCTCCGAGGAGGGCTGCAGGGTGAAGGTGCCGGAGTTCAAGAACAAGGCGGTTGCGTTGTAGTACCAATGGGCAACGTCACCTTGGCTTGTGGGATTGCCTTTGGCGTCCAGATCGATGGTAATGCTTTCGGCGGTGTTGTTCTCTGCGTCCAGATCACGGCTGCTGCGGGTGGCGGCTTCCTCCTCGGTGCTGCGGGAGACGTCGGCCTCCTGTACAAGGGGTGCAGCCTTTTTGGCCGTGGTCTGGGCGGGTGCATCGAACACCGGGGCGGCTGCCAGTGCAGACACCGGCAGCAGGGACAGCAGCATACTGCCGGTCAGCAGGATGCTTACAATGCGTTTGGCTTTCATAAAGTTTCGCTCCTTTCGTGTGGGTTTTATACGGGGTGTCGTTACCATAAATATACCATAAACTAGGCAAAAACAAAAGAAATTCTGCGCGAATGGGGGTTAAAACTGCGCGAATGGCTGAAAAAGGGGGGAAAACTAAAACACTGCTGCCCGGGGATGTTCTCTTTTGACACCAAAAGAGAACCAGAAAAGTGCCAGCGATTTCGACGCGCTGGAGCCACGAAAAAGGGGCTGCTCGCCCCTTTTAACCCCAAAGGGGTGGGCTGCACCGGAAAAAACTGAAGATTCACGCCTGTTCGGCGTGAAGATCTTTTAACCGTTTTTTCCGGCTCCGCCGATTTGAAGCCCCTCAGTCGCTGCGCGACAGCTCCCCCAAGGGGGAGCGGGCACGCCCGCAAACTTTGCGCTTGAGCCGGAAACTGTGCCACCATGCCAAAGGCTCCCCCTGAGAGGAAAGACTCCCCCCGGCCGGGGGGAGATGTCGCGCAGCGACAAAAGGGGGAATCTGGCACGCCGTCAGGCGTGACTGAGAGGGTTCAGCCCCGCCCCACCTAGGGCGCACATCCCCTTTATGACAGAATTATGAATCTTTATAAACATTTTTGCAAAGGGCTTGACAGCAGGGCAAAAACGGTTATAATGGTCTTAGCACTCAGGAACAAGGAGTGCTAAACAAACAAAAGCAATACAAAAAGGAGGCAGGCGCTATGACGATGGATGCACGCAAGCAACGGGTCTTGCAGGCAATCGTGGCGCTGTATGGCCTTGAGGGCGAGCCGGTGGGCAGCAGCGTGCTGGCAAACTACTTTGACATGGCAGTGTCCAGCGCAACGCTGCGCAACGAGATGGCGGCGCTGACAAAGCTGGGTCTGCTGGAGCAGCCCCACACCAGCGCGGGCCGTGTGCCCAGTGCCAAGGGCTACCGTTACTACCTTGATAATCTGCTGACCGACGATCAGCCGCTGGATCGTGTGAGCCGTGCCCGTGTGGATGCGGTGTTCGCAAGCCTTGACCACGAGCCGGAAAAGCTGGCCGCAGGTGCCGCCAAGGCGCTGGCCGCCATCAGCGGCTGCACCGCCGCCATCAGCACCCCGTGCGCCGAGGATCTGTGCATCGCCCACTATGAAGTGGTTCAGGTGGGCCGCAGCGCAGCGGCTGTGCTGGCCGTTACCACGGCCGGTTACGTTCGTACCCGTGTGGCGCGGGTGCGCACCGGTCTTTCCCGCGAGAATGCGGCAGCACTTGCCGCACTGCTCAACCGCAACCTTACCTTTGTAGCGCCGGTGGATCTTTCCACCCGGCTGCTGGCAGAGCTGTGCAGCCAGATCGACCCGGAGCTGGTGCCTGTCATCAGCGCGGCAGCGGCCATCCTGCAGGATTCCGTCAAGCCCCATGTATTTCTGGGCGGTGAGCAGTACCTGCTGGACTGGCCCCAGCTGGACGGCAAGGTGGGCGACATCCTCACCCTGCTGAACGACGAGG